>Ga0265316_10002323_pt1 | contig 19884 bp, 10 predicted proteins | sample 4522metaG_FD_202092 | JGI IMG/M metagenome (GOLD analysis project Ga0265316, IMG submission 202092) | Rhizosphere microbial communities from Carex aquatilis grown in University of Washington, Seatle, WA, United States - 4-5-22 metaG | ecosystem: Host-associated > Plants > Roots > Rhizosphere >... | reverse complement strand
CTGTGGCTTCTAGAATTATCAATATTTTACTCATAATAAATATCTTACAAACTTCAACTTCTTTCTCAACAGGGTCTTCCTTTTAGAGACCCTGTTATTTTTTTCTTTATTAACGCAGGGTCTCGTTACCGAAGACCCTGCAGGAAAACAAACAGCAGCTTAGCTGCGAAATCTTTGTAGCAATTATATTATTTCAGTCAAAAGGAGCGTAGCTCCGGTATCCTTAATTTAATAGATATAGATATCGCCACTACCTGGCTTTTTTCTCATTTATTAATCTATACTACAAAGATTTCGCCACTCTGTGGCTTCTAGAATTATCAATATTTTACTCATAATAAATATCTTACAAACTTCAACTTCTTTCTCAACAGGGTCTTCCTTTTAGAGACCCTGTTATTTTTTTCTTTATTAACGCAGGGTTTCGTTACCGAAGACCCTGCAGGAAAACAAATAAGGTTTCTTTATAAGAATAATTTAGAATGCTTTTTCGCCAACTGTTTATTTATTTTGGATAATAACAATTCCCGTTTAACAGGCTTGCCTATAAAATCATCGCATCCTGCCATTTTTGCTTTATCCTGATCATTAGAGAAGGCATAAGCGCTTTGAGCAATAATAGGTAAATCGGGTCTCAATTTTCTTATCAGTTTAGTAGCTTCAAAACCATTCATTACTGGCATTTTCAAATCCATCAACACTATTTGTACTTCCGGTGCGGACTTTACAATGTCTAAAGCTTCCTGTCCATTATTTGCAAAAAACAAAGTTGCTTTTTCAGCTTCCAGTACTTCTTTCAAAAACGCCATACAAACATCATCGTCTTCAGCTATTAGAATATTAATACCTGAAAATTTGGCTTCTAAAGTGGCTTCTTTGGGTTTTTCTGACTTATTGATAACCTGCGAATTGTAAGGAATATTGAAGAAAAATGCAGAACCCTGACCTAATTCTGATTGCACCCATATCTTGCCACCGAGTTTTTCGACAAATGCTTTTGAAATTGTAAGTCCTAATCCGGCTCCTTCATAAATCCTGGCATCCGCCATATCAACCTGTCTGAATCTTTCAAAGATAACATCTTGCATTTCAAGTGCTATTCCTATACCGGTATCCTGAACATAAAACTCAAGCATCTGGTTTTTGAGTTGATATCCAAAATCTATGGAACCGGCTTTTGTGAATTTCAATGCATTACCAATCAGATTTGAAAGCACCTGTGTTAATTTTATATCATCTGTTTCAATTTTGCATAACTCATTAGAAAGCCCTGGTTTAAATATCAGATCAAGTCCCTTCTTTTCAGCCGCTGGACTGAAAAATGTTTGCAAATGCTGCATTAAACTATTTACATTAGTTTCCATCAAATCTACCTCAATTTGACCTGTTTCAATTTTAGAAATATTAACTATATCACTAATAATATTTAGCATTCGTTGCCCGCTCTTTTCAATTATTTTGACAAATTCCTGTTGCTTTACTTCCGGCAACTTTGGATTTTTAAGCAATTCAGCAAAACCTAAGATCCCGTTCATGGGTGTACGTATCTCATGGCTCATATTTTGCAGAAATGAAGTTTTCAATTTATCACTTTCCTCTGCCTTTTCTTTAGCCAATATCAATTCTTTGTTAGTTTGTTCAATTTCATCATTTAATACAAGATATTCTTCGTTTTGAGCTTTAATTTCCTGGTTTTTTTGAATGAGCATAAGTTCCGTTTCCTTGTGAATTGTTATGTCCATTGATATACCGAATGTACCGATAATATTTCCTTCTTTGTTCTTTAGAGGCAATTTTGTTGATTGAACCCAGGTATCGGGACAATTGGGCCATATCTCTTTTTCTTCCTTACTAATTGGTAATCCGGTGCGAATGATTTCCTGTTCATCTTCATATGCATGTCTTGCATGTTCTTTCGTGTAAAAATCAGAATCAGATTTGCCTACTGCTTGAACAGGATCATTCAGACCGAATAATTGGGCCTGGGCTTTGCTAATCCTTATGAACCGGCTTGCCCGGTCTTTGAAGTAAATTCTGTCAGGGACATTATTCATAAGAGCATACATCAGATATTGTTCACTGTCCAGGGATTTTTCCACCAACTTAAGTTTAGTAATGTCAGTAGTTATGCCTATTAAACCATTGATCTTACCATCTTTATCATGTAATGGGACTTTAGATACTAACATATTGATTTTGTCACCATCCGATGCTATTCCATCTTCTTCTTTGTTAATTATTGACTCACCGTCACGAATTACCTTTTGGTCATCAGTAAAATATTTCTCTGCCCACTCTTTGGGATAGACTTCAAAGTCAGTCTTACCGATAATATCCATTTTGGAATTCAGTCCTAAACTGGAAAAATGCCCGGCAATGTCGGATAAATGTTTAGTATTAGCCAAAATTTTTCTGTAATCTTTGTCTTTCACAAAAATAGCATTTGGCAGGTTATCAATTAATGTTTTAAGCAGGGTTCGTTCCTTTAATATTAATTCCTCTGCCATTATGCGTTCTGAGATATCACGGAAATACCATACCCTACCATAATATTTTTCGTCAGTGCCAAGCATAGGTGCTGAATACCTATCAAATGTTCTTCCGTCTTTAAGCATAACTTCTTCTCTACTTGTTTCATGAATATGCTCATAAAGATAATTTACCTTGGTAAGAAATTCTTCCGGATTTACCACCATATCCATAACATGTCGAAGAGTTTGTCTATCCGCTTTCATTTCCAACACGTCTAAAGAGATATTCCACATTTTAATGAATCGCTGGTTGAAGGAAATTATCTCACCCTGATCATTAATCACAAGAATACCGTCAATGGATACTTCCTGCTGGGTTGTTAGAATGACGTTATTGAATTTTATCTTTTCTTCCGCTATCTTGCGTTCGGTAATGTCATTAATAATCCCGACCAGGAATTTATTACCTTCCGTATCGGTATACAATGTTTTCCTTGTAATGATAGTCCTGGTCTTTCCCTGACCGTCTGTAATAAATTCCTCGTTAATATTTTCATTACCTGTATTAAATACTTCTTCATCTTTTGCAATAAATACTTCCATTTGTTCCTTGGGAAAATATTCAAAACCGGTTGTGCCAATTAGTTTTTCTACCGTAAGGTTGAGAAGTGAACATAATGCATTATTTACCAGACAGAATTTATGTTTATGGTCTTTTACGAATATAGGCGAAGCCACTGAGTTAATTATCCTATCTAAAAAATCCTTTGATACCTTTAGTGCATCTTCCATCCTTTTGCGTTCGGTAATGTCACGAAAATACCATACCCTGCCATAATACTTTGAATCAGTGCCGAACATTGGTGCCGAGTATCGGTCAAATGTCCTACCGTCTTTAAAAACAATATCATCCCTGCTAGCTTCCTTGTGGTGTTCATTGAGGTATTTAACTTGCTGTAGAAAAGAGCGGCTATCCCCCATTTTGTCCATTATAACTGCTAAAATAGATTCATCGGCATTCTTCTCTAACAATGCAGGCGAGATGTCCCACATTTTGATAAATCGTTGGTTATAGGAAATGATATTGCCGGCTCCACCGACCACTAAAATACCATCAATTGATGCTTCCTGTTGTGTTGAGAGAATGGCGTTTTGAAATAATAATTTTTCTTCTGCCAGTTTCCTTTCTCTAATATCACGAGTCACCCCTACAATTGCCGAGGGTTGTCCCTGTGCATCGGCAATAATCGTAATCACCACTTCGGTGGGAATACTTGAACCATTTTTACATATCTGTTCAACCTGTTCTGTAATCGTTTGATTGGAAATTCCACCAGTATTAAATGACGCGAGTCGTTGTTGAATTAATTGCGCAGCCTGGTCTCTATATTCAGGTGTTAAAATATCAGTCATACTTTGAGTCATTGCTTCTTCTGGTGTAAACCCAAGTAATTTTTGCACTGACGGGCTAACATAGGTAAATTTTCCTGTTTCGAGGCTGAGCATCCATATTATGTCTGCAGTGTGTTGGGTAATAAACTTGTAACGTAACTCGCTTTCCTGTAATGCTTTTTCTGTAAGTTTTCTCTCAGTAATATCCCTGATATTGCATTGGATTACTTTTTGCTGATCGACTAAATAAACATTACTGACAAACTCAACCCAAATCTGGCGGCCATCAATAGTCTTTAAAGGTAAATTTTCATAACGAATGTACTCTTTCTGCTGTAATTCAAGAAAATGTTCTTTATTCGCTAATATGTCTTTAAAAATTCCAATTTCCCAAATCTTTTTTCCGTGAAATTGCTCTGTTGAATAACCTAACAATTCAACCAGAAATGGGTTCACATCAACGATCATGCCCGATTCAGCATCCAAAATCAGAATACCATCTTTTGCCGATTCAAAAAGCCGTCGGTATCTGACTTCTGAATTATTTAATTCTTCTTCAGCAAAATTTCGATCCTTTTTCTCTTTCACGTCCTGAAGGGCTCTTTTTATAACAAATGGCAACTTTGCCAAATTTTCTTTTAAGACGTAGTCGACAGCACCCCGTTTTAAAAGATCAACTGCAGTCTCTTCGCCAACTGTTCCGGAAACACAAATGAATGGAACATCAGGGCAGATTTCTGAGGACCATTTTAGCGCTGTGAATCCATCAAACCCGGGCAATTTAAAATCGGATATGATGATGTCGTACTTATGGCTGCGCAAAAATGATACAAATTCTTTTTCTTTATAAGTACTATCCATTGTTAAATTGTAGCCTTCATTTAAAAGTGACTCACGTGTGAGCTCAACATCAAAAGGCGAATCCTCAAGACAGAGGACATTTAATACCTGACTCTTTTTAGTTTTTGTATTCATCATATTCATTGTTTTCTGGCTGAGATAGGGGTTGTTTATAAATTGGTTATCAAATTGCTTTTCCACAACTTTTCCACTTGTTCTTTAGTAGTGTTAAATAAAGCGGATATTTTGTTTCATCCTTTCCGAACGTCACTGTTCTATTTGATTAATTTTTAATTCCGCAATAGTCTTCAGTTCATTATATTTTTCATTGAGAATTGTTCTCTCCTTATACCGGTAATAAATGAAACTGCCCAAATTATAATACCGAGTACTATGGCTATTATTAATTGCCATTTAACAATATTTTTTATGAGCGATTTTATTTGCATAACAATTTAGAATATCCATGAAGCTAAAGCTATTTGCTATAATCAGATAAAAAAAAAGTAGTTGCATTACAGATATTACTTAGGACCTGAGCAGTCGCAACTAAGTTTGCCAGTATCAATATTTAATTTACTTTTTGGCCCTTCACCTTAAGTTACAAGATCATCTATCTAATAGAAAGTTAATAAAACTTATCAACTTAATTAGTTAAAAAATATAATATCTTTTATATATTAATGTATTTTCATAACTTCTTAAAAAACCTGTTTTAAACAAACTTCCCGATAGTTAATTTTTATTGAGAAACAAGACTGCTTATGCTTTTAACCTCTAGAGTATAGAAGCCTAATTAAAATTGCCACCAAAACCTCATCAACTACAGTGGATACCAAACCCACTAAAGACTTAATGATTACTTTTTTCTTTTGGTGTCTGCCTCGGCCTATTTGTTTTTTTTGCATTCGATGTTGCGAATAATGGCATTGAATTCTTCTTAAGACTTATTCTTGAAGTGACATTTTAAATGCGGAGGAACTTATTACTTAATTTATCAAGATGATTGAAACTTTAATGAATTAATTAAGGTCTGGTAGATAAATAATAATTTCTATTGAGGTACTTATTAAAAAGAAGGTTATTCCTGCAAATTCAATCCTATGCTTGATGGTTATTATGAAGCACCATATAAGGAGGGGCTTGTTTATTTAAATTTCAAAAAAGACTGAGATAAATCATATAGATTTTTAGTATGAGTCATTTGTTAGGTGATTATATGTTAACTAAATATTTAATATGGGACAATATTTAGATTAAGATGAATCATTTTTTAAGTAGCTGTATATCAATACCTAAATTCCAATATCAGCGCTAAAAAGTCGTAAAATTACATATTAAATTATACAGTAATGAAAAACTTGATTTTAACCTTAACGATTCTCCAGATAATACTTTTTAAAATGGAAGGTCAAACTGACAGTACTTTTAAACCTATTACATATTTCAGCGGAGATTCTTATGAATCTGATTTCAATTCAAAGCTTCCACTTGATAGTTCTTCAGACATTAAAGTAACTTGTGGTTTGGAAGTTAACCGTTTTTCCACAAACAGCGGTTTTCAACCTGGTGTCGAATTTTCATTTTTTGTAAAAGGCAGTAATGGCAGAAGATCTTTGGAACTGGCTGGTTTTTATGACACCGAATCCAGAAGTATAGCAGGATTTAGTTTAAACCATAAATATATGTTCCTGAAAAAATTATTAAAAAGAAAACCAAATTTTGAACCTTACTTATTTTATAACCTTATTTACAGATCAACAACAATTGATGGTCCATTAACCAATAATCCCAAGGTAGCCCGTCAACTGGGAGGAGGTTCATCAAGAGTCACTTCTCTTGAACATCACATTGGATTAGGCTTAAAAATGAAAATAAGAAATTCAATTTATTTGCATTATGATGTTGGATACGGATGCTATTTAGGCTCTGTTAAAAAACCGACCATTTTAAATGAAAATTCAGGTTTATATAAAGGTGGAAATGGTTGGGGCTTATTTTCAAAATTCGGTGTAGGAGTTGATTTTTAAGATACTTTGATAAACACCTACTTAATAATTTCATTAATCTTTAACAAAAGTTCCTTCAATACTAAAGGTTTCGCAATGAAATCTATTGCTCCCATGTTTTTAACTTTCAATTTCGATTCACTCGAGTCTAACGCTGAAATCACCAATACCGGAATATTTTTCTTATTTTCTTCCGATTTTATCATTTTTAAAAAATCGTAACCTGAAACTTCAGGCATGTTTAAATCAAGCAGAATAAGATCCGGGATTTGAGCATTAATATGTTGTAAAGCTTCAGCTACAGTACTGGCAAAATGAGCGGTAAATCCATTTTCATGTAAAAACCAATCCAACATAACCAATGTTGTTTCTGAATCGTCGATAACCAAAACATTTTTATTCCTTGCCATTTATTTAGTGCTTAATTAATTCTGCCAATTATCTGATTTAAAGATACTGCAAATTTAATTTCTGGTATTAATCATTTGCCGGAAATTTATATTTTCTTTCTAATTATTTTTAACAGAAAAAATTATAAAGCAAAAGGACTAATAAAGATATAGTAAAATATTTTTAATCACATTTGAGTATTATTGAACAAATACCTTTCTGGAAAAGGAACTTCCCCCGCTAGTTAACCTGACAAAATATACTCCGGTATTTCGCATTAATATAATACTCGTGCCTGTGTCAATAAACTTCGATATTATAATCCTTCCATCAATATTACAAATTGAAAGCTGTGCCGGAAATGCAGAATTAATATGTATTGTCTTGGCAAAAGAATAAACTTCCGGTGCGTAAATTTTAGATTTTATTATAGAATTGTACAATACCACTTTCGTATTGGTGGTTTTTAATACAGCAGAATCGATAAAATCGGGAAAAGCAAGGTTGGTCATTTCGCAATAAATGCTATCGTCTTGCACCTTAATAAAAACTGTTATGCCTTTGGTATTAGTATAATCAATGCCTTGGATAAGCATTTTGCCATTTAAAGTTTTCCAGGTATAAACGGTAGTATCTTCATTTATTTTATACTCATTGCCAAGGTCCAATTTGTATCCTGCCGATATAGCTTTGACAATATGGACCGGTTCCTGGGGGGCATAAATATAGTTTATCCATGAAGTTTGCTTAAATGGAAGCGTAGCATAATTAAACATGTTAAAATTGCATGAAAGATTTTTTATAGCAGAATCATTGGTAAGGTCAAGACTTACGAGGTGATTATGGCTGCAATCAATATTATTTAATGAAGTATCACTCGTTATGTCAAGATAACTGAGTTTATCATTGTTGCATTGTACACTTTTTAATTTTGTATTGTTGCTGCAAATAACTTGTGTTAACGAGGTTCTATTGCTAACATCCAGGCTAGCGATTTGGGTATTATCGCATGAAACTTCCTTCAATTTAAAATTCATGCTTAAGTCGAGAACGGCAATCGGGTTATTGCCACAATTAATTTCTTCAAGAGCGTTATTTTTGCTAACATCAATCGAATCAAGCTGGTTGAAACTGCAATTTAAATTCTGCAATGAAACATTTTTACTTACGTCAAGATTCGTGAACTGACAATTGTTACAAATCAATTCTGTTAATGCTGAATTTTGGCTTAAATTAAGTCCTGATAACGATTGCCAGCTGCAGGTAATACTTGTTAATGCCTTATTCTTGCTTACATCCAAAGCCGGAAGTTCATTGTTACTGCAATTAAGGTTTATCAACGCTAAATTTTTGCTTATATCCAATAGTATAAGCTGATTGTTTGCAATTGAAAGCACAGTTAATGCAATATTATTTGTTACATCCAAAGACGTGAGTTGGTTATTGTAAAGCGAGAGGAATGTTAAATTTATATTGGCACTTATATCGATATTTGCCAAATTATTATCACTGCATTCAAGAAAAGTTAATTGTGTCGCATTACCAATATTAAGGCTTGTTATTTTATCAGAAGAACAAATAATACGGGTAATACCGGAACCATAAACTTTAACCACATTTGATCCAACTAAATTATGACTAATTGTGGCGTAATATCCATTAACATTGAAGTTTACCAGGGAACCATCTCCAAAATCCACCTGGATCGGAGTATTGTCATCAAAGGCAGCCAATTGAAATGTAAATTTAGAACCAATAGTCTGAGCAGTAGTCATGGTAATAACCGGCTCAATGCATAATACTTTGAATTTACAAATCATCAGCAAAACAATAATAAAGTTGATTTTTTTCATCTTATTAAATGTCTAAGAGGCTGTTTTGAAATTTTAAAAAATTGAACACAGAGAGATAATTATCATATTAATCCGTATACTACATACATTTAAAACACTAGCGTTGATTGACTTTCTGAAAACAGAGAAAGCACAAAGAACACAAAGATTTAAAAAATCGCAAGCGATTTTTCACTCTGTGTTCTCTGAATTTTTTCAAAATATCAAATGTCAAAAATAGCTTTTATCATAATAGTTTTTCCAAAATATTCAAAAGTTACTCAAATAGTATCTCTGTGTTAAAATTATTATTAAATCCCAAACAGCTTCTTAGCAAATTATCTGGACGAAATTTTTATATTAAAAGTCTTATTCTTTGGTGCTACCTTGAATTTGCAATATGGTTAACGACTATTTTTCTCTGTTTAAAATGTTGTTCTATATTAGAGTATTCACAGCTAAAAGCAAGAGTTAAATATAAACAATATCTGTAAATTTTTTTGCTTCTACTTTAACAGATTAAAGATAAAGTTCTTTTTTCTTTTTGGTGATATTTTGTGTTTTAGTGTTTTTGTGGCTTTTATTATTTTGCCACCAATGCACCAAAACACCAAATTACACTAAAATACCTAATTTGTCAAAGTAGAATTAATTCTACAGATTAGGTTTTTCTGAGATTTTGAAATCTGTCAAAGTAGAATTACAAAGTTTTAAATTTTTCGAATAACTGTTGGTTTTGTTTTTGAATTTATTCTGATATGTCGTGTGAGTCTCTGAAAAGTATTCAGAAACTCTGCATTTGAGCAAAAATTTCCATGTTTTTTAACAACATTTGCATTTTTGGTTTATTTATTTCTTATGCAGGAGAAAACTATTAATTACTTTTGATATGCAAGAATAACAGATTTAATACAATTAAAAAATTTAATAATTTGAAATGAAGAAAAATGCAACAATAAATCTAAAATTATCACTTTTAAGCATAATTATTTTATTTACAGGATTATCAGCATTTACACAACCGTATCCTTTTCAAAATACAAAATTACCGATTGAAGTACGTGTCAACAACCTCGTGTCTCTGTTAACAAGTGAAGAAAAATTATCACTGCTGAACCAGGAGCAACCAGCAATTCCAAGATTAGGTATCCCTTATTTTACTACGTGGACCGAAGGTTTGCATGGACTGGGTTGGGCTGCCGGATCTGATGATTCTGTTGTAACATATCCACATTCAAGCGGTAGCGTTATAGCCACTACATTCCCCCAGGCATTCGGATTGGCACATACCTGGGATCCCGACATGATTCAAAAGGTAGGAGCAATTGAAGGTTATGAAGCCAGGGTTTATTTTAAAAGAGACAGTGGCAAAAGGGTAACGTTGTCCATAAGAGCTCCCATGATTGATTTGGGTCGGGACCCCAGATGGGGAAGAACTGAGGAAAGTTATGGCGAGGATCCTTACCTGGATGGTGAGTTGGCCAAAGGATTTGTAAAAGGACTTCAGGGTAATAACCCTCATTATCTTATGGCAGCATCGACACTAAAACATTTTTTAGCCAACAACAACGAAACAGGACGAAACTTTTCGTCGTCAAATTTCGATGAGAGAAACTTAAGAGAATATTATCTCGTTCCCTTTCAAAAAGCGATTATTGAGGCCAACGCCCAATCGTTCATGACATCTTATAATGCAATTAATAAAATACCCGCTTCTGTAACACCAATCATCAAAAATATAGTAATAAAAGAATGGAAATTTGACGGTATGATTTGCACCGATGCCGGGGCTGTAGGTGAATTGGTTTATAACTTTCTTTACGTGAAAAACCTGCCTGAAGCTGAAGCCGATCTTGTTAAAGCAGGTACAAGTGTAGTTGTTAATGGCAGCCAACCTTCAATGGCAAATGCTTATTCTACCGGTTTGATTACCGATTCAGATATCGATACCGTGTTAAAAGGTGACCTAAGAATGAGAATGCGACTTGGAAATTTCGATCCGCCTTCTTCAGTTCCTTACAATTCAATTCAGGGAAACGAAAAACCCTGGTTAAAACAGGAATACAAGGATGCAGTTAGGATGGTTACTCAAAAATCTATCGTTTTATTGAAAAATGCAGATAATATGTTACCTCTGAATTCGTCCGGGATAACATCAATCGCCGTAATTGGGCCAAATGGTAATGATGTGTTTTCCGATTGGTATTCAGGAATAAAGCCCTACCAGGTAAGTATTGTTCAGGGATTGAAAAACAGGTTGGGCTCTGCAGTCGATATTCAATATGTTGAAGACAACACTAATAACGCAGCCGCTAATTTGGCCGCAGCCTCTGATTATGCAATTGTTTGTGTTGGAAACAATCCGGTTTGCAATGCAAATTTTGGAACCTGTTCTAGTCCTTATGAAGGCAAAGAAGCATTTGACAGGCAGCAAATAGACCTGGATCCGGTTCAAACCGATTTGGTAAAAGCTGTTTTGCATGCAAATCCAAAAACCATTGTTGTTTTAGTTTCAAGTTTTCCTCAATCCATTAACTGGATTAATGATAGTGTTCCGGCTATTTTACATATTGCACATTCGAGCCAGGAACAAGGCAATGCAATAGCAGACGTTCTGTTTGGCGATTACAACCCTGGCGGCAGACTTTCCATGACCTGGTACAAATCATTGAGTCAGTTGCCTCCTATCCTCGATTATAACATCCGTAATGGCCGAACCTACATGTATTTCAATGGTGATCCCCTATATCCGTTCGGGTACGGGTTAAGCTATACTACATTCGATTATTCAAACCTGAATTTAAGTTCCGACAGTTTGGATAAAAACGGTCAGGTAAATTTAAGTTTCATTGTTAAGAATACAGGAAGCCGCTTAGGCGATGAGGTAGTGCAGTTATACGTTTCGCAGGTTGATTCAAAGACAAGCAGACCCATAAAAGAATTAAAAGGTTTTAAAAGAATCAGGTTAGCTCCACAGGATACACAGAATGTTAATATGACCCTGAAAGGACTGGACCTCTCAATTTGGAATCCTGATTTGCAAAAATATGTAGTAGAAGGAGGGCAACTTAAAGTTGTAGTCGGAGGTTCGTCTTTGGACAACAGACTTGAAAAACACATTCTGGTTATTTCATCAGACACAGTACCTTCAAAAGATCCAACAGAAATTAAGGGAATTGAAAAGCCGGTAGCTCCTTTTGTCAGGCTAATAAAAAATGGTTCTTCTGTGCTTCTTGAATTACAGGTACATAATTTATCAGATGTTAACTTACGATTATACGATTTACGCGGTATTTGCATAGGTATTGTCTCGCAAAAAAATGTGCCAACCGGAACTAACGATTTAACAGTAAATGGAAAAATACCTTATCCCGGAATGTATGTCATTAGCGGGACAATTGACAAACAGCAAATCAGAACAAAATCAATTTTGTTCTGATTTCTGAAATTATTATTTTTAGCGAATGAAGTATTGCCGGGTGATTAAAAAAGTCATTTCCTCAATAATTCAAACTTCTGTCTTTAATTATTGTTATTGATAATAATATGAAGTTTTGTACGTTATGTTAAAAATTTATCATTTTAAAATATCTTTGAGTGATGAAGCATTTGATAGTTAAAATTAGTTTGGTGGTTACAATTATCCTTGCCACAGGAGTCAGTACCAGGTGTCAGACCGATCCGGAAGAATATAAAAAAGGTACAATTTCCGAACAGTTAAATAATTTGGAAGCGCATACCAGGATATATGAGAATTTCAGGGCCATCAGAGAAGATATATTTCAGATTCTCAAAAAAAATATTAATGATTCTCTGATAAATACAAAAAGAAGAATTAACAAACTTGCTTCAGTGGTAGCAATACTCAATAGTCGCATTGATTCAATTAACAAGAGTATTGAAGGTACAAAGAATAGTCTGGAAGAAATGACCAGGACGAAAAACAGCATTAGTATATTAGGTATGGAAGTAAACAAGATTACCTATAATTCATTTATGTGGACTATTTTAGGAATTCTCATTACCCTGCTGGTTATCGGATACCTGACTTTCAATATGAACAGAAACTCAACCCTTAAAACAAAGAAAGAACTTACTGAGCTTCAGAAGGAATTTGAAGATTACCGAAAGAGAAAAAACCTTGAGCATGAAAAAATGGTGATGTCACATTTTAATGAAATCAAAAAAATAAAGGAAGAAAAAACTAAGAGGTGATTAAAGTATAATAGCTCTAGCCACGTGTTTAATTCTTTGATTATAATCTTTACATAAGCCTGGACAATATGTTAAGGCCAGTCTGCTGGAATCAAAAGCTGGCGTGCACTACCTGAAATAATATTTAAATTAAATCAATTTCACGCAAAGAACATGAAGAGACATAAAGAACCCCAAACCCCTTATAAAGGGGCTATAACTCCATCGTGGAACTCCTGGGCAAAATAGAATATGTTTCACATAAAGGATACAAATAGAATCACAAAATCCGCAATAATTATTATTTGCTTTGCGCGTTTTGCGCTGACTTTGCGCGCTTTGCGTGAAAATTAGTCAATGTAATAAACTATTTGCAATAACGCAAATGAAGGCCGGAGGCCGTTAAAAGAAAGCGCAGCGAGACGTTCACTTAACTTTGAAGATAGCTCTGCTCGCAATTCACGGACAATCGGAATTTTGAAGCATTGATTTTTCTTTAAATTTAGCAAGATTAAAGTATTACTCCTTCTCTGATAATTGTTTGTTCCCTGTTCGGACCCACTGAAATAAATGTAACAGGCACCCCAGTATGTTTCTCGATAAAGAAAATATAATTTTTTAATTCGTCAGGTAACTCTTCAAATTTATGAGCTTGACTTATATCTTCTTTCCAACCGGGCAATTCAGTATATATGGGTTCTATATATTGTTCAACATCAAATGGAACACGATCAGTCTCTTTTCCATCTATTTTATAAGAGGTACATATTTTAATACTATCGAAACCGGAAAGAATGTCTGACTTTGTCAATATTAGCTGCGTTACCCCGTTAATCATAACTGAATATTTGAGGGCAGGGATATCCATCCAGCCACATCTGCGGGGCCTGCCAGTGGTTGCTCCAAATTCAGCACCCTTGTTTCTCAATTTTTCACCAGTTTCATTAATTTGTTCTGTTGGAAATGGTCCACTACCCACTCTTGTACAATATGCTTTAACAATGCCAAATACTTCTCCAATACTTGTTGGTGCAATTCCAAGACCAGTGCAGGCCCCGGCACAAATTGTATTTGAAGATGTGACAAATGGATAAGAACCGAAATCAATATCCAGCATTGTTCCCTGCGCACCTTCTGCCAATACTGTTTTATTATCAATCAAAGCCTGGTTAATTATATATTCGCTGTCAACAAGTTTAAAACCTTTAATTACTTCTATGCCTTCAAACCAAGCTTTTTCTTTTTCCTCTAATTTGAATTCGAATTTATATTGCTTTAGAATATCCAGATGCTTGCTCTTAAGAAAATCATATTTCTTCCTGAAATCGGGCGAAAGAATATCACCGATCCGCAGACCATTTCGCCCAGTTTTATCCATATAAGTGGGACCAATACCTCGTAAAGTTGAACCTATTTTTGTAGTGCCTTTGGCTGCTTCCGAGGCAGCATCAAGAATACAATGGGTTGGTAAAATTAAGTGAGCCTTTTTCGATATCACCAAATTCTTTTTAAGTTCAATTCCCAGTTTTTGCAGTTCTTCATATTCTGACCTGAAAACTACAGGATCTATAACCAACCCGTTCCCAATAATATTTAACTTCTCTTCGTGAAAAACACCTGATGGGATTAAATGCAGGACATGTTTAATATCATTAAATTCAAGAGAATGACCAGCATTTGGTCCTCCTTGAAATCGAGCAATTAAATCATAATGAGGAGTGAGAACATCAACAATTTTGCCTTTTCCTTCGTCGCCCCACTGCAGGCCTAACAATACATCTACTTTCATTCCCTATTCTGTTTTATTTTGTGATTAATATAAATTCTCTATAAAATTTGATTCACCCCTTTTTTAACCCAAATTACGCAATAGAAGCGAATGAAATGAGCGAACTACTTGCGTTAGTTGGGTTAACCCCGATTAAGAAATTGTTTCAATCTTATATTTTTAGATTGATTTACAATTTCTTAATCGATTGCTAATTTCTAATGAGCAATTTGGGTTTAAAAAAACGAAGCAAGTTAAAACAATTTTTCATTCGTTCAATAAAATTTTAGTTTGAAAAAAAATATGACTTTAATTCTTTGACAGATTTCAAAATCAACCAGTTTTTACCCTTAATCCCAAACGGGAACTGGTTGATTTTTCAGCTTTCTCCCTTTTGGGTTTGGGGTAAAAAAGCTGAAAAATCTCAGCAAAACCTAATCTGTCAAAGTAGAATTAGTATGACCAAAGAAGTTGATAACGGGTAGGGTTTATATATTTTAAAAAGGTTAAAAGTATGCCTTAACGTGGCTTATAGCCTCACTTAATAATATGTCCGTATATATACAATGAATGATGTTCCAATTTAAAATTATTCGTTTCGCAGGCGGTCTCAATAACTTGCTGTAACCGTGGATCGCAGAATTCAATTACTTTTCCTGTTTTTATATCAATTAAATGATCATGCTGCATACATTGAAACGCTTTTTCAAATTGTGCCATATTCTTGCCAAATTGATGCTTTATAACCAAATTGCAGTCAAGCAGCAATTCAATGGTATTATATAAAGTCGCGCGACTGACCCTGTAATTTTTGTTTTTCATGAAAATATAAAGTGATTCAATATCGAAATGCCCTTCGCGGGAATAAATTTCTTCCAGGATGGCATACCTTTCAGGCGTTTTACGATGATTTTTCAATTCCAAATACTGCGTGAATATTTTTTTGACACTATCTTTTACATCGTTGCTTTCCATAATTTAGACTAATTAAAAATAATTGCTAAATTATATCTTTTTTAAATGATTAAGCCTGTAAAATATTTGAATTTTCTTTACTTAATAAGTTCACTTTATCACTCTTCTATATTTTCAATTCGTGATACTTTTTCAACACCTTTAATCTTTTCCAGGTTTACGATAAGCTTATGCAGATCATTAACGCTATGAACATATAATTCAAGAGTACCCTCAAAAATGCCATCATGGCTGGCCAGGTTGATGGTGCGTATATTGATGCTTAAATCTTTCGAGATTGAAGTGGTAATGTTGTTGTAAATACCAAAACGATCTATTCCCTGTATGTTGAATTTTACCAGAAATGAAAGAATCTTATGGGTCGTCCATTTTGTTGGTACTATCCTGTCACTTTGACTGGAAAGCAATTTTACAGCATTCGGACATTTTGATTTATGAATGATTATAGAATTATAATTGTTGCGATATCCTATCACATCCTCACCAGGAATAGGGTTACAGCATTTGGCAATTGAATAGGTACTGGTACTGTCATTAATGTTTTCTCTCAATATGTATGGAGAATTACGGGTATAATGCTTTGTAACTTTTAAATCTTTTACTTCTTTTGTTTCTTTAACTTCTTTTTCTTCTTCCCCAATACTGTTATCATTTGACAAACCCAGTGTAAGCTCCCAGTAACGTATCCATTTATTCTTACTATTTCTCTTTAAAATTTTAGGTAGTTCATCAAGCTTAATCATTTCACTGCCAATTTTGCTATACAATTCTTCCTTATTGGAAACTTCGTAAGCAGGCACAATTTTTTGAAATATCCTGGAACTGGGATTCAGGTTTAATTCTTTAAGCTTATTTTCCAGCATAATTTTTCCCTTTTCTATGCGATTTTTAATTTCATATTTTAAAGAATTTTTAATTGCAGTTTTCGCTTTAGCTGTTAATACAAAATCAAGCCAGTCTTTTTGAAAACGCTGTTTATCGGAAGTAATAATTTCAATCTGGTCGCCACTGGTAAGTTTATAATTTAACGGAACAAGCCGGTGATTTACCTTTGCTCCGATAGCTTTATTGCCTATCTGACTGTGTATCTCAAAAGCAAAATCGAGAGCTGTAGAATCCTTTGGCAATGTTTTAAGTTCACCTTTTGGTGTAAAAACATGAATTTCAGATGAAAAAAGATTTAGTTTAAAATCATCAAGAAACTCCAGGGCATTTGAATTTGGATCCTGTAAAAGTTCCCTGATTTTTTTCAGCCACTTATCCAGCTCGCTTTCCGGGGCATTATCTTGTTTATATTTCCAATGGGCGGCGAATCCTTTTTCGGCAATCTCATCCATTCGCCTCGACCTAATTTGAATTTCGACCCAGCGTCCCATCGGACTCATTACTGTCATATGCAGGGCCTCGTAACCATTTGCTTTCGGCGTGCTGACCCAATCCCTTATTCGTTCTGGTTTGGGAGTATAGATATCCGTAATTATTGAGTAAATGTTCCAGCATTGGGTTTTTTCCGGTATTTCTGGTATCGGGTCAAAAATTATCCTTAATGCGAATAAATCATATATCTCTTCAAACGGGATATGCTTGGTTTGTGTTTTATTCCAAATTGAATATACGGATTTTGTCCTGCTGGTTATTTCATAATTCATTGATTGCTTATCCAGCTTTTCTTTTATTGGCTCTGCAAATTGCTGGATAAAAGCTGCCCGCTCAGGCTCACTTTCTTCAACTTTCTTTTTAAGCTCTAAATATTTCTCAGGATATCTGAATTTAAGGCTAAGATCTTCAAGTTCGGTTTTAATAGAATAAAGACCAAGCCTGTGGGCCAAAGGAGCGTAAATATAAATAGTTTCACTGGCAATTTTATTTTGTTTCTCACGGGACAGAGAATCTAGTGTACGCATATTATGCAAACGATCTGCCAGTTTAATAAGAATTACCCTCACATCGTCGGAGAGTGTAAGGAGCATTTTTCGAAAATTCTCAGCCTGAAGGGAACTATTGTTATCGTATAACTCTCCGATTTTTGTTAATCCGTCAATGATGGAAGCTATTTTCGGCCCGAAGTTTCTTTCAATTTCTTCGAGCGTATAATCAGTATCTTCAACAACATCGTGCAATAAGGCACTTACAATGGATTTTACACCCAAACCCATTTCTTCATTCACTATCCTGGCAACAGACAGGGGATGAATAATATACGGCTCACCTGATCTGCGCCGCATTTCCTTGTGAGCTTCAAAAGCTATCTTGAAAGCTTTTTCAATTAATCGTTTGTCATCCGGGCTATCGCAATGCACGCACTTTTTTAAAAGTTCGTTAAATCGACGCTGAATATCTTTTTCCTCTTCCGGTTTTAATGCATTCATTGCTGGTTAGTACTATCGACCTTCGGGTCGGAAAATAATATACAATTTCATTTATTGATTCAGTATTAAAAGAAAAGTACCTTTTTGTTCTACAGTTATATTATCTGAACCTGTCACTTTCAGGTAATAAATATAAGCGCCTTGTGGCGCATAACCGCCATTTACTTTTCCATCCCAGCCGGGAGTAAATGAATCTGAAGTTTCAAATACTTTGGTTCCCCAACGATCATATACAATAAATTTAATCTCTTTAGCATTAAATGCACCCGGGGGTTTTAAATATGGATTCAAACCCTTAGGTGTAAAAAAGTCAGGCATGGGTATTTTCGGATAAATTGTAATGGTGTTTGACCATGAAAGTCCTGCAATACCTTGTGGATTATTGACTTCATTTGCAATTATATAATACCTTATTTTCAGAATACCCTTTTCTGCCATAGTATCAAGACGATCTGATGCAATAGTATCTGTAGTAGATGTTAAAGAAACAAAAGGTCCGAGTTGCATTGATCGAAATACAACATAAGAATCCAAATTGCCAGCATATTTTTGATATGCATTCCAGTTTAAATTATTGACAATGCCTCTTTGTTGGCCTTTTAAAAGAATGCTCGATTCAATATTAGATTCACCAACCTTTAAACCACAATTATTTAAAACTTCAAGTTTGTAATAATACTGTTTGCTTAAAGCGTCAATTGCATCAATATAAATTATAGTATTTCTGGCATCGTCTATACTATCAATTTTTATATATGGTCCGCCATAATTGTCGGATCTAAGTACATTGTATTTATGCATTGGCGAATTAATATCCTTTGTAAAAGAAAGTTGAATGTGCTGGTTGTCATTTTGAATTATAGTTCCGTCTGCATTAATATATGCGGGTATTGCAGAAATATTTGTATTGACCGAACAGATATTTGAAGAATCGGGCAAACCATTGGCGAGTGCATTATCAACTATAATTTCAAAAAAATAATTTGTATTAATCAGCAACTTCTGTCCGTCATGATTGGTAATGTTTACAGGTAAAACAACGCTTGTATCCGATGTATATTTTGTACCACTGAATTTCCAATTAGTTAATGAACCAATTGCAGTTCCATATATAACCTCATATTTTTGACCATCACTATTATTCCATCCGTAATATTTGTTCCAGGTCAAGGTTAAAGTATAATTGCAGGTATCAAAATCTTTTTGTTTCAAATTTAGAAGAATATTGTTTGGTGCATTAAGGTATGGCCTGCGACTGATATTGATTGTACTTGGAGTTTTTCCTGTACGAAATGCTTCAACTGCAAAAGAATACACATTATTGAACAGGTCATAAGTCTTGGGCCCGATTGTAAATTGAGGATCAATGGCGGCAGTGCTTTGTGATCCATTTACGCTTTCGAAAGGATCATATATGGGTTGACCTAATCCGGTATAATTCCCGCTAAATACATAAATTTTAAAAGTGTCCGGAATAATGATTGTATTCTTATCGACCCAGGAAATATAATACTTTTGATCAGCCTGGTTATAACTGACACTTGCAATATCCGGACTTACAAGCTGGGCTCCAGCTTGCTGCAATGCCATTACAAGTGTGAATATTAAAAAAATATTTTTTTTCATCATTGAAAAATTAATTTC
>Ga0265316_10002321_pt1 | contig 19887 bp, 19 predicted proteins | sample 4522metaG_FD_202092 | JGI IMG/M metagenome (GOLD analysis project Ga0265316, IMG submission 202092) | Rhizosphere microbial communities from Carex aquatilis grown in University of Washington, Seatle, WA, United States - 4-5-22 metaG | ecosystem: Host-associated > Plants > Roots > Rhizosphere >... | reverse complement strand
AGCAAGAAGCCGCAATGAGCCAGCACGGGCCCCGCCCCTGAGCAGCACTTGCGCTGCCACAGGAGGTCAGGGCCACCGCATGGGCTGCATCCCGCAGTCCATGCGCCATGTCGGATCACTCCACCGTGACCGACTTGGCGAGGTTGCGCGGCTTGTCGACGTCGGTGCCCTTGGCGCAGGCCGTGTGGTAGGCCAGCAATTGCAGCGGCACCACGTGCAGGATCGGCGACAAAGCACCGTAGTGCTCGGGCATGCGGATCACGTGGATGCCCGCTTCGGCCTGGATCTGCGTGTCGCCGTCGGCGCACACGTACAGCTCGCCGCCACGCGCCTTGACTTCCTGCATGTTGCTCTTGAGCTTCTCCAGCAGCACGTCGTTCGGCGCCACCACCACCACAGGCATCTCGGCCGTCACCAGCGCCAGCGGGCCGTGCTTGAGCTCACCGGCCGGGTAGGCCTCGGCGTGGATGTAGCTGATCTCCTTGAGCTTGAGCGCGCCTTCCAGGCCAATGGGGTAGTGCAGGCCACGGCCCAGGAACAGGGCGTTGTCCTTGCGGGCGAAGGCGTCGGCCCAGGCCACGATTTGCGGCTCCAGGGCCAGCACGGCTTGCAGCGCGGCCGGCAGGTGGCGCAGGTCCTTGAGGTGCTGTGCTTCGGCTTCGGGGCTGAGGTGACCACGCAGCTTGGCCAGGGTCAGCGTCAGCAGGAACAGGCCAGCCAGCTGGGTGGTGAAGGCCTTGGTCGAGGCCACACCGATTTCCACACCAGCGCGCGTCACGTAGTTCAGCTTGCACTCGCGCACCATGGCCGAGGTGCTGACGTTGCAAATGGTCAGCGTCTGTTCCATGCCGAGGTTGCGGGCGTGCTTGAGCGCGGCGATGGTGTCGGCCGTCTCACCGGACTGGCTGATGGTGACGACCAGGGTGCGTGGGTCGGGCACGCTGTCGCGGTAGCGGTACTCGCTGGCGATTTCGACCGCGGTCGGGATCTTGGCGATGGATTCCAGCCAGTACTTGGCCGTGGAGCCCGAGTAGTAGCTCGTGCCGCAGGCCAGGATCAGCACACGGTCGATCTGGCCGAACACGGCTTCGGCATCGGCGCCAAACAGCGTCGGCGTGATCGACTCGACGCCTTCGAGCGTGTCGGCGATGGCGCGCGGCTGCTCGAAGATTTCCTTTTGCATGTAGTGGCGGTACGGGCCCAGCTCGACGGCGCCGCTGTGGGCCGTGACGGTGCGCACCGGGCGGTCGGCCGCGTCCATGCGCACGTGCTCGCTGGCGCCCGGCGCGATGTGCTCGATCCAGTGGCGACCGGGCTGCAGGTCCACCACGTCACCTTCTTCCAGGTAGACGATCTGGTCGGTGACGCCGGCCAGGGCCATGGCGTCGGACGCCAGGAAGCGCTCGCTGCTGTCGGCACCGCCCACACCCATCACCAGGGGCGAGCCCTGGCGCGCACCGATGACGCGCTGCGGCTCGTCGCGGTGGAACACGGCGATGGCGTAGGCGCCGGTCAGGCGCTGCGTGGCGGCCTTGACGGCGGCGAACAGGTCACCGTCGTAGAGGTGGTCGATCAGGTGGGCGATGACCTCGGTGTCGGTCTGGCTCAGGAAAACATAGCCCTTGGCCTGCAGCTCGCGACGCAGCTCTTCGTGGTTCTCGATGATGCCGTTGTGCACCATGGCCAGGCGGCCGGGCTTGGCGGTGGCGGCATCGGCGCCAGGGCCGTGCGAGAAGTGCGGGTGGGCGTTGTGCACCGCAGGCGCGCCGTGCGTGGCCCAGCGGGTGTGGGCGATGCCCAGCGTGCTGGAGATGCCTTCCGACGCGGCTTGCGCTTCGAGTTCGGCCACGCGCTGGGTGCTGCGCGAGCGGCGCAGTTGGCCGTCTTGCAGCACGGCCACGCCGCAGGAGTCATAACCGCGGTATTCCAGGCGCTTGAGGCCTTCCACGAGAACCGGCGTGATGTTGCGCGCCCCGATGGCGCCGACGATGCCACACATGCATGACCTCCCAAAGTGTTGCAGTGCAATGAGCGTCGATGCTAGGCCATGCGCAGGGAAATGTTCATCCAAAATTCAACATAAATTGGATGAATTCACCTCTTGTGATTTTTTCACGGAAAAATGATTCACGAAAATCACGTTTGAGAAATAATTTCCCATGATTTCCGATCCATCTCCGACCCTGGACGCCGCCGACCTGCGCCTGCTGGCCCTGCTGCAGGACGACGCCAGCCTGTCCAACCAGGCCCTGGCCGAGGCCGCCCACCTGTCAGCAGCCACTTGCCACCGCCGCGTGCAGCGGCTGCACACGCTGGGCCTGATCGAGCGGCGCGTGGCCATCCTCAACCCGCAGCGCCTGGCCGACATCACCGGCTGGGGCTTGAGCGCCCTGGTCGAGATCAGCCTGGACGTGCAGACCGCCGAGGCGCTGGACGCCTTCGAGGCCCGCGCCGTGGCCGAGGACGCGGTGCAGCAGTGCTGGCGGGTGTCGCCTGGGCCTGATTTCGTGCTGGTGGTGCAGGTGACCGACATGCCGGCCTACCAGGACCTGGCGCGGCGACTGTTCACCGAAGACAGCCAGGTGCGCAATGTGCGGGCGTTTTTCGCGGTCAAGCGGGCCAAGTTCGGCACCGCCCTGCCCTTGCCTTCGGTCGGCGCCATGGCCCACAAGGCGTGAGGGGCCGAGGGCGGCGCGTGCTCAGCGTCGAGGCTTGTCGGCTGGGGCCGGCGCCAAAGGGTCCACCAAGCGGGTTTCGACCCGCAAGCGGATGGGGCTGCCGTCCAGCAGGTGCGGGCCACGTGGCGCTGCAGCAGCCCCCTGCACACCGGCCACCGCCCGCGACACCGGCTTGCCATCCAGAGCCGGCAGGGCCTTGACCAGCTCCTCGTCGCTCATGCGGGCAAGTTCGTCCACGGTCGGGCGCCGGGCCTCGACAGCCGTGGGCTGACCGGAAGGGGTCATGGCGTCCTGCGCCACACCGGGCTGCTGGATGGCCTGGGCCGTGACAGAGCGCCCCAAGGGGTGCTCATCTTCGTTCATGCCCCACAGCACGATGGCCACCAGCACCATGAGCAGCACACCCACGCCCGCCCCCGCCAGGATGTGCTTGGGGCCAGGCGCCCAGGCAGGGCGGGAGGTCAAGGGCGGTTGACCTTGCCAGGGGCGCTCCAGCTGGCTGTCGCCCAGGCCTGAGGCCGCCGCACCATCGAAACCGGTAGCCCCATGCGCTTCGCCGAGTGGGCGTGTCGCGGTGACGCGCATCGGCTCCAGGGTGGCGTCGTAGTCGCGCCGCAGCAAAGGGTCGATCAGGATCTCGTAGGCCGCATTGAGCGATGCCATCTGCTCGTGCGTGGCGTCGTCGGGGCCGCCCACACCACCGTTGCGATCAGGGTGCAGGCGGTTGGCCAGGGCGCGGTAAGCGGCGCGGATGACCTCTGGTGGCGCGTCTTGCGTGACTTTCAGTCGTTCGTAGTGGTTCACGGCGTGCGTTGATCCAAGCCCATCAAGAGGCCGGTGACAGGGCGTTTGGCGATGTGAGTGACAGCATGTTAACGGCTGTCTGCGGGCGCACTGTAGGGCCAATGCGCCCGGCCCCGGCAGGCTGCGGCCTCAGTCGGCCTGCTTTTTGGGGTGCTTTTGAGGCCGCTGCCAACCCGCCAACGACACCTGCTTGGCGCGCGACACGGTCAATTGGCCTGCGGGCGCGTCCTTGCTCAGCGTGCTGCCGCCGCCGATGGTCGCGCCATCGCCCAGGGTGATGGGTGCCACCAGCACGCAGTTCGAGCCCACGTGCACGTCCTTGCCGATCACGGTGCGGTGCTTGTTGGCACCGTCGTAATTGGCCGTGATGCTGCCCGCGCCGTAGTTGACGCGCTCGCCCACCGTGGCGTCACCGAGGTAGGCCAGGTGGTTGGCCTTGGCGCCATCGGCCAGGGTGCTGTTCTTGACCTCGACGAAGTTGCCGATGTGCACCTCGCGGCCCAACTGGGCGCCCGGGCGCAGGCGCGCGAACGGCCCGATCAGCGAGCCCTCGCCCACGGTCACACCGTCCTTGTCACCGTCGATGTGGGTGAAGGGGTGGATGACGGCGCCGGCGGCGATGCGGGCATTGCGGATCACGCAGTTGGCGCCGATGCGGACCTCGTCGCCCAGGCTCACGCTGCCTTCGAACACGCAGTTGACGTCGATGTCCACGTCGCGGCCGCACTGCAGGCTGCCGCGCAGGTCGAAGCGGGCTGGATCGGCCAGGCGCACGCCTTGCTCCATCAAGGCCGTGGCCTGCGCCAGCTGGTGGCGGCGCTCCAGCTCGGCCAGCTGCGCCGGGCTGTTGACGCCCAGCACCTCGACCTCGTCTTTCGGCTGCGCAGCCACCACGGCCAGGCCCTCGGCCTGGGCCATGGCCACCACGTCGGTCAGGTAGTACTCGCCCTGGGCGTTGTCGTTCGTCAGGCGCGACAACCAGCCCTTCAGGCGCGCGGTGGGCGCGGCCATCATGCCGGTGTAGACCTCGCGGATGGCGCGCTGCTCGGGGCTGGCGTCCTTGTGCTCGACGATGGCCAGCACACGCGCACCCGACGCATCGCGCACGATGCGGCCGTAACCGGTCGGGTCGGCCAGGGTGATGGTCAGCAGCGCCAGCTTGTCGCCGCCACAGGCATCGACCAGGGCTTGCGCCGTGCTGGCCTGGATCAGCGGCGTGTCGCCATTGAGGATGAGCGTGACGCCTTCATCGGGCAGCACGGGCACGGCCTGCTGCACGGCGTGGCCGGTGCCCAGCTGCGGCTCCTGGCGCACGAAACGCAGCGGCGCCTCGGGGAAGGCCCGGGCCATGTCGGCCTCGACCATGTCGGCACCGTGGCCGGTGATCAGCACCTGCTGCTGCGCCTGCAACGCCGAGGTCGTGCCGATGACGTGGGCCAGCATGGGCCGACCCGCGATTTTGTGCAGCACCTTGGGGCGCGCCGACTTCATGCGGGTGCCTTTGCCCGCGGCCATGATGACGATGGAAAGCGACATGGAACTCCTGCCTGGTCTTGGGAATGTCAAACGGTTGGGAAACGGTGCCTGATGTCTGTGACAGCCCCGGAGAGAGCGCCGCGCGCTGCGGCACGACACCTGGCGCACCACCCGATCAAGGCGCCCCCTGTGGCAAGGGGATGTCGATCACGCGGGGCCCAGGAGGAGCGCCCGGGAAGTCCTGCAGCGCAGCCTGGAAAAGGTAGGGCAGGACCGAAGGGTCCGCCGCACCGAGGCGGTCATGCAAGGCGTGGGTTTCGTACAAGACCTGGCTGGTGTGGCGATCGCGGAAGGTCACTTCCACGCGCAGCGTGACCCAGGGCGGCTCCATGGACGAGGCCCACCCCGGGCCCCACCACAGCGACCCACCGCGCCAGTGGGATGGCGAACGCCCGTAGGCGCCAGGCGGGAACGGGCCCCAAGCCCCCCAAGGGCCCCAGGCACCGAACGGCCCGTAGGGCTCGTAGCGCAGCCGCGGCTGCACGCGCACCGTCAAACCCAGCTGCACCAGCACATCGGCCCGCTCGGCCTGATCCTGGGGCAAGGGCGTGAAGCCCAGGGACGCCAAGGTCGGCAGGGCAGCGGCCTGGAGCTGCTCTGGCGAGACCGCGCGCGGCTGTGGAGACGCTTGTTGGGACGGCAACACATCGAACACGAACGTGCCCGGCTTGCGCCCCTCAGGCCATTGCCCAAAGCTCTGCACCTGGCTGGTGACGGAGGTCGCCGCACAGCCGCTCAGCCACGTCGCACCGCAGACCACGCTGAGCAGCGCGAACCAACGCAGGACGCTGCGCAGCATGTTCAGCCTGCCTTGCGGATGCGCAGCGAAGCCAGCGACACACTGGCTTCACCCGGCAGGCCGACCGCTGCGGCACCCGGCGTGTCGCCACAGCCCTCGTCTTCGTCGAAAGCGATGTCGCCGCCCAGCACGGGTGCGCCGGTGGCCTTGATCGTCTCAAAGGGGTAGAGGCTGCGGTCCATCATGTGCGAGGGGACGATGTTGGCCAGCGCGGTGAACATGTTGTCCACGCGGCCGGGAAAGCGGGTGTCCCAGTCGTTGATCATCTCGCGCATCTGCTGGCGCTGCAAGCCTTCCTGGCTGCCGCAGAGGTTGCACGGGATGATGGGAAACGCGCGATGTTCCGCGTAAGTGGCCAGGTCCTTCTCGCGGCAATAGGCCATCGGACGGATGACGACGTGCTCGCCGTTGTCGGTCACCAGCTTCGGCGGCATGCCCTTCAGCTTGGAGCCGAAGAACATGTTCATGAACATCGTCTGCAGGATGTCATCGCGGTGGTGGCCGAGCGCAATTTTCGTGCAGCCCAGCTCGGTGGCCACGCGGTAGAGGATGCCGCGGCGCAGGCGCGAGCACAGCGAACAGGTCGTCTTGCCTTCGGGCACCACGCGCTTGACCACGCTGTAGGTGTCCTGCTCCTCGATGCGGAAGGGCACGCCCACTTGCGTCAGGTACTCGGGCAGCACGTGCTCGGGGAAGCCCGGCTGCTTCTGGTCGAGGTTGACGGCGACGATCTCGAACTTGATCGGCGCGCGACGCTGCAGGTTCATCAGGATGTCGAGCATCCCATAGCTGTCCTTGCCACCGGACATGCACACCATGACCTTGTCGCCGTCTTCGATCATGTTGAAGTCGGTGATGGCCTGGCCCACCTCGCGGTGCAGGCGCTTGCTGAGCTTGTTCATCTCGAAGGCGTGGCGCTTGGCGCGGGCAAGCTCTTCGGCCTCGGCCTGCGACACCTCAGCGCGCTCGGCCGCGTACAGCGCAGCTTCGGCCACCGGCACGCCAGCCGCCGCTTCAACGGCCAGGGCGGCCTGTGCGAACAACTGCGCATCCGCCGCGCGGCGGGCGGGGTCGGAGATCGGCTTGTCATTGAAGAAAGGCGGCAGGGGGGCGGTGGCTTGGCTCATAACCTTCCATTTTCGCCGATGTGGGCCCAACTGTCACCACTGACCGGTTTCCATGCGGATGGCCACTTCGCAGTCGTCGAAAATTTCCAGCTTGGCGATCTTCACGCGCACGCCCTGCACACCGGGCAAGGCCATCAGCCGGTCGCTGACCTTGCCGATCAGCGTCTCCAGCAGGTTGATGTGCACCGCGGTGCACTCCTCGATGATGATGGTGCGCACCTTGCGGTAGTCCAGCACGTTGAGGATCTCATCGTCGCGCGGCAGCAGGGGCTGGCTGCCCATGTTCAGGTCGGCATCGACCCGGATGGGCTGGGGCGCATTGATCTCGTGGGCGAGCACGCCCAGGCTGGCGTCGAAGCGCAGGCCGGTGAGGCTGAGGGTCTGGGTGCCTTTGGTCAGGGACATGGTCGGTCCTCTTTGCCGGTTCTCACCGGGTTCACATCATCGAAAAATCGCGCTCGAAGCGCTGCAGGTGCTGGCCCCCGTCGACCAGCAGCGTGGTGCCGGTCATGGAGCGGTTGCCCAGCGCGAACGCCACGGTCGCGGCCACGTCCTGCGGGGTGGAGGAGCGCCCCAGCGGCGACAGCGTGTGCGCCTGCTGGAACTGCGCGCCCTGCAGCCACTCGCTGCTCAGCGTCAGGCCCGGGGCGACGCCCAGCACGCGCACGCTGGGCGCCAAGGCCAGGGCCAGCAGGGTCGTGGCTGATTCCAGCGCGGCCTTCGACAGGGTGTAGCTGATGAAATCGGGGTTGGGGTTCCACAGCTTCTGGTCGAGCAGGTTGACCACCGCCCCCTCCCCTTGCCGTGCCTGCACGTGCTCGGCCAGCATCTGCGCCAGCACGATGGCCGGCGCGGTGTTGGCACGCAGGTGGCGCTCCAGCATCGCGTAGCTGAAGGATGCGGCGTTGTCGTACTCGAAGGTGGAGGCGCTGTTGACCACCGCGTCCAGCCGGCCCAGCGCGGACACGGCCTCGGGCACCAGGGTGCGGGTGGCAGCCTCGTCGGCCAGGTCGGCGCACAGCACGGTGGCACAGCGGCCCAGGGCGCGGATGTCGGCGGCCGTGGCCTCGGCCTCGGCGCGCGAGGCGCGGCAGTGCACGGCGACGTCCCAGCCCTGGCCGGCCAGGCACAGCGCGATCTCGCGGCCCAGGCGCTTGCCCGCACCCGTCACCAACGCGACGCGGGTACCGGGCCCGGATGACGCCGGCGCGCCTGAGGTCAAGGGATCGTTCAAGGATGCATTCACGGCTTGGTTCTCGGAAGCGCTCACGGCAAGGACGCAGGTGGCCGCGCCTTCCGACACAATGCGGCCATGAACCGCGCCACCCCATCCACCCACCCGTCCAGCGACAAGGGCCACAGTGTAGTGGCCGCGCCCGTCAGCGGCCACCCGCTGGCCGAGCTGATCGCCCATGAAATCCGCGAGCGCGGCGGCTGGATGGGCTTCGAGCGCTTCATGGAGCTGGCGCTGTACGCCCCCGGCCTGGGCTACTACAGCGGCGGCCGGCGCGTGCTGGGCCAGCGCCCGCAAGACGGCAGCGACTTCGTCACCGCGCCCGAGCTCACGCCCCTGTTCGGCGAGGTGCTGGCACGCCAGGTGCGCCAGGCCCTGGACGCCACCGGCACCGACGAGGTCTGGGAGTTCGGCGCAGGCACGGGCGCCCTGGCCGAACAACTGCTGGGCGAGCTGGGTGACCGCCTCCAGCGCTACGTCATCGTCGATTTGTCGGGCTCCCTGCGCGACCGCCAGCACCAGCGCCTGCTCAAGGCCCACCCCAGCCTGGTCCACAAGGTGATCTGGGCCGACAGCCTGCCCGAGGCGATGTCGGGCGTCATCGTCGGCAACGAGGTGCTGGACGCCATGCCCGTGCACCTGCTGAGCTGGGACGGCCAACGCTGGCAGGAGCGCGGCGTGACCTTGGCACCTCCAACGGCACCCAGGCTGGAGGGCCAGGACGCGCGCGCGCCCTCCGACGCACATGCACCGGCTTTCGCCTGGGCCGACCGCTCCGCCCCCGGGGGCGTGCGCCCGCCCACCGAGCACCCCGACAGCGCCTATCCGCCGGGCACCGTCACCGAAACCCACGGCCAGGCCGAGGCCTTCGTCACCACCCTCGCGCAACGCATGACGCGCGGCGCGGCCTTCTTCCTGGACTACGGCTTCCCCGAGGCCGAGTACTACCTGCCCCAGCGCCACGGCGGCACCCTGATGTGCCACCACGCCCACACGGCCGACCCCGACCCGCTGGCCATGGTCGGCGACAAGGACATCACCGCGCACGTGAACTTCACCGGCATCGCCCTGGCGGGACAGGACGCCGGCTGGGAGGTGCTGGGCTACTGCAGCCAGAGCCGCTTCCTCACCAACTGCGGCCTGGGCGAGGCCCTGGCGCGCACCGGCCAGGCCAGCAACGCCGCCGACATCCAGTCACGCGTTGCCCTGCAGATGCTGGTGGCAGAGCACGAAATGGGCGAGCTCTTCAAGGTCATCGGCTTCGTCAAGGGCCCCTGGTTCGAAGCCATCGGCTTTGCCCACGGCGACCGCACCCACACGCTGTGAGCGCCCCGCCATTGGCGCCCTGCATGAAGGGCATCGGCAAAACCTCTCACGCGCTTGCTGCGCCGCAGCGATAATTCTCCCCATGCTGCAACAACGCACCCTCAAATCCCTGACGCGCGCCGTGGGCGTGGGCCTGCACAGCGGCCAGCGTGTCGAGCTGACCCTGCGCCCCGCCGCGCCGGACACCGGCATCGTCTTCCGTCGGGTGGATTTGAGCCAGCCGGTGGACATCCCCGTGCGCGCCGAGTCGGTCTGCGACACGCGCATGGCCACCACCATCTCGCCGGGCGGTGACCCGGGCGCGGCCAAGGTCAACACCATCGAGCACCTGATGTCGGCCTGCGCCGGCCTCGGCCTGGACAACCTCTACGTGGACATCACCGCCGAGGAAGTGCCCATCCTCGATGGCTCGTCCGCCGCGTTCGTGTACCTGCTGCAAAGCGCCGGCATCGAACTGCAGAAGGCGCCCAAGAAGTTCCTGCGCGTGTGCAAGCCGGTGGAAGTGCGCGAGGGCGAGGGCCGCAACCTCAAGTGGGCCCGGCTGGAGCCGCACCACGGCTACAAGCTGGCCTTCGAGATCGACTTCGACCACCCCGCCGTCGACCAGACCGGCCAGCGCGTCGAGTTCGATTTCAGCAGTGGCAAGTACAAGCAGGACATCGCCCGCGCCCGCACCTTCGGCTTCACCAAAGACGTCGAGATGATGCGCTCGCGCGGCCTGGGCCTGGGCGCCAGCATGGACAACGCCATCGTGGTCGACCGCTACCGCGTGCTCAACAGCGACGGCCTGCGCTACGACGACGAGTTCGTCAAACACAAAATCCTCGACGCCATCGGCGACCTCTACGTGGCCGGCCACCCGCTGCTGGCCTCGTACACGGCCTTCCGCTCGGGGCACGCGCTCAACAACAAGCTGCTGCGCGAGTTGCTGTCCCAGCCCGACGCCTTCGAGGTCGTGAGCTTCGAGGACGAGCGCAAGGCGCCGCGCGGCATGGCCGAGCTGGCCCCGGCCTGGTAAGCCCCTCAGGCCACGCCGACCATGGTGCTCTTTCGATTCCTGGCCGTAGGCCTGGGCCTGGCCTTCCTGCTCAACATGGCCGTGTTCACCCTCACCGGTCAACCGCAATGGCGTGTCCGCGCCATGCTGTGCCTGAAATGGGGCGTGGTGCTGGGGCTGTGCTTCTTCGGCCTGCTCATCTTGCGGCGCGCAGCCGTCTTCATCTGAACGGCTGAGGCCGCTCACCGGTGAACCGGGGGATAGCCCCCTGTTCATGGGGCAGGGTGAGCCCTAGCATGGACCGTAACAAAAACAACCCCACTGTGATGGTGGGATACGGTTCCATGAACTACCCGGCCTTTCACGAGCGCTCGATCCGGCAGCGCGACGCTTACTGGCGCGAACAAGCGCAGCGCATCGACTGGCACCGTCCCTTCCACACCGTGTGCGACACCCGCAACCCGCCTTTTGCGGAGTGGTTTGTCGGCGGCCAGCTCAACCTGTGCCACAACGCCGTGGACCGCCACGTGCCCCACCGCCCGGACCAGCCAGCGCTCATCTTCGTTTCCAGCGAAACCAACAGCGAGCAAACGCTGAGCTACGGCCAGCTCTTCGTCGAGGTGCAGCGCATGGCCGCGGTGCTGCGCGCCCAGGGTGTGGGCCGCGGTGACCGCGTGCTGATCTACATGCCCATGATCCCCGAGGCCGTGATCGCCATGCTGGCCACGGTGCGCCTGGGCGCCATCCACTCGGTGGTGTTCGGCGGCTTCGCGGCCCATTCGCTGGCCACCCGCATCGAAGACGCCACGCCCAAGGTCATCGTCTCGGCCGATGCCGGCTCGCGCGGCGGCAAGGTCATCCCCTACAAGCCGCTGCTCGACGAGGCCCTGCACCTCAGCAAGCACAAAGTGGACAAGGTCGTGCTCGTGCACCGGGGCCTGTCACCCGCCGGCCTGGTCGAAGGCCGCGACATCGACTACCACCAGGCCCGCCGAGAGGTCATGGACCAGGTCGTGCCCTGCGTGTGGGTCGAAGCCACCCACCCCAGCTACACGCTTTACACCAGCGGCACCACCGGCAAGCCCAAAGGTGTGCAGCGCGACACCGGCGGCTACGCCGTGGCCCTCGCCGCCAGCATGGAGCAGCTCTACTGCGGCAAGCCGGGCGAAACCTTCTTTTGCACCAGCGACATCGGCTGGGTGGTGGGCCACAGCTACATCGTCTACGGCCCGCTGCTGGCCGGCATGAGCACCATCATCTACGAAGGCCTGCCCATCCGGCCCGATGCCGCCATCTGGTGGCAGCTGGTGGAGAAACACAAGGTCAGCGTGATGTTCTCGGCGCCAACTGCCGTGCGCGTGCTCAAGAAGCAAGACCCCGACTGCCTGAAGCGCCACGACCTCTCCAGCCTCAAGCACCTCTTCCTGGCCGGCGAGCCGCTGGACGAACCGACCGCGAAATGGATCGGCGACGCCATCGGCAAACCCATCATCGACAACTACTGGCAGACCGAAACGGGCTGGCCCATCCTCAGCGTGCCGCGCGGCATCGACCCCTCGCTGACCACGCGGCTGGGTTCACCGGGCTTCCCCATGCCGGGCTACGACGTGCGCCTGCTCGATGACCAGACGGGCGAAGAACTGACCGAGCCGAACCAGAAGGGCGTGCTGACGCTGCAATACCCGCTGCCGCCGGGCTGCCTGCAGACCGTGTGGCGCGACGACACCCGCTTCGTCAAAACCTACTGGAGCAGCTTCGCCAACCGCCCGGTCTACAACACCTTCGACTGGGGCATGCGCGACGCCGACGGCTACCACTTCATCCTGGGCCGCACGGACGACGTCATCAACGTGGCCGGCCACCGCCTGGGCACCCGTGAAATCGAGGAAGCCGTGAGCGCACACGCCGCCGTGGCCGAGGTGGCCGTGGTGGGGGTGGCCGACGAGCTCAAGGGCCAGGTGGCGCGCGCCTTCGTGGTCGTCAGGGACGCGGCCCTGGTGGCCGACGATGCCGGCCGCAAGGCGCTGGAAGCCGCCATCATGCAGACGGTGGACCAGCAGATCGGCGCCGTGGGCCGGCCGGCCCGCGTGCACTTCGTCAACGCCCTGCCGAAGACGCGCTCAGGCAAGCTGCTGCGCCGCGCCATCCAGGCCGTGTGCGAGGGCCGCGCCACCGGCGACCTGACCACCATCGAAGACCCGACCGCCATCCAGCAGTTGCAGGAAGCGGTTTTGCGCTGAATCGGCACTGAGCCCGCGCCGACCTCAGACCGCCGTCTGGTGGATGAGGTCGCGCACGCGCGGGTAGATCTCGTGCTGCCAACGCTTGCCGCTGAACACGCCGTAGTGGCCCACGCCGGTCTGCACATGGTGCTGGCGCCAGGACGGGCGCACCGCGGTGCACAGGTCTTGCGCGGCCACGGTTTGCCCGACCGCGCAGATGTCGTCGCGCTCGCCTTCCACCGTCATCAGCGCCGTGCGGCGGATGGCGCGGGGGTCCACCAACGTGTCGCGCCACGACAGGCTGCCGCGCGGCAGATCGTGGGTCTGGAACACCTTGCCCACGGTCTCCAGGTAGAACTCGGCGGGCAAATCGGCCACGGCGAAATACTCTTCGTAGAAGGTCTGTGTGGGCTTGGCCTCGTCGTGCAGGCCGGCCGCCAAACGCTGACGCATGTCCTGGAAGGCCTGGCGGTGGCGGGCCTCGTTCATGCCCATGAAGGCCGACAGCTGCACGAAGCCGGGGTACACGCGCCGGCCGGCGCCCTTGAGCGTCCAGGGCACCGTGTGGACCATGTGGTCTTCGAACCAGCTCAGTGGTTGGCTGGTGGCGAGTTCGTTGACGGTGGTCGGGTTGACGCGGCAGTCGATGGGGCCGGCCATCAGCGTCAGGCTGCGTGGCTGGGCGGGGTGGCCGTCCTGTGCCATGAGGGCCGTGGCCGCCAGCGCCGCCACGCAGGGCTGGCAGATCGCCATGAGGTGCGCGCCCGGCCCCATGCGGGTGAGGAACTGAATGAGGTGCTCGGTGTAATCGTCCAAGCCGAACGCGCCGTGCTTGAGCGGCACGTCGCGGGCGTTGTGCCAGTCGGTGAGGTAGACATCGTGGTCTTGCAGCAGGGTGCGGATGGTGTCACGCAACAGCGTGGCGAAATGCCCGGACATGGGCGCCACCAGCAGCACGCGCGGCTGCTCGGGCGCACCCTCCTTGCGAAAGCGCAGCAGCGTGCCGAACGGCGTGCGCATGACCTGCTCTTCGACGATCTCGAACGCGCGGCCCTGGCTGACCACGCTGTCGATGCCGTAAGCCGGGCGGTGGTGCGTCAGCGCCAGCCGCGCAAACACCTCGCAGGAGGCCAGCACGCTGCGCGCCAGTGCGCCACCGGCCATCAGCTCCTCGATGCTGGACTGCGCGGGCCCTGGCGGCAGCAGGTGGTGGAGGGTGTCGGCCAGGCCGCGTGCGACGGCACGCCAGGGCGCCATGGCGGTGTGGTGGGTCTCGTAGGCGGCATACAGCATGAGCGTCTCTTGTGATGTCGTCCAGCGACGGGATGCCGAGGTGTCAGCAAGTTGCGAGCCACCCTGATGCCCTGCGCCGCTGTGGCACGCACCTTGCACGTGCATGGCAAAGATCCCCACCCGCCGGAGACACCATGGCCACCGTTGCCCCACCCGCCGTGAAGAAGCGCGCTGCCGCGAAGAAGGCCCCGGCCCCGCAGGCCAGCGCCACGACGCTCACGCTCACCAGCAAGAACTACTCCTCGTGGTCGCTGCGCGGCTGGCTGCTGGTGCGCTTTGCCGGCCTGCCCTTTGAGGAGCACGTGCTGCCACCGGACGACCCGTCCACCCGGGCCGAAATCCTGCTGCTGTCCTCGTCCATCCTGGTGCCCAGCCTGGTGCATGAAGGCGTGCACGTGTGGGACACCCTGGCCATCGCCGAGTACCTCCACGAGGTTTGCCCCGAGGCCCGCCTGCTGCCCACGGACCGCGCCGCGCGTGCGCACTGCCGCGCCATCAGCGGCGAGATGCACTCCGGCTTCGCCTCGCTGAGGGCTTCGCTGCCCATGAACCTGCGCGCCCATTTCCCGAAGTTCAAGGTCTGGTCGCGCGCGCAGGCCGACATCGACCGCATCTGCACCATCTGGCGCGCTTGCCTGGCGCAGCACGGCGGCCCCTTCCTGTTCGGCCAGCACCGCACCATCGCCGACGCCATGTACGCGCCGGTGTGCACGCGTTTCGCCACCTACGACGTGCCGCTCGACCCGGTCTGCGCGGCCTACCGCGACCTCATGCTCGGCCAGCCCGAGATGCAAGAGTGGCTGCGCGCAGCCCAGGCCGAACCCACCGACATCGACGAACTGGACGTGGAGTTCTGACGGGGCCGAAAGCGCACGGGCTTTGACGCGGGTGCGCCGCGCACGATCCATTCCCGGCACAATGCAGCTTTCGAGTGCACGCGAGCCGACATCCATGAAAAACACGCCAGTCCTGACCGACGCCGACATCAACGAGCTGGACGAACTGCTGGCCGCCGTGCCGGCGCCCTTCGAAACCGTCGATGCCGTCATCCTCGATGGCTACCTGGCCGGCGTGCTGGTCCAGCCCGTGCACCTGGAGCCCGAGCAGTGGCTGCCCCCCATCTTCGGCACCGAGGGCATGCCCGAAGGCGGCATCCCGAACTGGAGCGAGGCGCAGCACAACCGCCTGATCGAGCTGATCACGCGGCGCAAGGACGAAATCCTGCGCGGCATCCTGGAAGAAGGCTGGTTCGACCCCATCGTCCCGATGATCGAAGACGATGACGGCAAGCCCGCCGTGGGCAAGGACGCCCTGGAAGGCCTGGGCTACTGGGCCGCCGGCTTCGAGTGGGCCCTGGCCAATTTCCCGCAACTGGAAGAAGCCGCGCTGCCCGGCGTGCCCGACCTGCTGGACTCCATCTGGCGCCACCTGCCCGAGCAGGACGAAACCCAGCAGGCCCTGACCAAGGCGCTGGACGAAGAACACCCGCTCAAGAACATCGACGACGGCATCGAGGCCATGGTGTTCGACGTGGTGGACCTCGCCCAGATCGGCATCGAACAGCGCCACAAGGTCGAGACCGTGGTGCGCGACGGCCCCAAGGTCGGCCGCAACGACCCCTGCCCCTGCGGCAGCGGCCGCAAGTACAAGCAGTGCCACGGCGCCAACTGAGGCCCCTTCCCTGAGACCTCCGCCGATGTCGATGCACGCACCGACCGTGGCCAGCCTGCGCCTGCAGCTGGCCTCCGACCTGCACCTGGAGCGCTACCCCGACTTCGTGCTGGAGGCCGACCCGCAAGCCGACGTGCTGGTGCTGGCCGGCGACATCGGCTCCTACCAGGCGGGCTCTCGCCTGGCGGAGCGGGCAGATGCCGACTTCGGCCTCGGCCAGTTCTCGCCGCTGCGGCCAGGCTCGCCCTGGAAACGGGTGCTCTTCGTGCCCGGCAACCACGAGTTCGATGGCATCGAGCTCGCCGACGCCCACCCGCGGCTGCGCGCCACCTGCGAGCGCCTGGGCATCACCTGGCTGGACGGCGAGGTGGTGGTGATCGATGGCGTGCGCTTCGTGGGCAGCACGCTGTGGAGCGATTTCGCCGCCCTGGCCGTGCGCGAACATGGCGTCACAGCGCAGATGGCCGCCCTCGACAAGGCCCTGCGCGCCGCCAACTTCTACCTGCGCAAGAACAGCACCCTGCAGGGCGGCCAGCACATGCTGTCCGACGACCTGCGCGAACTGGCGCTGCAAAGCCAGGCCTGGCTGCGCGGCGCCTTGCAACAGCCTTTCGACGGCCCCACCGTGGTGGTCACGCACTTCGCGCCGACGCTGCACAGCGCCGACCCGCGCTACGGCCTGACCCCCGGCACCGCAGGTTTCTGCAACGGCCTCAACGACCTGCTGCCCTTCGCCGACCTCTGGCTGCACGGCCACCTGCACTGTCCCAACGACCACACCGTGCGTGGTCAGCGTGAGGACGGCAGAGCCTGGGCTTGTCGCATCGTGGCCAACCCGCGTGGCTACTTCGGCAAAGGCGAGCAGGCCGGCTTCGTGGCGCGTTGCGTGCTGTCGGTGCCCGACGCGCACACGGGCCAAACCCTGGCCGCCATCCCGGCGATCACGTCGGCCTGACCCTCACTGCTGGGTCAGCAAGCCGGGCTCGGCCAGGGGCTCACCCACCACAATGCCACTGACCTCGTCCAGCACGGGCGACAACCAGCGCATGGGCGAGGCCAGCGCCGCCACCAGCGTGATGTGCGAGGTGCGCGGCATGGTGCGCGTCTCGACCTGCGCGCCCACACTGCGCAAGCGATAGGCCAAGGAATCGGTGTTGAGCGTCGGGCTGACGAAGCTGTCGGCCGCGGCGGTGAACAACCAGCTGGGCGGGGCCGAGGCATGGGCGTGCAGCACCGGCTGGGAGTCGGCCGGCGTGTGGGGGAAGCCGAACACCGGCTTGAGCGAATCCACCCGCAGGGGCAGGAAGTTGTAGGGCCCGGCCAGGCCGATGAAACCCGCCAGCACGGACGGCTGCAGGTTGTGGCGGGCCAGCCAGCGGGCGTCCAGCGCCACCATGGCGGCGTTGTAAGCCCCTGCGCTGTGCCCCATCAAAAACACGCGGCGGCGGTTGACCTGCCACTCGCCGGCCTGCTGCCAGGCCCAAGCCACAGCCTGGGCGCTGTCTTCGATGAATTCCGGGTAGCGCACCTCGGGGTGCAGGCGGTAGTCGGCCACCACCACGACCATGCCGCGCGCCGCCAGCGAGCGCCCCACGAAGGCGTAGTCGCCCCGCTCGCCGCTGCGCCAGGAGCCGCCGTAGAAAAACACCACCATGGGCCAACCGCCGGTGGGGGCCTGCAGGCCCTCGGGCGGCAGGTACACATCGGCGCGCTGGCGGTCGTGGCTGCCGTAGGCCTGGGACGTCAGGCGATCGCCCATCAGGCCCTGGCGCCGAAGTGTCCAGTCGGTGAGGCCGTTGAGCAGGTTGGTGGAGTCCAGCGGCACGGCCACGGCCAGCAGACCGAGCACGAAAGGGGTGGCCAGGGCGTAGGTGTTCATGGCGAGGGCATGGCGGAGGTCATGCCAGCCACTACGCAGCGGAGCGCACGTTGGATGCACCCCGGACGCCACGGAGGCCACCGAAACGCCTGCTGCCGCAACGCAAAGCCTTTGACGCGGTTCCGTCCTACACTGGAATGGTCACTCAACCATCGGCCCGCCAGGGCCCCGACCTCCCATGAAAATCCTGCTCCCCGTCGATGGCAGCTCCTTCACCAAGCGCATGCTGGCCTGGCTGGTCACCCACGAAGAGTGGCTGGCGGCCGGCCACGAGTACACGGTGCTGACGGTGGTGCCGATGATCCCGCCGCACGCCGCGTCGATGTTCCCGGCCGACCAACTCAAGTCTTACTACGAAGACACGGCCGACGCCATCTTCAAGCCCATTCGCAAGTTCACCGCCAAACACGACCTGGCCACGGCCTACGTGTCCAAGATTGGCCACGCGCCGGACGTCATCGCCAAGATGGCCGACAAGGGCAAGTTCGACCTGGTGATCATGGGCTCGCACGGCCACAGCAACCTGATGAACCTGGTCACGGGCTCGGTGGCAACGCGCGTGCTGGCGACCTCGAAGGTGCCGGTGCTGCTGGTGCGCTGACCCCCCTGCTCAAGGGGGTGGCATCCAGCTGCCAGCGTTCAGGTGCCGAGAGGGTCAGGGCGCCGAGGCTGCGCTGGCCGGCATCGCCGGTGCGTTCTGACCTGCGACCTGGCCGGCCCCGTGCGGCTGCACCACCACCCCGGGCGACAGGGAGATGTCGTCCACAGGCGTGACCTGGCTGACGTAGTAGCGGGTTTCGCCGAAACAGCTGGTGGGCAGACCGACGCGCTGCTCGTAGTGCAGGGCCACGCGCTGGCCCATCTGGCGGTTGATCTGCTCGGCCACGGCGTCGTCGGTCACGGTGAAGAGGAACTTCTCCATCGGGGCGCCGGGCATGGACACCAGCGCCAGCTCACCCTCCCAGGTCTTGCAGACCCAGCCCTTGTGCGAAAACTTCTGCACCCAGCCGGCACGCTCGCCGCTGGAGTAGCTCCAGTGCAGCACGACCGCGAAATACGCCGCCACCAGGGCGACGAGGATGAGCAGGGGCAGGATCAGGCGCTTGAACATGGGGCAGACCGGTGAACGCATCGAACGCGCAATGCACCGATCTTGGCATGAAAGTTTGACAGCGCCGCAGCACGGCGCCCTGCATCACGCCAGGCGGAAGCGCCCCACGGCCACCTGCAGGCGCTGGGCCTGGTCGCTCAGGCTGGCGGCCGCGGCGGTGGACTCCTCCACCAGCGCGGCGTTTTGCTGCGTGGTCTGGTCCAGCAAGGTGACGGCCTGGTTGACCTGGGCGATGCCCTGGCTCTGCTCGGCGTTGCCTGTGGCGACCTGGGTCATCAAGGCGCTGGCCTGCTGGATGCGCTGGATGAGGGTGTCGATGGACGCGCCGGTTTCGGCCGCCAGGGCGTAACCCTGGTCCACGCAATCCACGCTCTCGGCAATGAGCACCTTGATCTCGCGGGCCGCCTCGGACGATCGCTGCGCCAGCGAACGCACCTCGGACGCCACCACCGCAAAGCCGCGGCCCTGCTCGCCGGCACGGGCGGCTTCCACCGCCGCGTTCAGCGCCAGGATGTTGGTCTGGAAGGCGATGCCGTCGATGACGGCGTTGATCTCGGCGATCTTGGCGCTGGAGCGCTTGATGGCCTCCATGCGCTCGGTGACCTGCGCGAAGATGCGGCCGCTGTGGGCCGCGCCCTCGGACACCTGCTGGGCCAACTGCTGGGCCGACGAGGCCGTGTCGGCGTTCTGGCGCACAGTGGCCGACATCTGCTCCATCGACGAGGCCGTTTCCTGCAGCGACGAAGCCTGGTTTTCGGTGCGCGCGCTCAGATCCATGTTGCCCTGGGCGATCTGGCTGGAGGCCGTGGCCACGGATTCGCTGGCGGCCTTGATGCCCAGCACGGTCTGGCGCAGCTCGGCCGTGGCGCGAGACATGGCCTGCAGCAGCTGGCCGACTTCGTCGTGGCGGTCCTGCGCCAGGGTGCGGCTGAGGTCACCGTGGGCCAGGGCCTCGGCGGCATCCACCGCGGAGGCAACCGCCCGCGTGGTCGTGCGGGTGATGAAGACCGACAGGGCCGCCCCCACGAGCAGCATCGCCAACACCAGGCAGACGGTGATCACGACGATGTTGCGCTCGCTCCGGACGCGTGCGTCGATGAGGGTGTCCAGTTGCGTCAGCATGGCTTCGCTCAGGGCGAACTGCGTCTGGATGACCTGGGTCATCTGGTCGAAATACTGGGAGGGCGTGATCGTGGCTTGGTCAGCCCCA
>Ga0265316_10002320_pt1 | contig 19888 bp, 23 predicted proteins | sample 4522metaG_FD_202092 | JGI IMG/M metagenome (GOLD analysis project Ga0265316, IMG submission 202092) | Rhizosphere microbial communities from Carex aquatilis grown in University of Washington, Seatle, WA, United States - 4-5-22 metaG | ecosystem: Host-associated > Plants > Roots > Rhizosphere >... | reverse complement strand
TTCTAAACCATTCTTTTTCCCCAACAAATAATACCCCGGAAATTTCCGGCTGGGTTTGGTTGGTGGAAGCGGCAAAAACCACCTGCTCCAGGGCAATTTTAAGCTCCTGGGCATCCAGTTTTATCTGGCTCCTGCCTTCAACCGAAGGGATTAATGGAAACTCCTCGGCCGGCATAGTTTTTATACTGGTGTGATAATTTTCCGCCTCAATAAACAACTGGTCATTCTTGCTTTCCAGAGTTATATTTTTGTTCGGCAGGTTATTAACCAAATCAATTAACGTCTTACTGGCAACGGTTAATACCCCATCCTCCTCTACCTTACAGCGGATACTGTTGGTTATGGCAATCTCCAGGTTTGTGGACGAAACTTTTAACAATCCATTTTCTGTTTTTAAAAGCAGGTTATTTAAAATCGGCAGGGTGTGGGAAGATGATATAATTCTCCCAACAGCCGCCAGCCCGGATTTTAAATTTTCCTGTGTGCAGATTACTTTCATAGATTAATATATTAATTTTAAATATAAATACTTTGTTGTGTTAGTAAGTCTTGTGGAAAAGTGGATTGTAATTATTTCTTAATAAAAAATTCATTTATATTTAATTTTGATGTTACTAGTTAGTCAATAAGTTGGTGGGTTTATCCACCATAAACTTTTAACAAAACCTTAAAAAATATTTATCAAAGGTTATAAACAGTTTAAAAATTTTATATAAACAGTTTATCCATAATTAAATCCAATTCCTGTTTGAATGATTCTTTGGTTGTGAGCAGGTTTTCCACTTTTTCTACGGCGTGCATAACTGTGGTGTGATCCCGGCCGCCAAAAAAATCACCAATGGAAGGGAAGGAATTGTCCAACTCCCTGCGGATTAAAAACATAGCGATTTGCCGGGGTTTAACAAATTCTTTTTTTCGCGATTGCTTAATTAAATCTTCCATTGAGATATTGTAAAATTCCGCCACGGACTCCGCGATTTTTTTGGCCGAGGTAACGCGCTTTTTGGCGCTGATAATGCTGGCTAAAATAGTTTTGGCTTGGTCCAGCACCATACCGCGATTTTCCATTTGTTGATAAACCGCCAGGCGGTTTAAGGCGCCTTCCAACTCGCGGATGTTGCTGGTAACATTTTCCGCGATGTAAAACAAAATATCTTCGCCTAAAGCGGCGGATTTTTTTTCCATTTTGTTGCGTAAAATCGCCATCCTGGTTTCCAAATCCGGCGCCTGGATGTCGGCCACCATCCCCCACTCAAAACGGGAAATAAGCCTTTGCTCCACAGCCGGAATATCTTTGGGCTGGCGGTCCGAGGTAATAATTATCTGCTTGCCTTTGTCGCGCAGTTCGTTAAAGGTGTGGAAAAATTCTTCCTGGAAGCCTTCCTTGCCGGCCATAAACTGAATGTCGTCAATTAACAGGGCGTCCACGCTCCGGTATTCCTTTTTAAACTCTTCCATATGTTTTTGGCCAATGGCGTTAACAAAATCATTGGCGAATTTTTCCGCGGTTATGTAAACAATTTTGCTTTTGGGATTGGCTTCCAAAAGGCGGTGGCCGATGGCGTGCATAATATGGGTTTTACCCAAACCCACGCCGCCGTAAATAAACAGCGGGTTGTATTGCGTGCCAGGGCTTTTGGCCACGGCCTGGCCCGCGGCATTGGCCAGCTCGTTGTTTTTGCCGATAATGAGCGTTTCAAAAGTGTATTTGGGGTTAAGGCCGGAAAAGTTTTGCGGCGCGGTTTGACTGCCGGAGTTTTCTCTTCTGCTGTTTTGATTGTTGTATTCGGCAACGGTTTTTTGCGCGCTTTTGGCTGTTGAGGCTTCGTTTTGCGCCGGCGCGGCGCCAAGCCGATATTTTATTTCTTTGATTTCCGGAGCCAGGGTTTTAAGGGTTTTTAACATTTCCTGCTGGTATTTGGAGGCTATCCAGTCACGGCTAAAGGCGCTGGGCACGGCCACAATAATAAAATCCGCCCCGCGTTCCGCAATGCTGGTGTTTTTAAACCAGGTATTAAAGTTGGCTTTGCTTAAAGAAACTTCCATTCCGCCTAAAATTGCCTGCCAGAGTTGTTGGTTATTCATAGCTACGAAAAATATAGATAATTACACTACAGATGACTACAAAAACTACGAATTTTCCTTCTGTAGTTTTTTGTAGTGTTTCTTATCTGTGGTTCTGTAGTGTAGTCTAACAGGGAGTTATCAACATGTAAACCGGTTAAAACTGGTCTTGTTTAAGGGTGATTATACAAGAGCTGTTAATATGTTGTGGAAAAGATGTTACCAAAAATCAAGCAGTAAAATTACAAAATTTTTGGGTTGACCAAAACGCAATTTTTCATTATAATTACCCAAGATTTAATTAAATAAATTCACTCCGACGCTTTGACTTTAGTCAAAGGTCGGAGCCCCGACCAAAGCGTCGGGGCGGATTCATATATTGCACGGATAGCACTAATGTGCAGATTCGTGGCATTAGTGAAATTCGTGTATTGGTGAATATATTATGAAAAGAACATATCAGCCAAAAGTTAAGCGCAGAAATAAGCGGCATGGATTTATTAAGCGTATGCAGAGCAAAGGCGGACGCAATGTTTTGGCCCGCCGAAGGTTAAAAGGAAGGAAAAAACTAACTCAGGTATAAATTCGAAGCACGAAGCTCGAAATTCGAAACAAACTCTAAATATTTAAATAATAAATTCAAAACCCTGAGCATCTATGTTTAAATATTAAATATTTGGATTTAGATATTGTTTCGGATTTCGATATTAGAACTTCGAATTTAACCTAATGTTATGTTAAAAAGAGCAAACCGCCTGGCCAAAAGCAAAGATATTCAAACGGCCTTTGCGCGAGGGCGGACTTTTTTTAACCCTTTTTTCGGCATTCGGTTTTTGCCAAAGGCCGGAGAAAAACAGTTTACGGTCGTGGTTTCCACCAAAGTTTATAAACGGGCTGTTGCCAGAAACCGTTTAAAAAGACTGGTTCGGGAATACATTCGCAAAAATTTGGATCAATTTAGAAACGGCAGTTACGTTATTTCGGCCAAACCAAAAATTACCACTTTGCCGGAAACAGAAATTGTACCAGCTTTTTTGGGAGCTTGCCGCAGAATAAAATAGTTATGGATAAAATTGCAAGCAAAATTTTTAACACCCCAAAATATTTATTAATATCCTTGATAGATATTTATCAAGTTGTCCTTTCTCCGGATCACAGTTGGCTAAAAGCCCGTTTCCCGCACGGTTACTGCCGTTTTTACCCTTCTTGTAGCCAGTATGCCAAAGAATCAATCGTAAGATTTGGTTTTATAAAAGGATTATTCCTATCGGCAAAACGGTTATCACACTGCCACCCCTGGTCCGAACCGGGGCTTGACCCTGTCCCCCATTTGTAATTTGATATTTGAAATTTGTAATTTATTCTCATGCTTTTAACTATCTATAACGATATAATATACCGTCCCCTGCTTAACCTGCTGGTGTTTTTTTATAATGTGATTCCCGGCCACGATATTGGCGTGGTAATTATTTTGGTGACGGTTGTTATTCGTTTAATTTTGGCGCCGAGCTTCCATAAGTCGCTTAAAAGCCAAAAGGCGATGAACGATTTACAGCCCAAATTAAACGACCTGCGCGAAAAACATAAAGACAACAAAGAAGCCCAGGCCAAGGCGATGATGGAGCTTTATAAGGAGCATAAAATAAATCCGCTTGGTTCCTGCCTGCCTTTGCTCTTACAGTTGCCGATTTTAATTGGGCTCTATCAGGTATTCCGCGTTGCTTTGGGTGGCCACGATATTGCGGGGCTTTATAGTTTTATAAAGGCACCGGCAAATATCTCGGCAATGTTTTTAGGCCTGGTGGATTTGTCCAAGCCCAGCATCCTTTTTGGAGTAATCGCGGGTCTTGCGCAGTTTTGGCAATCAAAACAAATGATGCCAAAAACCGCGGGCCAGGATGCCACAATGAAGGCTATGCAAATGCAAACCACCTATGTTTTACCGGTAATCAGCATAATTATTGCCATTCGCCTGCCTGCCGGCCTTCCCCTTTACTGGATAGTCACCACTTTATTTGCCGTTGCCCAGCAATACTACATCAAGCGCGACCAGCCTAAGGTTACGGTTGTAAGCTAATTGCTTGCCCACTGCCCACTGCCCACTAACCACTACTCACTTTTTATGACCGATTACAATAAAATTGAAATAGTAAAAAATATCATCACCGAGCTTTTGCAAAAAGCCGGGATTTCCGGCAGTGTGGAATTTGAAGAAAGTATTACCAAAGGTTTGGTTTTTAACATCAGCTCGCCCGATTCTTTTTTATTGATTGGCCGCCAGGGCGCGACGTTACATAGTTTACAAATTTTGGTTCAGGCTTTGACCGCCAAGAAATTACAATCACAAGAACCTGCCTCGCCGAGTCAAGGCGGGCCGTTCTGGTTTAGTTTGGATGTTGATGATTATAAAAGAAAGCGCGAATGGTTTTTAAAAGAAACCGCCAAAGCCGCGGCAGAGCAAGCCAAAAAAACCGGCAGAGCCCAAGCCCTTGAACCCATGCCCAACTACGAACGCCGCCTCATCCACGCCTACCTCCAAGAACACCACCCCGACCTGGAAAGCGCCAGCATAGACAACGACCCCTACCGCCGCGTAGTCATCCGCCTAAAACATTAAAACCCCTCACGCGAGGGGTTTTAATTTTGGCAGAAAGGTGTAGGTGCCAGTAACCTTTTTGTTGTTTATGATCAGCTAAAAAATTATTTGCTAGTTTCAAATATTTTTTTCACCAATTCTTTTCTCGCATAAAAAGCCCGGCTGGTTGAACCGTGGCCGGCACCTTTTGTGCGGGCTTGTATCCACTTTCCGTCAGAGCCGGTTAAACTATTAAAGCCTTTTTTAATAAGTTTATTCCTAATAAAATCATAATCTGCTTTTATTTCCTTAATAAGATCGTCATCTTCGGCAAAGTCCAAACTCGTAACCTTTAAAAGTTCTGCCTTTTCGGAATTTTTCCCATACCACATAACCGCGCAAAAAACTATCGTTTTTAACTTTGCCCAGCAATGACTTCTAAAAAATTCGTCTGCTTTTAATTCCGTCGGGTTAATCATGGTTATGGCCATTGTTTCTTTAGGCACAAGTTGATTTTTCACATAGTGGAAACTAACAGACTTTAATTCCCAGGATAGTCCATTTGGCGCTTTGGATACATTAGTTTTAAGACCGGCTAATCTTTCTAAAATTAAACCTTTCCAGCCTTTATTTTGCTTGCCGGTTTCGTAAGTAGTAATTTTAAAATCTTTTGCCAATTTTCTTAAATCTTTACCAGTATATTTTTTTAAATTTTTTATGGCGGCCACTCTGGTAATAATTTTCATAAAGATTATTGGAACAATTCTTTTTGGGCGATTGTTAGTTTATTAGTAATTTTAAAAGTATCACCGATTTTTGAATTATTGACGGAGCCTGGATTTTTAATATCCATAAGTTTTTCCATTTCTTCCCTGCGTTTAATGGACAGGTTTAAATACTTTTCTTCTAAATCAATGCCAATAAATCTTCTTTTAAAAGCATTGGCGACAATGCCGGTGGTGGAACTGCCGGTAAACGGATCTAAAATAACATCGCCCTCGTTAGTGCTTGCGAGAATAATCCGTTTTAACAAATCAATCGGCTTTTGAGTTGGGTGCTTGCCAAACTTTTTTTCAGCGGGTTTTGGCGTTCCCATAGACCAGACAGAGCGCATTTGAAGTCCGGGCTTTTTAAGCGCGTCTTCCGGCCAAGTGCCGTTCTTCATTAAATCATAATTGAAAATATGTTTTGCCGCTTTATCTTTGCGCGCCCAAATCAAGGTTTCGTGACTGGCCGTAAAAAATCTACAGCTTAAATTTGGCGAGGCATTGGGTTTAAACCATGCGATATCATTAAGAACGTGGAAACCTGCGACCTGCAAAGCAAAGCCGCATTGATAAATTGAGTGATATGTTCCGCTAATCCAAAGTGTGCCAGACGGCTTTAAAACTCGTTTAACTGCCTGTATCCATTCAAGGTGAAATTCAAAATCTTTTTTTAGTCCGTTGCTCTTGTCCCATTCGCCTTTGTTAACACTAACCCTGCGGCCAGCGTGAACGCTAAATCCTCCGTTGGAAAGCAAGTAGGGAGGATCAGCAAACACCATATCAACCGAATTTTCCGGTAACTGCTTAAGGATATTTAAGCAGTTGGTGTTATACAGAACGAAGTCGCTCTTAATAAAATAGGGCTTATCCTGAACCCCGGACAGGATTTTTGTGTGGGTTTCCATATGCTTCTTTTTAGTTTTTTTCTTTCTTTTCATATAGTATACAATCGTTCACTCTTTGTAAAGTGGATAACTTTTTAATGAAAACCAACCTAAAATTTTTACATCTGAATTATAACACAAAACCGCCTAATTGGCGGTCAAAATGTCTTAACTGGGGTTATAAGATTAGAATGATAAATTTAAAGCTAAAATTATCCAAAACACCAAAGCTAAATCGTTTTTAAAGTAGGGGTTGTCTACTAGGCCTTGGAATAGGAGGGCTATGAGGAAGAGAGAGATGGATAATTTGACTATTTGATTATAGTCCAAGGGAACAACCTCTCTGTCACTCGGCTGCACTCGTGACATCTCCCCTCGCCAGGGGAGAAGGACTGCACTACGAAGTCCTCGGTAAATGTAGATGCTTATGAGCCAGATAAAACTTATGAGGCCAAGGAGGCCGGTTTCGACATAGAAGTTCAGGAAAATGTTGTGGGGGAAGTTGTGGGTGTCAAGGCTCTGGTCGGTGTTTAGGGCGCCGTATTGGGCGGCAAAGCCGGTGAGGCCGAGTCCGAGGATTGGGGATTTTTTTACGGCTTTAAGGCCGTCGCCCCAGAGTTCAATGCGCGAGGAGGCGGACTTTTCGCCGTAAAAAGGCAGGAGGATGCGGTAGCGGAGGTTGGGATAATAAACGACGATGGCGGCCGCGATAATCGCTCCGGCAAAAATTATTTTTTTGGTTTTTTTGTCCGCGGCGACAATTAGGTAAACGCCGATGGCGACCGCGAGGCCGAGCCAGCCGGAGCGGGATAAAGATAAGAGGAGGCCGAGGGCGCCGATTAGCCAGGCCGCAATTTTAATCCACCAAACCCTCACCCTACCCTCTCCCAGAGGGAGAGGGGAAAACACAGAGGGAATTAAAAGTGCCAGTAGGGGCGCGCACCAAAGGGCGTAAAAGTTGGGATGGGCAAAGAAGCTTAAAGCGCGTTTGGGCTCTTGGCTGTTGCCCCACCAGGCGGGGGGGAGGCCGTGGAGGGTGAAATACTGGATAATGGCGTATAGGCCGGCGGCGGCGAGTAGATAGTAGATAGTAGATAGTAGATAACTTTTAGATTTGGGGAATTCTTTTCCGCCGGAGGCGGATCCGCCTCCGGCGGAAAAAATATATCCCGCGATGAAAAATAAGGAAATTGGCTGGAGAAGTAAAACAATAAACTGGCCGAGTTTGGCTCTATCTACACCGCCGACAAATAAGGAAATTAATCCGGCCAGGAAAAATAAAGTCAGCGGAATAATTATTTTTCTATCCGTTGATAATTTGAAGCGGATAAAATCCTCAACCTTTTTATTTACAATCAGCCAAACGCCAAAAATTATCCAAAACAAAAACACCCAAACCATCAAAAGGTTGGTAGGTAAATGCAAAAAGCTAAACCTGATAACATAGGTCGGGGCGAGGACGAAGGTTAAAATAAGTAGATATTCCATAGGGGAAATAAGGAAATTGGGAAATAAGGAAATTGGGAAATAAGGAAATTGGGAAATAGACGGCACTAATTTCTTTATTTCCCTATTTCAATTATTTCCTTTTATGGTATTGTAACCATAATTTTTTTGCTCACATACCCATTAGCGCTTTGCGCATAAAGCTTATAACTGCCGCTTGCGGGCGCGGTTTGCCAGGTTAGACTGTAATGATACTGGTCTGTGTGGTCGGTATTTTGAGCCGGGCCAATGAGTTTGGTTTGGCCGGCGCCGGTTTGGTAATAAAAATTCACGCCCTCAAAAAGATTATTGCTTGCCGCGGTTATGGCTACCGGAAATTGCAGGATGCTTTGGTTCTGGGGCTGGGTTAAAGTCAGCGGCGCGGCTGAACTTAAAGTAATATTTACGCTGGTGTCCGAAGTGGCGCCCGTGGAATCAACCGCGTGCGCGGCTATGGTATACGGGCCGTCGGACAGGTTTTTATTAATCGTAAACACAAACGGCGCCTGGGTTATGCTCTGGTAAAACTCCCCGTCTATGGACAAATCCACGCGCGCTATGGAATTATTGGATAACGCGCTGACTGTTACGGTAAACGGCGTTTGCGTAATAGTCGCGCCATCGGTCGGGGTTAAAATATTAACGGTTGGCCCCTGGCCGTTATTGGCAGTAATCGGCGTGATGGTAGCCTCATCGGGCGGGTAAGTGTAGCCATTGGCCAGCGCCCAGGTTATAACCGGATTTTCCCAGTTTGGGTTATTTGGCATTTCGCTGTGTAAAACTTTGTAATATTTATAAGTGATGTTGGCCGGCGCGGTTAAACTGGTGGCGGGCTGGCCGGTGGTCGCGTCGTAAGGAACCTTTATGTGGACGTTGTCGTATGTTGTCGGCACAGAGTAGTTGGCAAAAGTTTCCGTGACGGTTTGCGGCGTGGCGTCTGTGGGAAGTTTGCCGGAAACCGCGTCCACTGCCACCTGCTGGATTCCTGGCGGCACTGTAAAAGTTTCCGGAGTGCTGGTGGCCAGGGCTTGTAACATAAAATCGTGCCAGATTGGCGCGGCCACAACCACGCCGTCCGCGCCTTTTTTAAGCAGGGTGCCGTCGTTATTGCCGGCCCACACGCCCGCGGCCAATGAAGGAGTAAAGCCGATTGTCCAGCCGTCGTGCCAGTTTTGTGTAGTGCCGGTTTTGGCGGCCACCACCCTGTTGGGTAGAATCAGCGGCGAGTTGGCGCCAAAAATAAATGTCCGGGCGTTGTTGTCCGTCATAATGCTTATGAGTTCGTAGGCATCCTGCGGATCCAAAACATTTTGCGGATTGCTCTGGAACTGTTCCAATACGGTGCCGTTTTTATCCAAAATTTTAAGAATCGGCGTTTCCGGATTTTTTACGCCCTCGTTGGCAATTGCCGAATAAGCGGCCACGTGATCCAAAAGCCGCACTTCGCATCCGCCTAACACGAGCGACAGTCCGCAGTCAGCCAAAGGGCTGGTAATGCCCAGGTCGTGCGCGGTTTGCACCGCGTTGTCCACGCCCACCAAAGCCAGCATTTTTACCGCCGGCACGTTTAAGCTTCCGGCCATGGCCTGCCTCACCGAGACCGGGCCGTAGCTTTGGCCGTTGTAGTTGCCGGGAATATAATCTTTGCCGTTGTATGTCCCAAAGTTGGTGGTAACGTCCACAAGCATGCTGGCCGGCGCGTAGCCGAATTGTTTTTTAAACGCCGTGCCGTAAACGTAAGGCTTAAAACTGGAGCCGGGCTGTCTTTGCGACAGCGCCACGTTTACGTTTGGTTCAAAAGTGCAGTTTCTCCCCGGAGCGCAACCCGCCGGCTCCGAAGTGCCAAAGTAATCTTTACTGCCGACCATGGCCAAAACCTGTCCGGTTTTAGGGTCAATGGCCACCAGCGCCGCGTTGTTGGCGTTGTATTTTACGCTTTCTTTTTCCACGTCATTTTTTACCACGGTTTCGGCAATGGATTGGAGCCGCGGATCCAGTGTGGTGTAAACCTGCAGGCCGCCTTCTTCCAGAGTGCTTTCGCCGTATTTATTATCCAAATAATCTTCCACCCAAATTACAAAGTGCGGCGCTTTAATGCCGTTGGTAATCGGCGAAAAGGCCACCACCTCGGCCTGCGCCTGGGTTTCCTGGCTTTGATTAATGTATCCCTGTTGCCGCATTAAGTCCAAAGCCGTGTTCTTTCTGTTGTCCAAAGCCGTCCGGTTGGGTCCAAAGGGATTGTAGTAGCTTGGCGCCTGGACAATGGCCGCCAGGTAAGCGCTTTGGGCAAGATCAAGATTTTTGGCGTCTATGCCAAAATAAGTTTGCGCCGCCGCCTCAATTCCGTAAGCGTTGCGTCCGTAAGGAACCTCATTTAAATAAAGTTGCAGGATTTGGCTTTTGGAAAAGCGCGCGTCTATGGCCACGGCTAAAATTGCTTCGCGGATTTTTCTGTCCCAGGATTTACTGTCTGTTAACAGCGCGTTTTTTACAAACTGCTGGGTGATGGTGCTGCCGCCTTGGGCTTTGCGCCCGCTTAAAATATCCGTAATGACCGCTCTGGCCGTGCCGGTTAAGGACACGCCGCCTTCTTTGTAAAAATCTTTGTCTTCAATGGCAATGGTCGCCTGCTGGGCCAGCGGTGGAATTTGATCTAAGGTCACCAGTGTGCGCTTGTATTCGCCGTGGATTTCGTAAAGCAGGCTTCCGTCGCGCGCGTAAATTTTTGTTGATTGCGGCACGTTTCTGTCCAGCAGTTTATTTGGATCGGGCAGATCTTTGGAATAGTATAAAAACAATACCGCGATAAATACAACACCCAGGGCGCAGACGCGGAACGCCCAGGTAAAAAACTTTTTCCAGCTAAATTTCCAATTAAACTTAAAACGCGATTTGCGTTTTGGTTTGCCGGCTTTTGGGCCGCCGGCGTTTGAGCTGACTTTTGGAGTTTGGTAGGAATAAACGCGCATAATTGAAAAAAGTAAAAAGTTTTAGGTTGTGGCGGCCGGTATGGTGATAAGTAATAGGTCTTAAGTTGCTTACGACTTAATCCTTAAAACTATACTGGCCGCCGCAACCTATAACCTATTACTATCAATTATAGCTGTTTTTAAGCTTTAAGAAAAATGCTATAATGATTGTAATTAAAAATAGTCAATTATGGACAAAATTGAAGAAATTTTAAGGGGTGTCGGTGAGGTTTTTACCAGGGCAGAATTAGAGGCGGTTTTAGCATCCAAAAAGAGATTAAGGATATATTATGGCGTGGACCCTTCGGGGTCGCAAATTCACTTGGGTCACGCGGTAATTTTAAGCAAATTGCAGATTTTGCAAGAGCTTGGCCATAAGATCATTTTTCTTATTGGCGATTTTACCGGTATGATCGGTGACCCCACAGACCGCAATGCCGTGCGTCAGCCTTTGACCCGCGAGCAGGTTTTGGAGAATGCCAAGACCTATAAAAAACAAGTTGCCAAGTTCTTAGATTTTACAGGTAAGAATGCCGCAGAAATTAGGTTTAACAGCGAGTGGAACGACAGACTGACGTTTAGAAATATAATAGAGCTTTCCGGCAAGTTTACAGTTCAGCAATTTTTAGAGCGCGATATGTTTGAAAAAAGAATGGGCGAAGGTAAGCCCATCGGGCTTCATGAATTTTTATATCCGCTCATCCAAGGCAATGACGCCGTTGAGCTTGACGCCGATATGCAGGTCGGCGGCACGGATCAGACTTTCAATATGCTACAGGGTCGCAATCTGATGCGTTCGATGAAAAATAAAACCCAAATGGTAATTACTTATCAGTTGTTAGTGGGTTCAGATGGCAGGAAGATGGGCAAGAGTTTTAATAATGTTATAAATTTGGAAGACAAGCCAAACGATATGTTTGGCAAGACAATGGCTATTAATGACGATTTAATAAAACAATACTTTGTTTTGGCTACAAGGGTTGAAATGCAGGAAATAGATGAAATAATGAAATTGCCGAACCCTCGTGATCAAAAACTTATTCTGGCCGAAGAAATCACAGCGCTATACCACGGTAAAGCGGCGGGAGAAAAAGCCAAAGAAGCTTTTGTAAGCCAGTTTAGCAAGGGGGAACTGCCGAGTGATATTCCTCTGAAGATTTTATCTCCTGATATTGTTAAGGTTTCAGATGCGATTGTTGCCGCGGGATTGGCGTCAAGCAAATCCGACGCGCGCAGACTGATTGAACAGGGAGGAGTAAGGTTGAATGGTAAGGTGGTTGCGGATGATAAAATTATCCTGACCGATAAAGAGCAATTGCTACAGGTTGGAAAAAGAAAATTCGCAAAAGTAAAAACCAAATAACCTAAAACCCCTCCTCGCGGAGGGGTTTTAGGTTCAGCGTTTGATCAGCGTACTAATCGGCGACCGATCAGCGTCTTACATAGTACTGCTATCATCATCTTCGTCCTTGTCGTCATCCATTGGGGTGGCGACTACGCCGCCGTCTACGGCGTTGTCATCTTCGTCGTCAAAAAACATATAATCAATTTTAATGCTTAAAATCTAAGCTTGCCGCAATTATATCAGGGGGTTTTTAGCAAAGCAAACCCGATATGCACAATTTAAGCAATACCTTCCCTCTCCCTCTGGGAGAGGGTTAGGGTGAGGGTTTAAAAGTTTTGCCGCAACAAGGGGAATCCTTGTGCGGCACAAGGATTCCCCTTGTTGCCTTGTGTCAGTTGATACGCAGGCCTTTGGAATAATGGTGTCCCGCGCATAGGGCAATTGCCAGCGCGTCCGCGGCATCGTCCGGTTTTGGAGCGGATTTTAACTTAAAAGTTTTTTGGATCACAAACTGCACCTGTTTTTTTTCGGCTTTGCCGTAGCCGCAAATAAAACTTTTAACTTGCAGGGGCGTAAATTCCAGAATGGGGATTTTGTGGTTTTGGCAGGTCAACAGCACCGCTCCCCTGGCCTGAGATACCGTCATTACGGTTTTTTGATTGGTGGTAAAAAATAATTTTTCTATGCCTACGGCGTCGGGCTTGAATTTTTTAATAAGCTCCTCCAAATCATCAGCCAAAATTTTTAGACGTTCGGCGTCGGTGGAAGTTTTTTTTGTGCTAATCACCCCAAAATCCACCAGCGCCCAGTCGCTAGATTTTTTTGATGTTTGGATTATGCCGAAGCCGGTAGTCGCTGTTCCGGGGTCAATGCCGAGGATGGTCATATAGCTATCTATGTGTCATTCCGAGCGAGTGCATCCGAGCCGAGGAATCCCTTTATCAGATTTAAGGGGTCCCTCCACTCCTCGGATGCACTCGTCGGTCGGGATGACACACTAAAGAATTAAAGATTTGCCGATGTATGCACTGCCAGCACGTCATCGTCCTGCTCTAATGACGCAAACAGCGCGTCAACTCTTGGTTTTTGTTCTTCTGTTAAATCGGTTCCCTGCGATGATTCTTTTATAATCTCCGCCTGCGCGATTTTCGCGCCGACTTTTTCCAAAGCCAATTTTATTTTGTGCAAGTCCTGAGGCAAGGTATAAACTTCCAGGCCTTCATCTGATTCGCGGACATCATCAGCGCCAGCGTCAATTGCCGCCATTTCAATATCATTTATTTTAATATCGCGCTCCACCAAAATTTGCCCTTTGGTGGCAAATTGCCAGGCCACGCTCCCCTGCGCGCCAATGGTGCCGCCATGTTCGGAAAAAATTTTGCGGACGTTATTAAATGTTCTGTTAGAGTTGTCAGTAGCGGCTTCCACCAAAAACGCCGTGCCAAACGGGCCGTAGCCCTCGTAAACCACTTCCTTAACCGCCGCCGCGCCCTCTCCCAGGCCGTTCTTAATGGCGCGGTCTATATTATCATTCGGCATCCCCGCGGCCTTGGCGGAATCTATAACGCTCTTTAACTGAAAATTCATAGCCGGGTTGCCTCCCCCGCCCTGCTTGACGGCAATGGAAATTTTTTTGGAATATTTTGAAAACACCAAGCCCCTTTTTTGGTCCAAGACCCCCTTAGTCCTTTTAATTTGTGACCATTTGCTATGACCGCTCATATGAGAAGTTAATTAGTTAAATTTAATTTCGTAAAGTAAGTAGGTGCGTTTTTTGTCCTTGCTTAACATTTTATCGATAATAGAAAAGCTAAAGCCGTTTTTCGTAATTGATTTTTGCAAATAATCCTGCTTATTCCAACCAGCGTTTACCAATAAGATTTTGCCGGTCTTTTTTAAAAATTTTGGAGCATTTTTTAAAAACGAAGTAATAAATTTTTTTGAACCAAGCATCGCGTATTCCAACCATTTTTTAGGAGCCCCTTCCGAAAATGGCCCATTCACCACAATAACGTCAAATCTTTTCTTTGGGACGTTGCTAAATAAGTCGCTTTTTATAACTTGAAATTTTAATGAATATTTATTTAGATTTTCCTCAATATTTTTTATGGCCAGAGGATTTATATCAACCGCCGTTCCTTTGGCACCTTGGAGCCCGGCGATTACGGAAAATAAACCAGAACCTGATGTAATATCAAGAACTGTTAAGTTTTTAAGGCCTTTCAAATTTTTTGCAAGAAGTTTGCTATCTGTCGCCGGAGGGAATACTCCAGGATTAACTTTAACCTTTACACCGGCAATCTTAAAATATTGAGGCGCCTTATTTTTATTCAAAGACTTTAAGAATTTTTTTTGATGGATGGTCAAGCCTTGCATTTTAGCAGATATAATTTATTTAAAAGATATCAATACTGTGAATTCACCCTTTATACTAGGCTTTTCTTTTAACAAGTCCATAACCTGCATCGGAGTCCCGCGAATAAATTCCTCATGCATTTTAGTGAGTTCGCGGGCAATTACTATTTGCGATGAAGGAAATGCGTTGCTAATGTAAGCTAGGGTTTTTAATATACGTTCCGGAGATTCGTAAAAAATTGCCGTGGCTTCGGCATCTGCCGCGCTTTGGAGGGCGCTAACGGTTTTGGCCGCGGTTTTTTGTAAAAAACCCAGGAACATAAATTTGTCGGTTGGCAGGCCGGAAGCCGAAAGCGCGGTAATAACCGCTGATGCTCCGGGAATCGGCACCACCGTCACGCTTTCCTTTACACATTCCCGCACCAGTCTAAATCCAGGATCCGATATCCCCGGCGTGCCGGCGTCGGTAATTAAACAGCCGTTTTGTTTGGCCAGGCGGCGGGTTAATTCTTTTAGAATTTGCTGTTCGTTGTGTTCGGCGAATTGTACCACTTCTTTTTGTGTCATTGCGAGGCCGAGTGCATCCGAGGCCGCGACAATCTTTTCCTTTAATAAGATTGCTTCGTCGGCTGCACTCCTCGCAATGACACCAAGAGAAAGTCCATCAATATACTGCAACAGCCTCCTGCTATACCCCGGATTTTCTGCAATCACAAAATCGCAACTTTTTAAAGTTTCAATCGCTCGTAGGGTTATATCCCCCAGGTTTCCGATTGGAGTAGCTACTATATAAAGCATGAAATGTAGTTGGTTGTAGGTTGTGGCGGCCAGTATAGTTTTAAGGAATAAGTTGTAAGTAACCTATATCCTATTACTTATTACTTTACCGACCGCCATGCCTTACTACTTATTACCAATTTTTATCAGGTGCCTCAAGCCCAAAAGCGGACTCAATAAAATCATATTCTGCCTTGAGCTTGTCGCGATAATCTTCCATTTCCGCCTTGGCGTCGCCCTCGGCCTCATACCATTCGTCGTAGCCGGTTTTTAATTCCTCGTCAATTTCCTGCATTCTGGCGTAGCCTTGGGCCTCGCTTTGCGGCCCGGCCTCGGACCATTCCTCGTAGCTTAAACCCAAAAGCTTTTTGTATTTATCGTCGTATAAAGTTTTTATGTCTTCCTGGTCCATAATTTTGATGGTTATTTAATATCGTATTTAGTAGATTAGCACAAAATCAAAAAAATAGCATCAGCCGGCCACTAAAAAACCCCTGATCTGCCTGACCGTCGGGTCGTTTGGCAAAAGGGGTTTTTTCCGAAAAGTCAAAAGAAGCTTTTGTAAGCCGGCAAGCAAACCTTGCGGCCCATCGCCCTGTAAATAAAGGCGATATAATCATCCTGGCGAACCAGGAGTGTTAAAAAACTTTAAATTGTTTTTTATTTTGGTTTCTTCTGTTGAAGAACTAACTTTTCTATACTAAGTATAGCAGATATTTTGGAAGTTGTCTATAGCAAAAGCGGCAAAATCCGCTGACACACGAACTTGTTGATAGTATTTAATTTTTGAAAATAGACAGCATTTGTTTGTCAAATGTTACCAAGCCCGCGTTCATATTTTTTGCCAGAGCTACCAAGACGGCATCGGTAAAGGAAACTTTTTTCCTTACCGCCATAAAAGTTTTAATGTCCGAATTTATGTCTACTGCTGGAGCGACAACATTTGCCGCTTTTTCCAGGTCTTTTAAAAACCGAACAGCAGCATATTGTCCGAGTTTGTATGCCAGCACCGTAGCCGTTTCCTGAATTACATACGGGTGAACAATTAAAGTTTTATGGTTCAATTCGCTCAAAATATCTAGGGCCTTCCTGTGGTTGCTATCGCCCTCATAGTAAACGGATACAAAAATATTGCTATCAATAACAAATCTGTCAGGCTCCATAAAGTGTTTTGTCTATATTTTTAGATAAATCTTTGTTCACACCACTTCTCTTTTTTACGGTGTTTTTTTTTGCCAGCTCAAAAAAAGTCGGGGAAGAAAGAGCCTTAACCGGTTGAGTGAACATTTTGATATCAACTTTTGTTAAAGTTTTTGTAGCCATAAATTTAACCTGATTTATGTATACAGAATAGCAGAAAGACTGGAATCGTCAAGATACTTAGCAAATTAAAATTCGGGCGTCATCCTGAGCCCCGAATGCATCTGAGGGGTGAAGGATCTCTCCATCACTTTTTTGAGATCCTTCGTCGGATGCACTCCTCAGGATGACGCCTCTATGTTTATTAAATAATTGTGGCGTCACTTTTTTTCCGACGACATTCCCCACATATACCAAAACCATTTGCGATAGCTTTCGGCCAGGTCTTTGCTGTGAAGAACAAAAAATACCACATCGTCGCTTATTTTGCCTATGGCCAGGCCGGTGTAGGTAATTACATAATCGCCAAAAACGTGGATGACGGAGTTTGTGGAAAATTCTTTTGGCAATATCCGATATTTTAACGCGCCCTCAAAATGTTTGGGAAAGTTGGGCATTTGGCGGATGGCTTCGTAATCAAACAGCTGGATAAATTTGATTTTCTTTTTGTTGGCTTCCTTAAAAAATGCCTGGCGTGCGGTTTCTATTCTCGGGTCATACCATCCTCCTTTTGCCCCTACAAAATAGCTGTCCGCGCCTACGCGCAGCATATCGTGAAAAATATTTTTTTGCCCTTCCAGTCCGCGGTAAATATAAGCTTCCTGAGGCGCTTCGCGGTGGACAAATTTGCGTTTTAACTCCGGCAGGATTTTTTGCAAAGCCGCCTGCCGCTCCCCCAAAAGTTCGGTAAGTTTGTCCGGGTCAACGGCGTTGTAGCGGTTTTCCGCGGCGGAAAAAATTTCAAAAACCAAGCCTTTATCAATAAGCCTTTTAATGGCGTCGTAAGCGTTGCGGCGATGGATTTTGGCGTTTATGGCAATGGCGCTAATGCCCGCTTCCCCGCTCTCTACCAGCGATTCGTAAATTTTAGCCTCATTGGGCGATATGCCTAATGTCGCGAATATATCTGTTGTAATCATAATGTGGTGCTTAATACTACCCTATGGTGGTCTTGGCCACTCAATATAGATAATATATAGTATTTTGTCCAACCTGTAAAGGCTGGCAAAGGAGGAATTATGAGTCAGGTACGATTGATCAGCGGCGAGTTGGTTGAATTGCTTTGTGCATCTCACAAAGTGGGAGAGGAATTTTCGGAAAGCTTTATTCGGATGGCTCCCAACCTCATCGCCAGGGTTCTTGGTGGCGCGGTAGAATGTATGGCCTGCCAGGTGAATTTCTACTTCCGCGCGGAAAACGAGACAGAGGCCTATGAGGAGGTGTCGAGTATCAGCTTCTACAGGCGGAACAACGACAACATCGTGCAGGTGAAGTTTGAGCAACTTATGGCCCCGACTCTTCCCGCACGCCGTCTGGAACGATGGACACTGAAGCTGGGCAGACCGCAAGGAAAGGAGGGATAAGAGAGATGAGGATTTTGTTTTTTATTCTTTTCTCTTTGGCGTCTGCCTTTGCTCAAGACTGGCAGAACCGCGATGCTTTTCACGGTCAGGCCGATGTTACCAACAAGTTCTTTCTTGCCGGCTGGCTGATACCGAATTTCCGGACAGAAACTCTTAACAACGTCAACCTGTTCGGCGGGGTTGGCTACCGCGGCAAGGATTGGTGGCTGGAAACGATGGCGCAACATCAATGGAATTCAAAACAGAATCAGTGGGCGCTGGATTTCCGGTATGACAGGCAGATTGGGCGCTGGCACGTTTACGCCGAGGGTGCTCCGTTTTTGACCAAGCGGGCCTTTTACGAGTTCGCTGTGGTGGAGCGGCAAACCTGGAAAGGATTCTCGTTTGGCGCGGAAACCGAAAACGTCCATCAGCCCGGGCCGGACACCGTTGCGGTAGGGCCGAGAGCCGGCCGCAAGCTTGGCCGGGTTGCCGGATTTGAAGTTTCGGCCATTGCGGCCGTGCGCTTGAGTCCGAACGGCGGCCACACCGAACCGTGGTTGTATCTCGTCTTTAACCGGCGAATTAACCTCCGATGATAGTAGTGCGCGCTGACAGACCGCTTAGTCTGTCTTTTTTTCCGCCAGAGGCGGATCCGCCTCTGGCGGAAAATATTTTTAACAGCGGATAGTATAAATCTTTTTTTGGCGGGATGAGAAAGTTTTTGTGGGTGGGTTTGGTTGTGAATTTTATGAAGTTGGCGTTGCGGATAATTATTATTGGGACTTTTTCCGCGCCTTCACCCATAAGCAGGACTCCCATTGCGGCTAATGAGTCTAGGATGTTGCTTTGAGTGTACTTTAACTTGCGGCCAAAAATGTCTTTTTTGCCGCGGTAGTCAAAGGTTGGGCTGAGGCCATAAAAGCCAATTGATATTCCCGAAGTCCCCCACCTCAGCGGGGTGGTGTGGCTGTCTGTGGCAATTACGGCCAGTTTTTTTATTTTATTTTTCTTTTTAAGATGTGTGCAAATTTCTTTGCAAAGCCTGTTGGTATTTTTCGGCCACAAAATAAAGTAACCGTTGCCATTGCTCTCATCAATTCCCGCTGATGGAATTAAAATATTGTCTTTAATTGTCAAAATTATTTCCGACCCCCCAACCGTATAAGCCGGCAGACTATAATCAGCCTCTTGGTCTATTAAGTCTGATTTCCGAGTTTCCGATATCCCAACGCATCGTCCCTGATGAATTGCTAAAATTTTAGAAGTAATCAACAGTACATCGCCCTCTTTGAGTTTGGGAAGATATTTATTTAGGATCGGATAAATATCATCACGGGGCGGGAGCAGGCGGCGGGTTTTAACTTTAATTAATTTCATATTTTAATTGGCCTTGGCGGCGTCCTCGCACTTTAATAATTTAAGTCCCAGATATGTTAGTGGCAGATACAGCGCGCCCATAGCGACTTTAAACAGCCACCAGGTAATAATTATGTTTATAAGAACGTGATTGGAATAAATGCCCAAAAAGGCAATGCTCATAAAAATTACCGTATCCAGAAACTGCGACCACAAGCTGGCCAAGAATGAACGTAACCAAAAGTTTCGCGCTCCCCACAAACCGCGAAAATAAAAGAATGACAATACATCCTGATATTCACCAATCACAAAGGCGACCAATGACGCAAAAGTAATTCTGGCGGAAATTCCAAATATTAAATTATATCCATCTTTTGCCCACAATCCATCCGCCGACCACGGTAAGACCAACGAAATTAAAGAATAAATAATAAACAGGATGGTTGATACAAGGCCGGCCAAAACAAAAAATTTGGCCATTTTTTTACCATATACCTCTCCAATTACATCGGTCATTAAAAATACCACGGGAAAAGAAAATACAGCCACGGAAATATGCGAGCTTAAAATAAACGGCATAATTTTTAAGCCTAGCGTGTTGGCCGC
>Ga0265316_10002318_pt1 | contig 19891 bp, 14 predicted proteins | sample 4522metaG_FD_202092 | JGI IMG/M metagenome (GOLD analysis project Ga0265316, IMG submission 202092) | Rhizosphere microbial communities from Carex aquatilis grown in University of Washington, Seatle, WA, United States - 4-5-22 metaG | ecosystem: Host-associated > Plants > Roots > Rhizosphere >... | reverse complement strand
CCGCTGGCGCCGCCGCCTGAGGCAGAACCACCGTCGCTGGTGGTTCCAGTAGGGCCGGCGCTGCCGCCCGAAGCAGAACCACCGCCGCTGGTTCCGCTGCCGCCGCTGGCATCCACCCTGCCGCCTGCGGAGACTATTCCGTCGCTACCCGTGGCTGCGCCTACGGTTCCGCCGCTGGAGACGGAGCTGCCGCCAGTTGAGATTCCGCCACCACTACCGATCGACGCATCTCCGGCGCCGTTACCTGTGGTCGTGCTTCCATCGATGCTGGTTGTACCGCCAGCCGCGGTGTCACTGGCACCAGCGTTTCCGCCCGTGCCGATCCCCCCAGTTCCAACGACCGCAGCATCACCGGTCGCTGTTGGATTGGTGTTGCTGGTACCAAGCCCACCGTTTCCTCCGCACCCTGCCGTTGCGACGGCGATCACAAACAGGACTGTCTTCCTCATGAGTCACCCCAGAGACGATAGTCTAGCAACTCCGCCAGTAGCGCGTCCACATCGCCTTGATTGCGCAAATAGTACGGCGCCAGGCTGCTCGCTTTTCGCCCCACGCGCACGGCGAGCAACCGCAGTCGCCGACTGAGCGCGAACACGTCCTCGTCGGTCTTGTCGTCGCCCAGATACAGAGCGGAGGTACAGCGCAGGCGGTGCAATTCTGATTGCAGCGCACTGGCCTTATTGGGGGCACCCACTGGCAACAAATCAACTACGAGCAGCCCCTGCAGCGCACGCGCTTCACTCAGATCAGTCGTGGCAGTCAGAATCGCCTTGAGCGCAGCGGAACGATTGCGTGACTTGCGATAGTGAATGGCCAGGGTCGCGCCCTTGTCATCAAAGACAATCCCGGGCACGCGCGCAAGTCGTGGCCTCACCGTCGCAAGCCAGCGCCGGACCGCTCGTCGAGCAGCGGGCAGGGCAGGCGATGGCTCGATGCCATGATTGCCGAAAACTCGCCGCAGAGGAATTCCCGACAAGCGACGGGCGACATCAGCGCGATTGCGACCGGAGATCACGACGCAGGGATATTTGCGCGCCACCTCGGTCAACAGTCGCCGGGTGCGCGGACGCAAGCACGCGCGGGCGGGATCCGCCACGATGGGCGCCAGGGTGCCGTCGAAGTCAAAGGCCAGCAATACGCGGCCGCGTGCCAACCGGCGCAGTACGGGACGATTTTGTCGTGCGAGCATCGACTTCATTTCGGAAGCCTGCGCAGGCCGGAAAGCTCGTCGCTGCGGACCAACAGGTTCTCCTTGCGGCGCAGGCGAGCCGCGTCCATCAACATGCGGCCGGCCCAGCGGTACACGTTGAACTCGGCCAGGAAAGCGCGCATGGCGCGCATGCGCTCGCGCTGCTCTTCCACCGGCATGGCCAACGCTCGCGCCATGGCAGCGCTGGCTTCTTCCAAATCGTAGGGATTGACCACCAGCGCCTCTGACATTTCGCGTGCAGCGCCGGTGAACTGGCTCAAGAGCAGCACGCCTCGCTCGTCGTCGCGGGCTGCCGCAAATTCCTTGGCCACCAGGTTCATGCCGTCGTGCAGGCTGCTGACGTAGCACAAATCGGCGGCGCGATAGTAGCGGAAAACCTGCGGCGGCTCGTGGTGCGCGCGCAGAAGGATGATCGGCTGATAGGCGCCCTCGCCAAAGCGCTGGTTGATGCGCGCCGCGGTTCGCTCCACGGTTTCGTCGAGTTGGCGGTAGCGCTCGATGAGGCTGCGACTGGGCGCCGCCATTTGTACGAAACTGAAGCGACCGGCGTAGGCGGGGAAGCGTTCGAGCAGACGCTCCACCGCCAGCAGGCGTTCCTCGATGCCCTTGGTGTAGTCGAGCCGATCCACGCCCAGGCCGAGCAGGGCATCCTCGCGCAGACCCAGTTCCTTGCGTACGCCGCTGCGACACTCGGCCACCGGCGGCGCGCTGGCGACCCAGCGGCTGGGCCATTCGATGGAAATGGGGTAGGGCCGCACCAGGGTCGCGCGTCCGTGCTGCACCACCGAGTTTTGCTCGCGATCGATGCGTGCCTCCAGATAGCGATCCACCGAATCGAGGAAGTTGTTGCAGTGCTGGCGCGTGTGGAAGCCGAGGATGCTGCTGCCGAGCATGCCCTGCAGGATCTCGCCCCGCCAAGGGCAGATGCCGAAGTGCTCGCCGTTGGGCCAGGGGATGTGCCAGAAGGTGATGATGGTGGCGCGCGGTCGCCGCTCGCGCACCAGGCGCGGCACCAGGGCGAAGTGGTAGTCCTGCACCAGCACCACGGGATCCTCGCCCTCGGCCTCGTCGCACACCGCCTCGGCGAAGCGGCGATTCACGGCTTCATAGGTGGCCCAGTCGGTGCCGCGGAAAATGGGCCGCGCGTGAGCCAGGTGGCACAGCGGCCACAGACCTTCGTTGGCCAGGCCGTAGTAGTAGCCGCGTTCTTCCTGCTCGGACAGCCACACCCGGCGCAATTCATACGACTCCTCGCCGGGCGGCACGCGCACGTGGTCCTTGTTGTCCACCACCGTGCGATCCGCGGAGCCACTGCCATGGGCGATCCACACGCCCGAGCAGGCGCGCAACACCGGCTCGATCGCGGCGACCAGGCCGCTGGCAGGATGGCGAACCACGACCGCGCCGTCGCTGCCGCGCTCGTGGATATACGGCTCGCGGTTGGCCAGGACCATCACTTTCTCGCCGGGGAAGTGGCGCACCAAGGCCTGCTTGAGATGTTGCGGGTTCCACGCGCTGGCCGGCCCGTCCATTTCGCGCTCGGCGGCGATGCGCTCGACCAGTTCACGCACGTCAGCCACGATGGGCAGAAATTCCTTGCGTCGCGATTCGCCCAGGATGAAGCGGCGTAGTTCTTTGCGGAAGCCACGCCACGACAGGCGCGCGGCGATCACCGTTACCAGTGCGGCGCAAAGAGCGAGTCCGGCGAACACGATGAGCAGAAGCTGGCGCAGGCGCGCGCCCTGGCGCTCGATGAAGGAAACGTCGTGCACCAGCAGTAACAGGCCCAACGGCGCACCTTCACGCGCGATCGGCACAGCGCTGAGGTACACGTTGCCGCCGGGCAAGGACCAGTTGCTTCCCCAGATCAGGCCGGGCGATGTTGGCTTGCCCTCGCGTTCGGCGGCCATGTCCTGCCTGACCTGGGCGCAGGAAAGGTCACGGGGAAAAGCGGACGTGCGGGCCAGTAGTTGGTTGTTCTGGTCGCAAGCGCCGGCAGCCGTGATGTGCTCGTCGCGGACCAGATCGGTCAGCAGTGCCTCGAAAGGCTCCCGTGCTCCAGCGGTCCAGCGCGCCAGCAATGTGGGTTGCGCCTTTTGTGCAAGCTCCGCCATACGCTGGGCGATGTCGGCCTCGGACCAGCGGCGCGTGGTCCCCTGGACCGCGCCCGAGGCCAGGTAGGCAAGCAGCGCGACGCCTACCAGAAAGACGACGAGGAAGCTGGCCATTCTGCGCATGTTCCTCCGAGGGTTTCAGGTTCCCGGACTAGGCTAGTCTTGGCCTCGCCTCTGGGCGCGCCACCGCCACACAGATGCCAGCCTACCCGGAGGCCGACTTAGCTTCAACAGTGGTGATCGGACACCTATAATGTTCGATGCGTGCCCTTCGTCCGAGTGTCCATTTTCGTTGCCGCCACATTGCTTGCGGTTGAAGTTCTGGCCGCCGCGAGCGGAAGACCTTGGCCTGCGCGCAAGCGTCGCAGCGAGGATGGGTTGCGGCCCGGCGTACACGAATTGAAGGACATCCGGCGCTGGCCGGCCGAGCCCGCGTCCCCGGCCGGGCCACCTGATGCGACTCGTTTTCGTGCGGCCCTTGCTGGGTTGTGCGAGGGCATGGCCACTGCGCGTGACATCGGCCACATTGCCGACGACGCGCGCGAGGCCGCTGCCGAGGCAGGCGTTGACCCGTTTCTCCTCGCTGCGCTGGTGTATCGGGCGAGTCGCTGCAACCCGCGGTTGCAGACGTCGTTAGGTGTCGGGCTGCTGCAGATCCAGCCGCGCATGTATGCGGCCAACGTGCGCGGCTCGACGCTGGTGTATCAAGTGCAGCAGGGCGAGGCGTGGACCGAAAAGACGCGGTCGCTGCCGCGGGGCGGGCTCAATCCCCTACTCCTCGAAGAGCCGCGCCATCACCTGCGCGTCGGCGCGGCGCTGTTGGGCATGTGGCAGGATCAGCACCCGGCCATCGACCAGGCTTTTGTGGGTTCGGTGCCCCACCGGAGCGCAGTGGCCCACCTGGGCTGGGGCGATGTGGTGCGCGGCACGGGCGGCGAAGATCGCGCCCTGGTCGCCCGGCGACGGTTCATCGAGCGCTACCTGGGCACGCAACCCGTGGCCCACACGACGCCTCTGGGAATTAGCGTGGTCTCGCCGCTCGAAGGCACGCCGCGCGTGGCGCCCAGTGGCCCGGGTGAGGACCGCGACGAGGGCGCGCGCGCCCACCGCGGCCTGGACATCGACGCCACCACCGGCGAGCCGGTGGGCAGCCTGGCTGACGGCGTGGTGTGGTTCGCGGGTTTCGATTTGCCCGGTCGGGTGCGGCCGCAACCTGTGCCGCCCGAGGAGCTGGCGCACACCCCGCGGCCGACGTTGGGCCCCGGCGGCCTGTTCGTGTGTGTCCGCCATACCGAAGGGATCTTTTCATGCTACATGCATTTGTCGTCGTACCGCGTGCACATCAACGACCGGGTGAAGGCGGGCGACTGCTTGGGCGCGGTGGGCCGCTCGGGCGTCAAGTCCTCGGGCAGTCACCTGCACCTGGAGATTCACGTCAAAGGCGATGCCATCGATCCCGCTCCCATCTTGGGGCCCGAGCTGGTGATTCCGCCGCAAGACACGGTGGCGCACGATCTGGCCATGCAGGCGAAGAAGCTGCGTCTCAAGCACGAGCGGCGCGCCCGCTGGCGCGCGCACCTGGCCGCGCGCAGAGAAGCCAGCGCGCGACGGCAGTAGCCGGGACGGTAGCCCTTGCCGCGTGGGGAGCCCGCCGGCCCTTTGGGACGGACAGCCCACCCTGCCCACCCCGCGCGCTTCGCGCGCGCCCTCGGCCGGCGGCGCACCATCGCGGGTTTGGCGAGGCCGAGCGAAGCGAGCGGGGAGGAGGTGGCGGATGGGGGGGCCGAAGGGCGGAGCGAACCCTTTGAGGGTTCCCATGTGAATTGTCTCGGAGCATAATCGCTCGCATGAGCGAAACAGGAGCGAGCCTGGGCGGTCAACCGCGACGGAAATTCGAAGGCGCGGGGGGAACACCCGGTGGATTCGGCGAATTCTTCGTCGGTGTGGGACTGGCCGCAATCGGTTTCTACTTGCTGTTCAACCACGTGTACGTGCAGACGGGATTCGGCTATCCGAGTGGCTTCGGCGTGTTTGGCAGCAGTTTCGGGCTGAGCCTGCTGCCGCTGCTCCTGGGAATCGGCACGCTCTTTGTCAACGGCAAGTCCATCTTGGGCTGGGCATTGACTGTGGGCGGCCTGCTGTTCATCGCGGCGGGCATCCTGATGAACATGCACATCTACTTTCGAACCACGACCCTGTTTGACGTTCTCATCATGTTCGGCCTGATCGCCGCTGGCATGGGCCTCATCGTCAAGAGCTTACGTCCGCACAAGCCGTAGGGGCGACCTGCGGTGCCCAGCACAGCCGCCCCTTCACGTGGTCTGACTGGACTTCACAGCCCCGCGCACCAACGTGAACACGATGCCGCACAGGGCATACATCGCCACCACGGTGTACCCCGTGGGCAGGTCCAGGAAGTACGAGGCAGTGATGGCGATGAGGTTGAGCACCGTCCCGAGTCCCCAAGCGAAAAGCAGCTTCGCCCTGAATGAGCCATTCATGCTCGACACCATGAAAGCCGGAGCCACCAGGATGGCGAACACCACGAGGACCCCAGCGAGATTGACCGAGCTGGTGACGGTGAGAGAGAACGTGCCGAAGAACACCAACTCTTTCAACGTGCCCCGCAGTCGCCCCATGGTTAACCAAAGCACCGCCCCAATGGCCAGATAGAGGCCCGCCGTCTTGAGGACCGCGCTCATCGGCACGAAGAGGATGTCCGCCGCCACCAGGTGTTGCATCGCCTCCGCCCCGCGCGGCGCCCGAGAAAGGGCGACGACCGCAGCGCTCATCCCGAAGGCGTAGAGCAACCCGATGAACGCCTCGTGGTGTCGCGTTCGCTTGGTCGACAGCGCGATCAGGAAGGCACCCGCGAGCGAGAAGGCGAGCGACACCGGGTATATGTACTTGCCGTCGAACGCCAAGATGGAGATCGCGGCGCCAAAGGCCGCCATCTGTCCAATCCCGAGATCGGTGAAGATAATGCCGCGCTCGATAATGTGCAGTCCATAGTACGAATGGATGCCGAGGAGCACGACCGAGAGCAGAAAGGCACTGAGCAGAATGTCGATCATTTGGCGACGCTCGCGAGAAGGGTGTCGTACAGACTGAAGATGTCCTTCGCTGCCGGAACCGCAGCAACATCCTGTGGCAACACCACCCACGGGACCGACATCTTCTTGGCCAAACCTTCGGGTGACTTCCGTTCGTGATACGGGTCAGTGATGATCATGTAGATGGTGCCGGCAGCATTCGCATCAATCAGCTCTTCTAGGTGCCGGCTGGTGGGAGGAATGCCAGGTTTCGGTTCCAATTCGCCGACAATCCTCATTCCCGTGCGCAGGACGAAGTAGTCGAAGAGTCGGTGGTACTGGATGACGGCCTTGCCTCGCAGTGGCTCGGCCCTCTTGTCCCACTCGGCGGACTTGACCTTCCAGCGCGCCAGGAATGCGTCGAGGTTCTTCTGATACGCGCTGGCCGCGCCACGGTCGGCGCGCGCAAGTGCATCGGCGATGGCCCGCGCCAAAGCCGGCACATTGTGCCAGTCAGTGATGAAGTGCGGGTTGCCCTCGGGATGAATGTCGCCCTCCGAGCGGCTCACCTTGTCGGGCTTCTCGATAAGCTCGACGGACTGGGAAAGATCAATGAAACCTTCAGCACCCGGCATGATTTTCGGGTTGTTGGCTTGCCGGATGAGCGGCGGTACGAACCCGATTTCCAGCGAGCCGCCATTGATAATGAGCAAGTCCGCCTGGCGCAACTTGCCGATGAACGAAGGGCGCGGCACCACGAAATGCGGATCTTCATCACCCTTGGCCAGCGTACTCACGTCGGCTTTGTCCTTTGCGATCTCCACCACCAGAGACGCGATGTACGGATAGGTGACCACGATCTTGGTCCTGGCTTGTGCGGGAACCGCGAGCGCGATGCCGACCGCTGTTGCGATCACCGTGCTTGTCTTCATGAAATGCATCTGGCTTCTCCTTATCCTCAGAATGAATGCGCCCCGTGCGGGCCAATCGCGATGTTCATCTGGAGCAGGACTTCATGGATGGGCTTCTGCGCGCCATCCAGAAAGCGGGATCGGTCATAGGCATACTGCAACCGGAATCTGGAGAATTCGGTGGGGCTGAATTCCAGCATGGTGGTGTAGCGCTGGAGCATGTTGTCGAGCGGCTGCTTCACGCCATCGGCGGTGGGAAAACTCCAGGCTACGCCATCCTTGCTGACCGAGTTTTGGGTGAGCAAGTCGAAGCGCTCCCCCACCCTCCACCGGCCCGGGTTGTCGAATCGCCAAATGAGCTGGGTGTAGAAGCCGCCCTGCCTCCTGGATTCGTGGTGGATGTCCCAGTCCGACGCAAGGGCAAGATCTCCGGAGGACACAAGACCAAGGTACTCGCTTTGCCAGGTCACGCTTCGGTACGAACTGATGAGGTACTTGTAGGTCAGCTCGCCGCCGTACAGGACCGTGCCAGGAGCACTGAAGGCCATGTCGGTGTCTTTGCCTTCGATGCGCGTCTGGGTCGAGTGTCCGTACATGACCGAGGCGCCAAACAAGAAGACGTGCTTTCCGAAATCGAAGGAGGTCTTGAGCGAGCCGACGTACAAGGCCGGAACGAACGGAGCAGTGGACAAGATAGCCGTCGTCCCATCGGGCGAAATCAGTTTGTAGCCAACGGCATTGAAAGTGCGCGATTCATCGGAGACGCCCTGGAAAACCTCAAAGTTGAGCTGCAGCAGGAAATCGACGGGCGCGGTCCAGGACACCCTCGCCCCCGGGTTCTTAAAGCCTTCCGTACCCATGAAGGCCTCGTACACCAGAGGCTGATCGTAGAAGTCCCACACGTGCTGGTGCATTCCATTGAGCCGTCCGAAGGCCGAGAGAAACTTGCCGATGCGCAGCTGAAAGCCGAATGGGAGCTGGCGCGTGTCGACGTAGGCTTCTTCAACGTCAAAGCCGTCAGGCGCGAATGTGACCACGCCGAAGAAGTCGAAGTACGGATCGACCGAGGCGTTGAATGCCAACTCCAGGTAGTTGAAGTTGATCCCGCGCAACTTGCCAGTGCGGTCCGATTGGTCAATGAATCCCGGAACAGCCAGGCTCTGGGCGGTCTGGTCGCTGACACTCGTGCTGACAACGGCAAAATCGGCGATTATCGAGAGATCGGGGTTGAAGCGATTCTGAGTAAACACTCCCGCGGTCGACCGTTGCGCGGGTGGGGGCGTGCGCGCCGTCTCCGCCCTTTCCAGAGCCTCGATGCGTTGAAGGAGGTCAGCGTAGGATGGTGCTGGCTTGGCTTCGGATGCGGCTGCCGCGTCGGCAGACTTCGCTATGTCGGGCGCGGTTGCCGCCGGGACTGTGCCCTCGGTCGACTGCGCAAGCAGCAAGGCTGTCGTCAGAGCAATAGAATGCATAACTCGTCCTCCGGGGATTCACCAAATCGGGAGCGTGGCGACGAAAGCGGAAAGGCAGGGACGCTCTCGCACCCTGGCCTTCTCTGCGCGTAGAGCGCTTGGCTTGGTTACGCCCCCGGAGGAGAGTTCTTGGGCGCGAGCAAAAGCACGGCCACGGCCGGCGGCAGGGCGACGGTTGCCAGCGACGGCAACGGCTTGGCCGAAGGCAGCGCGCCCGGCAACAGGTCGGCAGTCGGCAACCATGCAAAACGCTCGCGCGTGTTGGCCTGGGCCAGACAGTGCTCATGGGCGTGCTCGGCGGCGGCCGCCCCACTGCCCAGCGCGGGCTCGCCTGTCGCACTCTCATGGATCAAATGCAGCGCCGGGGCTTCGCTGGGCGATCCTGAATGAACCGCCTCACCATGTTCGTGGCAGATCGTGTGCCGCACGATCAAGAGATGACCCAGGGTGAAGAGCTGAGCAGCCAACAGTAGCGCGCTGGTGGCGTGCATGTGGGCGCGCCGCGAACGTCCGCTATCCGTAGCCCGGGCCATTGCCAGTACCTACGAGACGAACCCGAACGTGTCAAGGCGAGGCGGGACTATTCAGTCAGCTTGAGTGACAGCGAGAACACAACATCGACCGACCACGGGACTCTGGGTAGATCGCCGGACACCGTGATGGCGAGGTAGAGCCAAGTGTGCGCCCACAGAGGCAGCAGGTTGACCGGCGGCGACACTGGCATTTGCAATTCGGTTCCAATCGCCCCATCGGCGGGCGCCTGGTAGTCAACAATCGTCAGCGTGTCTGGGTCGGAACTCAACTGCGCGCCAGACCACGTTGTGGCAGCCCTCACAGTCAGGTGTGTGAGAAAGGTGAAGTTGTCGATGCCCGGGTCGGCCTTGAAAACCACGCGCGTGATCTGCAGGCGTTGGATCTTCTTCAGAGTCCCGGCGTCCGAATTGTTGGTCGCACCCAGCTTCGCCGTGCTGATCGCGAAGACAACTGGGGGCAGCGGGGTTCCCTCCGGAACACCCGCCGGAAGCGCTGGAAACTGCAAATTGGGTTGGGTTACTTCGATGTCCGGCGCGTCTATTTCCACCGAGGGGGTACAGCCCAACAACAGGGAACTGACAAGAGCAAACCCCATGAAGCAATGGAGTGAATGCACGGTCAAAGCCCTCCGAAGTACACAATGAGTCCCGCTTTGGCCGAAATCGTGTACGCCCGCACCTTGGCGTCCTGGCCCAAGATGAGTTGCGCCGAATCCGTCGAAACGCCCGGGGTGGTCGAAGGGATGCTGACGGAGTTGGGCGTGCGCACGGTTCCGTCGATGTAGCTGCCACCGACGTGGATGAAGCCGGTTATGTTGCGGCGACCAAACTCAATCCCAAGATGGGCGTTGTAGTAGGTGTAGCCAGCCTGCTGCGCGTAGTCCTTCATCCAGGAAGGAACTTGGAAGAAGTTGCGGAGGAGCCCGTTGACGTTTCCCACGCGGCAATACCCGGCCTCCAGTGTGAACGAAGGCCCGATACGCCAGAACCAGTGCGGAAGGGCCGTGACCCCACCCCGGAAGCCCAAGCTGGCCGAGTTGGTGCCGCCCGCGGCGTTCAGGCGGATCCAAGAGGTCGGACGAACGACCAGGCCGAGGTTGGCCCCGTCGGGCAGACCGATGTCAGTCGCAACTCCAAGCAGGTGTGGCGACGGAGGCTCGGCTGATTCGAGCGGCACTTTCTCCGCGATGGCAGCATCATCCCGCGCGTCGGTGGCCGCGGGCGCGCTGGCCGTGGTGGTAGTCACCGGAGCCGGTGGTTCTGCTGGCGCAGAAGGTGCAGGCGCGGTCACGGCCGGCGCCGCAGGCCCTTGCGCTGGCGCCGAGGGTATCGGGGCGTAGGGAACGGGCGGCGGTCGGGTAGCTGGCGCATAAGGTGTTGGCGTATACAGAACCTGGGGTGGAGGCTGTTGCGCTGGCGTCGAGAGTGTCGGCGCATACAGGACCTGGGCTGCAGGTTGTTGCGCTGGCGCCAAGGGTGTCGGGGTGTACGGAATCGCCGGCGCTCGGGTCGCAGGCGCGTAGGGGGTCGGCGTGCTCACGGCCGGCGCTGGGAGTCGCTGCGCTGGCGCAGAGTAAGTCGGCGTGTACAGAATGGGCGGCGGTCGGTTCGCCGGCGCAGAGTAAGTCGGCGTGTACAGAACGGCCGGCGGCTGGGTCGCTGGTGTGGAAGGGGTCGGCGTGCTCACGGCCGGCGCTGGGAGTCGCTGCGCTGGCGCAGAAGGTGTCGGTGCGTACGGAACCGGCGCTGGTCGACTCGCCGGTGCGGAAGCTCTTGGCGTATTCACGGCCGGCGCCGGCAGTCGCTTGGCTGGCGCGGGAAGGATCGGAGTGTAGACGACCGGCGCGGCGGGAGGCGTTGGTGCAGGCTGCGGACTCGCCCCGTCTGCCAGCGCAGGCCTCCCGATCCCCGGCACCGCCAGGCTCAAGAAAGCCTGGGCCAGGTGCTGCAGCAACCGGGTCCGCCTTCGGCTTCGCATCGAGCCAGCATACCCCCGACTTGGCCGCTTAGCATGCCTCGAACCGAGTCACGTGTGACTGCGGTCACGACTCAAGAATCTGGTCTTTTCAGCCGTATTTGAAAATAGGCAACCTGCGCCCTGCCAGGCGCGGCGTCGTTGCACGCCTGGGATGAATTCGTCTTGGACGCCCCCGCCAGCCACCGTCAACGCAACCGCAAGACCATTGCGGTGATACTCGACTACATGGACTTCTTCGCAGGTGGGTACGGCACGCAGATCCAGAATGCCCTTTCCAGTCGGGCCACGGCGCTCGATCTCAATCTGCTCATGGTCTTCGGGCGGGGACTCAACGAACCTGACCGCTCGTGTGCCGCGCACAATGCGATCTTCGATCTGGTCGGCCCCGAGAGCGCCGACGGAGTAATCGTCTTGTCCTCGCTGCTAACCGGTTTTTGCGGTCTCGAAGAACTCCTGCGGCTGGTTCGTCGCTATTCCCCGCTGCCGGTCTGTAGCATCGGCACCGAACTCCCCGACATCCCAAGTTTGATGGTGGACGATGGCGTTGGTATGCGTTCGGCGATCGAACACCTGGTACGCGACCACCACTGTCGGCGGGTGGCCTTTCTCGCGGGTCCCCCTGGCAAGCCCGAGGCCGAGATTCGATTGCGCGCATATCAGGAAGTACTGGCGAGCAACCAGATCGATTTCGACCCAGCGCTGGTCGTGCCCGGCGCTTTCATGCCCGGCGATGGATTCGATGGCGTCGAGGCGTTGCTGGAACAGGGCATCCAATTCGATGCGGTGGCCGGGGCCAACGACTTCATGGCCTTGGGTGCGGTCGCAGCCTTGCGCAAGCACGGGCGCAGCGTACCTCGCGACATTCGGGTCACGGGGTTTGACGACCTGCCGCTGTCCCGCATGAGCAATCCTGCGTTGACCACTGTGGCCCAGCCTTTTGCCTTCATGGCCGAGACGGCCATCCAGATCGTTCTCGATCAAATGGTGGGTCGGCCTGTGGACCTGCGTACCCTGGTGGCGACCGAGTTCGTGATGCGCCGGTCGTGTGGGTGCCGTCCAGGTGAGCGTCGGAACAAGGTCGCGTCTACTCCGGTCCCATCGCCCTGCCCACGCGACTACCTCCAGGCGCACGGAGCTGAGCTGGAGCGAAGCCTCGCGCTTCTCCTGCGGGCCGCCGGCATGGACCACGAACGTGCCGGGAAGATTCTGGTCGAGGCCCTACGGGCCGAGCTGAGCGGGCAGCCTTCCAGCTTTGGCGATGCGCTGGAGAACCTTCTGGGCCAGGTCGGTGATAACTATCCCCAGTACCGCGCGCTTCAGAATGCGGTTGAGTGGATGCGCGAGGAAATGTGCGATCTGGCCGATCTGAACCTGCACGAGTTGTGGGCCGACGCGTTTGCCATGATCGCGACTGCCGGCACAGCCATTCAGGCCGAGCATCGCGTGACGCTCGACCAAAACTACCGCAAGCTTCTGATCACGGGCGAGCAGATCGGAGTCGCGCTGGACTGGGAATCGCTCGAGCGATTGCTGCTCAAGGCACTCCCCCGTACCGGCGTGCACACCGCATTCTTGTCGCGATTTACCGATGAAAGTGCGCAAGATTTGCAGCCATTCCTGTGCATGGTCGATGGACGGTCCCAGTCGCCTTTGCCGCCGGCCTTCTCGTCACAGCAGCTATTTCCGCCGGGCAGCCATCCGGAATTGCGGAGAAGCACGCTGCTGGCCCTTCCGCTGGTCTTTGAAACCCAGCGACTGGGGATTGCCGTGTTTGAACGCTTGCCAGATACGCAAGGCTATCAGGTGCTGCGCGACCAGCTCAACGTGGCCATGCGGAGCATCCAGATTCACCAAGAGTTGCTGGAAAGAACCCGTCTGCACGAGCGGGACGAGTTGGAACGTTTGGCCACCAGCAAGCGGCTGGAATCGCTCAGTGTGCTAGCGGGCGGCGTGGCGCACGACCTCAACAACGCGCTCGGGCCCATCGTGGCGCTTCCTGATCTGCTTCTGGCTGAGCTGGACCAACTGGCTCCCGATGCACGGGTGAAAGAGATGCGCGCCGATTTGAAAAGCATGGGGGCAGCCAGCCTACGCGCCTCGCAAACCATCAAGGACCTGTTGACCCTGGGCCGCCAAGGTCGGATGAGCGTGGGACGGGTGGATCTGGTGGCGATGGTTTCCAGGTGCCTCGCAGAGAACTCTGCCTGGGTCGCCTCGGACGCAGGTCGAAACGTGAGAATCGTGGCTCACTTGCCCTCGAAGCCGTTGGCCGTGATAGCGTCCGAGGCGCATCTGGCGCGTGCGATCTCCAATCTGATCCATAACGCCGTCGAGGCCATGGTGGGGGACGGACAGTTGACCGTGCGCGCAGGGGAGCGACGGTTGAGCGAAGCCGTGGTCGGATTCGAACGCATCGAGCCCGGTCGCTACGCAGTCATCTCCATCAGCGATACCGGCCGCGGGATCCCCCAGGAGGAGATGGGGCGGGTCTTCGAGCCCTTCTACAGCACCAAACCCCTGGGCGAATCGAGCGGCACAGGTTTGGGCCTCGCCATAGTGCACGGTGTGGTGAAGGAGCACAGCGGCTTCGTCGACGTCACCAGCGTGCGCGGCCAGGGTACGACCTTCACCCTGTATTTCCCATTGCTTGCGTCGGCGGAAAGGGCCGATGCTCCGTCCACTCCTACGCCGGCACCGATAGGACGGTTTTCTATCTTGCTGGTGGACGATTCTCCGATCCTCCTGCGGACCGGGCGGCGGGTGCTCGAGCACCTGGGATACCAGGTCGAGACCCTGGAAAGCGGAGAAGAAACGTACCAGCGCTTCAAACGGGCCGCATCCACGGGCAAGAGCCCATGCGACCTTGTCATCCTGGACATGAGCCTGCTGGAAGAACGGGACGGGCTTGAGATCTTCGAACTAATTCGGCAACTATTCCCCAGTCAGCGCGCTCTCCTGGTCAGCGGGCACGCACCCAACGACCGCATGCAGGCGGCCATCGATCAGGGGTTGGGCTGGCTGGCCAAACCCTACACGATAGAGTCATTGGCAGAGACGGTCGCGAAGGCGCTGGAAGCATCACCCGCATCAGATCTTGGGTAGGGGCGACCTGCAGTCGCCCCACGGCCACGGCTGCGATCACGACTTTCTGAAGCTATCGCGGGATTGCGGAGTCCGGCTTCTACTGCCGCAGGAAGCACACCAGCGGATAGATGTTGAGCTTCTTGATCTCGTCGCGAATAAGCTGGGCGACGAAGTTGGCTCCCTTTGTGTTCAGGTGGGTGGTTGGGTCTGCGTAGTATCCCGATACCGTAGCCGAGCCTTTGGCGCTGAAAGCCGCGACGACAATGGCGTTGATATCGATGACCGGAACAGTGTTGGTTGCGCCGACGCTCTTGATGCTGGCAAGAAGATCCACGCCCACGCTATTGACGAAGGTCGCACTCATTGAGCTGCCAGACCAGTTGTTGCGCGGTATGGGTGTCGCAAGTATCGGGATGGCTCCCTTGGCCCTTGTTTCGGTGATGTAGGTCGTCAGGTTCTTTTCGTACGCAGCCTGCGGCGTATTCTTGTCGTTGTGGGCGAATTCGATCAGGACGACGTCCCCGGCCTTGATGAGAGGCTTGACTGTCGGCCACATCAAGGGGTCGTCGTAGAAACTGAAATAAGGGGCGTCAGTCCTGCAAGGTGTGGTGGCGGGCGAGCATTCCGACAGCGCGCCGGAATTGCCGTAATTCGCCACGGAAAGGCCATAGCCGAAGAACTGCGGCAGCCACTGGCCCCAACCTGCCGTGCCAGCGCCAGACGCATCGCCCTGCTGGTCGCACCCGGTTGAATCGGTCAGTATGTACATGACGACGTCAGTGGCGGCAGCTGGCGCGTAGGCGATGGAATCGAGCTGGGGATTGGCTCCGATGAAATACATGTCCAATCCCGGTGTTCCGTTCGAAGCTCCGTGGTCTGCCCACTCGGGTTGTCCCTCCGGATTGCGGACGTTGACTGTCATGGAGTAGAGGGATTTTTGACCAGCGGTGGTGACTATCGGGGCCACGGCAGTGCCTGCTACCGTGACCTGGGCGTCCAGCATCTCACGCAAGTGTTCAGCCTGCACAATGGTTTGACCCGCGGCTGTACCACCGAGATTGAAGGAGACGTCGTAGTTGCCGATGCTTCCACCAAAATGGCAGGTAATGCCGGCTGATCCGCTGCCGGTGCACTTGGCGCGCGTGGTTGCGTCTGGAGTTGGAGGCGTACCGAGGACGGGGCAGACCCCAGTGCTCGTGATGCCTGTTTGCCCGCCGGCGGCGGTAGTGGTTCCGCCTGAGCCACCCGCCGCTGTACTTCCGCCCTTAGGGGGGGAGCCGCCTGTGGATACCGAGCCGCCGGGCGCGACTGACCCGCCTGTCACCTTCGTGCCGCCAGGAGCGACCGAACCACCGGGGGAAACCGAACTCCCCGCTGTGGTGGTTCCGCCCTTGGCGGTAGAGCCACCTGTGGAGGCGGAGCCGCCGGGGGTCTCGGAACCACCGGGACCGACGGAGCCGCCGGTGTCAGAGCCGCCTTCCACGGAGCCGCCGGTGTCGGAGCCACCCGTGTCGGAACCGCCTTGCGAGGTCACACCGCCTGTGTCGGAGCCGCCTTGCGAAACCACACCGCCCGTGTCGGAACCAGCCTGCGAGGTCACACCGCCAGTGACCTGGCCGTTCCCAGCGGAGCCACCTTTGGGTTCGCCGGTGCCTCCTTGCGGTGTACCGTTGCCGTTTGATGCAGTGCAGCCTAAGCCTACAGATACCACCGCAATGATTGCGAAGAGGAAGGGGCGGAAAGGCCGCATCTCGCAACGATCGTGGAGGTTATTGATCGTCTTCTCGTCTTGGTTGTGGATTGACATCGTCATAGGCAGTGACTCCTTACTTGGCAACGGCTCAAGAATCCGCAATGCCGCGCAGCGGCTGCATCTGTCTTCGCTGGTTAAGCACGCGCTGACTCTACACCGCCTTGACGCCGGCAATCGCTCACAAAAGCGTACTGCGCTGCGATGGGACGAAGCCAGTAGACGGCTCCGACATCCAATAGCCAGGAGTTCTTGGAGCGTCCCATGAATACACATGCGGGAATCTTCGCCCTAGTAACAATCGTGTTGATTTCCTGGCCCCGTCTGGCTCGCGCGACGGGGATGCCTGCCGTGGGAAGCTTGGCACCGGATTTCACGCTGCCAGCGCACGATGGCAGCAAGGTTCAGCTCTCCGCCTTGCACGGCACCTGGGTGGTACTTTACTTCTATCCCAAGGACAAGACCCCCGGCTGCACCCTCGAGGCGCACAATTTTGCGAGGGACCAGATCGAGTACGCCAAGCGCAAGGCTGTCGTGCTTGGCGTGAGCGTGGATAGCGTGGATTCACACCAGGAATTCTGTGCGCAGGAAGGACTCACCTTCAAACTGCTGGCGGACACCGACAAGAAGGTGGCGTCGGCCTACGGCTCGCTCGCCAACCTGCTGGTGACCAAGCTGGCCGCGCGCCACACTTTCATCATCGATCCGCAGGGCAAGATCGCGCAGGTGTTTGCCGACGTGAAGCCCACCGGGCACAGCCGCGAGGTGCTGGCCGCACTGGACGCCCTGGGCGCGAGCAGTAAGTGAACAACTCCTAGGCTGCCAAAGGGGATGGGGCGGGGAATAACGGGTCTAGAAATCTTCGATCTCGCCGCACGCGGGAATCTTGGACGCACGTGCCGGTGCGCGGAACCGTCGGAGGTACGAGTTCTCGTGAAGCTATGGGCGTCTGAATGCCCTAGACTTATTCAGACGCCAGCGAAAGGAAGTAGTTCATGAGTACAGCCACGACGCGCGTTCGACACGTCCTCCTCGCCGGTGCGTTTGCAGCGGGGCTCTTCAGCGTCAGTAGCAGAGCTCTAGCCCAAACCATCGCGATTGACGGCAGTGGCTCCGGGCGCACCTATGACGGAATTGGCGCTGTGACCGGCGGTGGCGGAACGTCCCCCCTGCTCATGGACTACCTCGAGCCCCAGCGCACGCAGATTCTCGACTACCTCTTCAAGCCGAACTATGGGGCATCTTTGCAAGAACTGTATGTCGAGATAGGCGGCGACGGGAACTCGACCCAGGGGTCGGAACTCAGCCACATGCACGCCAAGACCGATGAAAATTACTACCGCGGCTACGAGTGGTGGCTGATGGAACAGGCCAGACAGCGAAACCCGGCGATTGTGCTGGATGCCACGGCATGGTCGGCACCGGCGTGGGTCGGCAATGGCAACTTCTGGTCGCAGGACACGGCTGACTACCTGTCCAAGTGGATCATGGGCGCGAAGTCCGCCCATGGCCTGGATATCGACTATGTCGGATGCCGAAATGAAAGAGGCGACAACACCAGCTGGGTGAAGACCTTTCGCACCACTCTGAACAGCAACAACCTCACCAACGTGGGCATTCACGCATTCGACAACTGGGGAGCCACTAGCTGGACTTGGGCCACCGGCATGAACACCGACGCCACTCTGAAGGCCGCGGTCTACGCCATCGGCAGCCACACCACGTCGTCATTTGGCAGCACAAAGGGAACGCCGCCGCCCGCGAACGTCATAGCCATTGGCAAACCAATCTGGGACACCGAAGAGCACGTGTACGAGCACGGCTTTCAGTGCGCACTAGACATTGTCGGTGCATTCAACTTCAACTACGTCAACAGCAAGATCACCAAGACCATATACTGGTATCTCATCACCGCTTTCTACTCGAACGAGCCATTTTACGACGACACGATGGCCGTCGCGAGCTCGCCGTGGAGCGGTGCCTACACGATCAATCCGGCTCTCTGGGGCTATGCCCACGTGGGCCAGTTCACCAAGGTCGGCTGGAAGTACCTGGACGCTGCATCCGGCAACTTCTCGGGCGGCGGGAACTATGTGACGATGATGGCTCCCAGTGGTGGAGACTATAGCATCATAGCGCAGACGTCGGGCGCGAAGGCGGCGCAGAACATCACGTTCAATGTCACGGGCGGCCTCTCAACCGGAAAGGTGTCTGTCTGGCGCAGCAATGCCACGGCCCAGTTCCAGCAGCAACCAGATGTAACTCCGGTCAACGGGTCGTTCGCCATCTCGCTCGATGCGAATTCCATCTACTCGATCAGCACGACCACCGGCCAGCAGAAGGGTGCGGCCACGTCGCCGACGGCGGCGGATTTCCCCAAGCCCTACTACGAGACCTACGATCACTATCGTGATTTCAAGGCAGTCGGCTATCGGCCGTACTACCACGACGACATCGCGGGTGGGTTCGAACTATACAACCGGCCCGATGGAACGGGACAGTGCCTCCGACAAGTCATCAGTCAGCCAGCACAGAGCTGGGCTCCGGAAACCAATCCCTACACGATTGTTGGCAATACCAATTGGACGGATTATGAAGTGAGCGCAGACATCTCAATAGAAACCACTTCCGGATGGGCATCGGTATTGGGGCGTGTGAATTCTACCGGAACTGGTTACGGAACCAATCCCAATGCCTACTACGTCACGCTGAGTCCGACTGGGGCCTGGGTCCTCTATGTGACATCGACCAAGCCGACGACCACGATGCTTGCCAGCGGACAGGCCACGCTGTCCACGGGTAGTTGGCACAATGTGAAGCTGGTCTTCCAGGGCACCGCGATCAAGGTCGTCATCGACGGCACGCAAGTGGGTACCAAGACGGACACGACCTACTCTAAAGGCTCGGTTGGGATCGGCACCGCGGCCAAGACCACCGCCTTGTTCGACAACCTCTTGGTTACTGACGTTGGTGCGGCGAAGCCTGCGCCGACGACGTTTCAGCAGGACGGCCAGAGCCCGCCCGATGGCGGCGCTGGTGGAAGCACGGGCACGGGCGGAACTGGCGGTTTTGGCGGTGCGGGTGGGGCGCCTGGCACCGGCGGAAGCGCAGTCACGGGTGGAACGACCCACGTGGGCGGCAACCCTGGCACAGGCGGAGTTGTTGGCACAGGCGGCGGCCACACTGCGGGAAGCAGCGAAACCGGCGGAACGAGTGGCGTGGCCGGGAACGCGGACACGGGCGGTGCCGCCGGGAACACGGACATGGGCGGAACCAGCGGCGTGGCTGGGAACACGGACATGGGTGGGGATACTGGCGCGGCGGGGAGCGCGGGCACGGGCGGCACGACCGGCGCGGCTGGAGACACGGGCGTCGGGGGAACGACTGGCGCCGCGGGAGACACTGGCATGGCCGGGAACGGCGGATCCGGTGGGCAAGGCGGTGCGGGAATCACGACGGCGCCGGCTTCAGCTTCGGGCTGTTCGTGCACAGTGGGTCATACCAGCGACCACCACGGCAGAGCGGGATGGCTACTGTTCGCCAGCCTCGCCACGACAGCCATCATCCGTCGTCGCAGCAACCGCGCGCGACACGATAGGGCAGTCCAGGCTGCACGGCCGACAAGATAAAGCGCCGTCGCCCCAAACGCTTAGCCAGCTACGAACCTACGAGAGGCGGCGCTAGGGGGTGTCCCTAATTGAGGGCGGCCATTGGGGCAGGCGGCCGCTCGGCGCTGGCGGTCGACAGGAGATGCTCCTCGGGGGACGTCCATCAACGGCCGCGCTGCGCGCGTCCATGATGGACTCG
>Ga0265316_10002316_pt1 | contig 19903 bp, 16 predicted proteins | sample 4522metaG_FD_202092 | JGI IMG/M metagenome (GOLD analysis project Ga0265316, IMG submission 202092) | Rhizosphere microbial communities from Carex aquatilis grown in University of Washington, Seatle, WA, United States - 4-5-22 metaG | ecosystem: Host-associated > Plants > Roots > Rhizosphere >... | reverse complement strand
AAAGGCGGCATCGCCGGTCATCCCATCGAGCTTCTGCTCAAGGACTCGGGTGGCAGCCCGGAGAAGGCCATCTCGTTTGCCAAGAAGCTCATCGAGGAAGACAAGGTCTTCGCCATCGTCGGCCCCTCGACCAGCGGCGAGACGCTGAAGATCAAAGGTATCGCGGAAGAGGGCAAGACCCTGCTCATCTCGTGCGCGGCGGCCGAGGCCATCGTCAAGCCCGTCGGCAAGTGGGTGTTCAAGACACCTCAGAACGATAGCCACGCCGCGCGTATGATTCTCGAACACATCAAGAAGGCCGGGCTGACCAAGATCGGCCTGGTGTCGTCGAACACTGGCTTCGGCAAAGCGGGCAAGGAGCAGGTCGAAAAGGCGGCCAAGGAGATGGGGATCGAGATCGTGGCCAACGAGGTCTACGAAAAAGAGGCTACGGATCTGACCGCGGTGGCTACCAAGCTCAAGGCCGCGGGAGTGCAGGCCTTCATCAACTGGTCCATCGAGCCGGCGCAAGCCATCGTGCTCAAGAATGCGCGTCAGATCGGGCTCGACGTGCCGATCTATCAAAGCCACGGCTTCGGAAACATCCAGTATGTGAAGGCCGCCGGTCCCGCCGCCGAGGGCGTCATTTTCCCGGCCGGGCGCCTCCTGGTCGCCGAGGCGTTGCCTGCCAGCCACCCGCAAAAGGCCGTCCTGATGAAGTACAAGAAGGACTACGAGGCGAAATTCAAGGAGGACGTCAGCACCTTCGGTGGTCATGTTTACGATGCCTTTCTCATGCTGAACAAGGCCGTGGAAAAGGCCGGCACCGATCGCGAGAAGGCGCGCGAGGCGCTGGAAGGCGTGCAAGGCCTGGTGGGCACCGCCGGCGTGTTCAACTTCTCGGCGCAGGATCACAACGGCCTGCAGGCGGACGCTTTTGAAATGCTGACCGTCAAGCAGGGCAAGTTCGTGATCTTGCAAGAAGGTGCGGCCAAGAAGGAAGCGCCCGCGAAGAAGAAGTAGCTCCAGGGCGGGCAAGGCGCGGCCATGCCGCCCTCTCGCTGGCGGCATATGACGTTGGTTTTTCTCCTTCAGTACCTCGTCGCCGGGGTCACCTACGGCGCGATCTACGCCATCGTCGCGATCGGGTTCGGTATCGTCTACAACGCCACGGGCATCATCAACTTCGCTCAGGGCGAATTTGTCATGCTTGGGGGAATGCTTGCCGTGTCCCTGCAAGCGTTCCTGCCGCTGCCCGTGGCCATCCTTCTCGCCGTGCTTGTCACCATGGGCGTGGGCGCGCTGATCGAGATCCTGTTCATCCGCTGGCTCGATCGCCCGACCGTGCTGCGCATGATCGTCATCACCATCGGTCTGTCCATCGGGATGCGCGAGCTGGCGCTGCTGGTGTGGGGTGAGGGCGTGCGCTCGCTGCCCTATTTCACCGGCGACGCCGTGAGCGCGCTGTCCGTCGGTGACGTCCACGTATCGCCGCAGGTGCTGTGGGTGTTGGGCACGGTGGGCGTCATCGTGGCGTTCCTGGGGCTCTTCTTCGGACGCACGCGCCTTGGCCGGCAAATGCGTGCCTGTGCCGCCAACCGGGACGCGGCTCGTCTGTGCGGCATCGACGCCAAAGGCATGGTCACGCTCTCGTTCGTGCTGGCGGCTGGCATCGGCGCGCTCGCTGGCTGCGTGGTTTCGCCCATCACCTACGTGCAGTACGACAGCGGGACCAACCTGGCCATCAAGGGCTTCACCGTGGCCGTGCTCGGCGGCCTGGGCAACAGCGCGGCCGCTCTCGGGGGTGGCATCATCCTCGGCGTGCTCGAGTCGCTGTCGATTCTCGTCTTGCCCGCGGCCTACAAGGACGTGGTGGCCATCGCGATTCTCCTCGCCATTCTGGTGTTCCGCCCCGCCGGGGTGTTCGGCAACGCGGCCACCGCGCGCCTCCAGGAGCACACATGAGTCGGTCGCGCGTGCTTCCCCTCGCCGTCTTCGCCGCGCTCATCGTACTGGTTCAACTTGCCACGGGCGCCGCGGGCAAGGGCCAGTACCTCACCCAGCTCACCATGGCCGGCTACTACTCGCTGCCCATTCTCGGGCTGACCCTGCTCATGGGTTATGCTGGCCAGATCTCCATCGGTCACGCTGGCTTCTTCGCCATCGGCGGCTACGTCTCGGGTTTTCTCACCACCTACAACCTGACTGAGCTTTCCGGCCGCTGGTGGGTGCGTGCGGCCGGCCGCCTGCACCTGCTGTCCTCGGGCCAGGATGCCTTCGGCAGTCCGTCGCTCGTCATGCGCGCCTGGCCAGCCTGCATCGCCGCGCTGCTGATCACCGTCGTCGTGGCCTATCTAATTGGCAAGCCCGTGTTGCGCCTCAAGGGACACTTCCTGGCCATGGCCACCCTGGGCTTCGGCACCATCGTCTATCGTCTGGTCCTGGGCACAAGCGCTCTCGGCGCGGCGGATGGCATCTCGGACATTCCGGCCTTTCATCTCCTACCCGGCCTGGACGTCAGCGGCAAGTCCGTCCTGCGCATCTCGAACTACTACGTGGCCTGGGGCCTGGTGCTCGTAACCGTGATCCTCCTCGGCAACCTCATCCACTCGCGCATCGGCCGGGCCATGCGCGCCATCCACGGCGCTGAGGAAGCGGCCACGGCCAGCGGCATCGACACCCAGGACACCAAGTTGAAGATGTTCGTGCTGTCGGCTGTCTTGGCTGCCCTGGGCGGCGTGTTCCTGACCCACTACAACGGCGGCATCGGGCCCTCCGAGGCCTCGATTATGAAATCCGTGCGCATGGTCTCCATCGTGGCCATCGGAGGCATGGCCAATCTGTGGGGCGCCCTGATCATGGGCGTGCTGCTCAATTTTCTCTCCATGCGCGGCTCGTTCGGCTCGTACGACGATGCGGTCTTCGGCGGGATCCTCCTGCTCATCATGTTGTTCTCGCCGCAGGGTTTGCTGCGCGCGGATCTGGCGCGGCGGCTTTTGCGCCTGATTCCTCGCGGCCCCAAGGAGCCGGCGACGTGAACTTGCTGGCGCTCAACGGCTTGTCCAAGAGCTTCGGCGGTCTGCGCGCCGTCGACGACGTGGGGTTCGATGTGGCCGAGGGCGCTATCAAGGCGGTCATCGGCCCCAACGGCGCGGGCAAGACCACGCTCTTCAATCTGGTCTTCGGCTCCATCGTGCCCGACGAAGGCAGCGTGGATTTCAAGGGCGCGCGCCTGGTGTCGGGACATCCCCATCGCCAGGTAGCAGCGGGCATGGCGCGCACGTTCCAGCACATCCAGCTTTTTCCCCAGATGACGGCGCTCGAGAACGTCATGGTGGGCAGGCACACGCGCAGCCGCTCCGGGTTTCTGTCGAGCCTTGTGCCCTTGCCATGGACGCGGCGGGAAGAGCGCGACATTTGCGTGGAGGCGCTGGCCGCGATGCACTTTCTCGGCATCGAGGCCCTGGCCGACAGCGACGCCACCCACCTGGCCTACGGCGAGCAGCGTTCGGTCGAACTGGCGCGCGCCCTGGCCAGCAAGCCCAAACTCCTGCTTCTCGACGAGCCGGCCGCGGGCCTCAACATGCGCGAGACCGTGGATCTGGGAAAACTCATCCGGCGCATCCGCGACAGCGGCGTGACCGTGCTGCTGGTCGAACACGACATGGGCCTGGTCATGGGCATCTCGGACGAGATCGTGGTGCTGTGCCAGGGGCAAAAGATCGCCGAGGACACGCCCCTGGCGATTCAAAAGAATCCCGAGGTCGTGCGCGCCTACCTGGGAGACGACGATGCTTAGTCTGCGCAACGTCGAGTCCGGCTACGGCAGTCTCAAGGTGCTGCGCCACGTTTCCCTGCACGTGGGGCGCGGCGAGATCGTCAGCATCATCGGCGCCAACGGCGCGGGCAAGACGACCTTGCTTAAAACCATCGTGGGCCTCTTACGCGCGCGCGATGGGCAGATCCTTCTTGAAGATCGCGACATCGCGGCGGCTCGCACCGAATCCATCGTGCGCAGCGGGTGTTCCTTGGTGCCTGAGGGGCGGCAGGTCTTCGCGCCCATGAGCGTGCGCGAGAATCTGCTTTTGGGGGCCACAGCGCGCTTTCGCCGCGGAGCGCGCGTGCGCACCGACGAGGACTTGGATCGCGTCTTCGCCTTGTTTCCACGTCTCAAGGAGCGGGTGAATCAACTGGCAGGAACACTCTCCGGCGGCGAGCAGCAGATGCTGGCTCTCGGCCGTGCGCTCATGGCCCGGCCCAAACTCATCCTGCTCGACGAGCCGTCGATGGGATTGGCGCCCCTGGTGGTGAAGGAGATCTTCGTCGTGATTCGCCGCTTGCGCGACGAGGGCAATACCGTGCTGCTGGTCGAGCAGAACGCCCGTGCCGCGCTCAAGATCGCCAACCGCGGCTACGTGCTGGAAAACGGACGCATCATTCTGGAGGCCTCGGCCGAGGCGCTGCTCGCCAATCGCGACGTCGAACGCGCTTATCTCGGTCGCGACCTCGACGCCGAGGCCGCCATGGATACGGGAAGGTGAGAACATGATCTACGAACCCGAAAAAGAATGCATGGGGCAAAAGACGCTGGCCGCGCTGCAACTGGAGGCGCTGCAAGCGGTGCTCGCTCGCACGTATCTGCACGTGCCCTTCTATCGCAAGTGGTTCGACGGAGGGCGTATCGACCCCGACGAGGTGCGAACCATCGCGGATCTCGGCCGGCTGCCCTTCACCACGCGCGCAGATCTTCAAGCCAACTACCCCTACGGACTTTTCGCCGTGCCCCTGCACGAGGTGGTGCGCATCCACGCCTCGACCTGCATGTCCGTGGTCGTGGGCTACACCCGCAACGACATCAAGACCTGGTCGGACCTGATGGCGCGCGTGCTGGTGGCCGGCGGCGTGACCAAGGACGACGTCGTGCAAATTGCCCTCGGCTACAACCTGTCCACCGGTGGATTCGGCGTGCACTACGGGGCCGAGCGCATCGGCGCCTCGGTCATTCCCACCTCGACGGGCAATTCCCGCCGCCAGCTCAAGATCATGCGCGACTTCAAGACCACCGCGCTGGTGGCCACGCCCAGCTACGCCGCCTTGCTGGGACGAACCTTGCGCGAGCAAGGAACACCGCTGGGGACGCTGTCCATGCGCGTGGCCTTGTTGGGCGGCGAGCCCCTGTCGGACGGCCTGCGCACGGAGATCCAGGAAACTCTGGGCGTGGTGGTGACCGACAACTACGGATTGTCCGAGGTCATGGGCCCAGGCGTGGCCGGCGAGTGCCAAGAGCGCAACGGACTGCACATCAACGAGGATCACTTCCTGGTCGAAGTCGTCGATCCGGTCAGCCTATTGCCCGTGGCCGAAGGCGAGCTCGGCGAACTGGTGATCACCACGCTCAGCAAAGAGGCATTTCCCGTGATTCGTTTCCGCACGCGCGACCTGACTCGCCTTTTGCCAGGCATCTGCCCGTGCGGCCGGACCACCCGGCGCATGGCGCGTGTCGAACGGCGCAGCGACGAGGTTCTCATCATACGAGGCGTGAAGGTGGATCCGCGCCGCGTGGGCGAGATCTTCGCCGAGATCGAAGGCCATCTGCCTACGCACCAGATCCTGGTCGAGCGCGAAGGTGGCATGGACAGCCTCACGCTGCTCGTGGGCTTGGAGGATTCGAGCGGTTTCGACGAGGTGAAGAAACAGCAAGAGCGCCTGGAGCGCCTGCGCCGCAACTTTTCCTCGGAGCTGGGCCTCACCGTCGCCGTGCGCCTGGTCGAACAGCGCTCCCTCGACGCGGGCCCGCGGGTCGTGGACCGGCGCAAGTCGTAGGCGCAGGCCTGGCCCGTCCTTGTGGTTCTGGTTGGGGCAACGGTGCTACTTCCCGTAGCCTGCGGCAACGATGTTGGCCTGGACGGCGTCATCGGACGTACTCGACGAGGCGCCGGAAGTCATGCACCCTTCGAAAAAGTTCCCCTGAGCACCGTCGGTGTTGTCGCCGCCCATACCCAGGATGATGGCCCCCTGTTTCTTCATGGTCGTGTAGCCATTGGGACGCGCGCCGTCGTACATGGTCGTCAGAGTACCCGACTGCGCATTGCCGCCCTTGAGTGCAAAGGTCCCGGATTTGCCTATCACTATGGCCGTGACATAGGTGGAAGTCAGAGGCGTGTTGGTGGTGGTGGGTCCCTTGTCTCCTCCAGCAAAGAGACCGTTCTCAAGGTCCGCCATCACCCAGGGGCCCGTGCCAGTCCCCTTGCCCCAACTCGTGGAGTTGCCGAAATAGACGGCTTCCATGGTAGCGGCGCCGTCGTCCGTGTTGTTCGTTTCTGCGTTGCCGTAGTCGAAGCAGCACCCACTGTTGTAGAAGGTACCGCTGGTCACCATGTACTCAGTCTCGGGCTGGTCGCCGGTTGCGATGCCCGAGGTACTGTTGTTGCGATAACCGTCGCCAGCCACGCTGTGGACCCCGTAGACCGTATGGCCACTGATTGTCAACTTGAGAGCGGTCGCGTTTGCTTCGTTATCTGGTGTGTTTTTTCTCTGGCCCGCCGGGGCCTTGGTGAGGTGGTTGCCCTTGCCGGACTGGTCATAGATGATGGAGATGGTGCATGTCGTGCCAGAGCAGAATGTGTCTTGCACAGCGGAGTCGGCGAAACCTCCAGAGGTCAGAATTCCGATGTCCTTGGTTGTGTTGTCCGACGCGCGCCTGACCTGGTAGAGGTTCCCCTTGTACGCGCCCAAGAGAACCCGCACCGTGCTGTGGGCGGCAACACACGGCGTGTTGCCGGCTGCATAGATGTCGCAAGGCCCGCTGACGGCCGTTGTCGTGCCGCCCGAACCGGTAATTCCGCCGGTACCAACCTGACCGCCGCTTGCGCCTCCAGTGGTCGCCCCGCCGGTTGAAACGGTTCCACCCGCGGCCCTTGTACCGCCAGTGCTGGTGATTCCCCCACTTGCAAAGCCCCCGCCGGTTGCAAGCAAACCGCCCGTACCGGTTGCGCCGCCGGTGCTCCGCACTCCACCGGTCGCCATGCCTCCGCTTGCCGGAGTGCCACCCGCGCCCGCGGCACTGCTTCCTCCACTGCTGGTCAGCCCTCCAGTCGCGGCGTTGCTCGTGCCGCCTGTCCCTTGTCCCGTGGACCCGCCAGCTTCTGCCACCGAGCCGCCAGTCCTCGCAGAGCCTCCCGTGCTCATACCTCCGCCCGCGGCACTGCTTCCTCCCGCGCTGGTCACACCTCCAGTTGCGGCGTTGCCGCCGGTGTTGCTCGTACCGCCTGTCCCTTGTCCCGTGGATCCGCCAGATGCAGAGCATCCCAGTAGCAAAGCTCCGACCATCCCGAAGAGCAGCCGAGTCTTTGCAACCCGAACCATTCGCGTAACGCCTGGCGCTGTGCACATCATCTCAAGACTCCTCTCGTGGCGGTGATCGCGGTCGTTGGGCATTTGCTTTCTCTCTGAGGATAGTTCCGCAAGCACCTCTCCGCGGCTCGACAAAGCGCTACTCCAAGCCGCGATCGTCCAGTTCGCGCAGACCGCGTGTTGTCCTGAAACTCATGGCGGAAAATATCGAAGGACTGGAGCCTAGTCCTTTCGAATGGGTTCTCGCGACGTCCAACGACCCTTTGAGCCCGGGCAGAGTTCCACTCGGGTTGGCCGCCGCCAAAATGCGGGAGGTCGCGCGGGAGCTTTGAGGCCCTCCCGATCGCGCCCTGGCGGCGGACGCGCAGGGTGAAGCTCGGGCGCATCCCCAGGGCAAGTGCATGGCGACCAGGATCTTCTTGGCGATGGGTTCGCTCTTGCGCCACGGTATCGGTGAAGATGCGCAGCACCTGGCCCAGCAGTTTCCCGTCGAAGGCGAGGGGAAAGCGCAGCGGGAAAGGCTGGCTCCAGCCTGGCCTATGGATTCGTGCCGCCGAGCTGCATCTTGCCGCCGCCGAGGCGTGCCACTTGCTGCTTGGCCTCGTGACGAGATGGCGTATCGGGCGGGGAGATGTCGAGGAACTTCTTGAAGTCGGCCAAGGCGGCTGCCTTGGCGCCGGTTAGTAACTCGGCCTGGGCAAGTTGAAAATAGAGGTCGGCTCGCCATGGAGCCTGCTCGGGAGCCTTGGCCGCTGCCATGCGGAGGTGTTCGACGGCAGGCTTGGGCTTGGCGTGATCCAGTTCCATGCGGCCCAGACGGTAGTGCGGTTCCGGGGCATCCGAGTTGGCAAGATCTTGCTTCGCCGCCGTGACCTCATCGCCGCCACCGAGGATGAGTGTCGTCGCAAGCCGAGGCGAATCAAGATCGGTTCTAAAATCGAGGGACACGCAAAAGAGGGCTTCCATGCTGAAGCTCGTCGAGGCTGGAATGCCCATCGGCCTTCTCGTGTGCAAGGACACCGAACCCATTGGTTGGTGCTCTGTTGCCCCTCGCGAAAGCTACGCTCGGCTCGAACGGTCCAGAACCATGCCTCGCGTGACGTCTTCCGAGACACCGACCTGGACCGTGCTCTGCTTCTTTGTCGCTCGGCCCTATCGCCAACAGCATATCGCGAAGGCCATGTTGGAAGGCGCCGTCGCGTATGCGCGAGAACACGGCGCCGAGGTGATCGAGGGGTATCCGTTCGACACCGCGGGCATTACCTCGACGCATCGTGGTCACTCTCGCATGTTCAAGGCATTGGGGTTTCAGCTCGAGGGGAAGCGTTGGTACAGGCATATCGGGAGAAACGACGGCGCAGTCCAAAGCCGCCGCAGGGCGGCGCGCCCCAGCCCCGCCGTCAGTACGCGAATCCTCTGACCGATACGTTCATCACGAGCCCTTGCGCCAGCATGACGATGAGCGCGCTGGAGCCGCCGTAGCTGATAAGCGGCAAGGTCACGCCGACCACGGGCAGAAGGCCGGTGACCATGCCGATGTTGACCGCGACTTGCCAGAACAGCATGGAGGCCACGCCCACGCACACCGTGATGCCGAAGCGGTCGCGTGCCTCGCGGCCAATTTTCAGCACCCAAAGCACCAGCAGCCCGTGGGCCAGCAGAACCGCGATGCAGCCGATGAAGCCCCATTCCTCGGCCCACACGGCGAAGGGAAAATCCGTCCACAGGGCGGACAACGAGCGCACTCGGATCTGCGTGCCTTGCAAGAAACCCTTGCCGATGAAGCGGCCCGAACCGACGGCGTTCATGGCCTGCCGCGGTTGCCAGGCTGTGGCCGGATCCAGCGCGGGATTGATGGTGGGCCTGTCGCGCGCCACCTACCGGGCTCAGAAGCCGCCGTCGAAATTGCGAACTCTCATCTCCGTCCAGTTGCAACTCCCGTCCGGGTAATCGCAGTCATCTCTGGGCTCCATTTCCACGGGTGTGCCCCACCCCGGTCCGCCCGCGGCGTAGGTGACCGCGGACGAGTCTCGGTCGCCAATCCTGCCGGCGAAATCTATCGACCAACGATAGCTTTCCCCCGCACGTATGGGGCTCATATACAATTGCGAGCTCGAAGCGTTCTTATTGTACACAACGGCCAAGCTAGGGGTTTGCACACTGGCGATAACGCCCTGCTTCATCGTCCAAAGACAGTTTGCGTAGCTCGGGTCGTCGCATCCCCAGAGCCCGACCTTGGCGCCATCATAAGCGGCGCCGAAGGCATTCCATCCGAACATCGTATTGCCGTTGACGCGAATCGAAACACTCTCCAGCGTCCAGGTGCAATCCGGATTCGATGAGGTGCAAGCGCTGTTGATCAGCAGCATCCCACTGCCCGGGCCGTACGCGGCGTTGAGGGGAATGTAGTTGAGTGCGCTCTTTAGTATTCCGTCAACCCAAGCCCAGCCGCAGGCCGCGTTGTTTGGCCCGCAATGCCTGGTCAGCGTAGGTGCAGTGTTGTTCGGTCCGGCCGTCAAAGCTAAGGTTGGATCAGCGGCGCTGACGATCATTCCGTCATGCATCTGCCAGAGACAGCGCGCATCGTTGAGGTAACATTGGGTTGTGCCGACGACTGCGCCGGCTGTCAGACCATTGACCGGAAAGATGGCAGTCGGCCGTGGCGAAGTAGCGTGATCCGAAAGAATCCGAAAGCCCGTCGCAACGACGGTGATCGCCTCTCTTGAGGATTCGATGGAGCCCGGGTTGAACGATTCCTGTGGGGCGCAGGCCAGGGCGCCAACGCAAGTTAGCGCGACATAGTGAACGCAAGAGGATGTTCCAGGGCAATTGGTTCTCATGACATTTCCTTTCCTGGGAGTAGTGGCAGGTTCGACGTCATGGCAGGCAAGCCGTCATGCGAGTCGTGAGTAGAGCACAGCAGCGCTCTACGTGCCAGATCGGGCGGGGCGCGACTGTGCGACGTCGCACATCGGAAAAAGAAGGTTTGCCTGCCTGGAACGGGCGACTGCTGGTGACGCCAGCACAGCCTCCATCTTTCTGGCCTCGCCTGCGTCCAGCTTTCTGAATGGCCAAATCAGGCATCGCAGAAAAGGTGGGCAAAACCTCGCGCCAGAATTCCGCAATTGAGAAACCCTCGCAATTCCTCGGTCACGAACTTCGGCAGCGCGCGCCCGCTGCCCTCGTCGGTCCACTGCCGGCGCGAGGAGACCGGGCTCGCAGGTGCACAGCCCATTCGAAGGGCAATTCCTGTCCGAGAACCCCTTCCTCCCCGCGCTGCTATACGCTCGCGCGCGCCTGGAGCGCCCCACGGAGCGGGTTTGATCGCGTGATTCGCGTGGCGAAGAGTCTGTGTCGACCACGGGACGCAGTCTGAGCCTATTCCTTTCGAATGGGTTCTCGCGACGTCCAAGAACCCTTTGAGCCCGGGCCGTGTTCCACTCGGATTGGCCGTCGCCAAAATGCGGGAGAGGCCCTCCCGATCGCGCCCTGGCGGCGGACGCGCAGGGTGAAGCTCGGGCGCATCCGCGGGCAAGTGCATGGCGACCAGGATCTTCTTGGCGATGGGTTCGCTCTTGTGCCACGGTATCGGTGAAGATGCGCAGTACCTGGCCCGGCAGCTTTCCGTCGAAGGCGAGGGGAAAGCGCAGCGGGAAAAGGCTGGCTCCAGCCTGGCCTATGGATTCGTGCCGCCGAGCTGCATCTTGCCGCCGCCGAGGCGCGCCACTTGCTGCTTGGCCTCGTGACGAGATGGCGTATCGGGCGGGGCGATGTCGAGGAACTTCTTGAAGTCGGTCAGGGCGGCTGCCTTGGCGCCGGTTAGCAACTCGGCCTGGGCAAGTTGGAAATAGAGGTCGGCTCGCCACGGAGCCTGCTCGGGAGTCGTGGCCGCTGCCTTGCGGAAGTGTTCGACGGCAGGCTTGGGCTTGGCGTGATCCAGTTCCATGCGGCCCAGACGGTAGTGCGGTTCCGGGGCATCCGAGTTGGCGCGCAATGCTGCTCGCCAGGCCTCCTCGGCCTTGGCGGCATTTCCCATCTTGTCGTGACACAGACCCTCAAGAATGATCGGCTCGGCATCCTTGGGGGACATCTTGGCGCTTGAGGTGCCGCGGTTTCCTCGGTCGACAGATCTCTCGGAGGGCGCCACCTCATTCCTACTGGGAACCAGCCAAATTCAACCGTGTCGCCCATCTATTGGCTGCAGTAGGCTATCCACTTCAGGTCTTTGCGGATTTTGCCGGGTACAGTCTGATGGCTATTGGAGTCGGTCTCCTTTTTGGAATTCGGCTGCCGGCAAATTTCAATTATCCCTTGTTGAGCCAAAACCTGCCGGAGCTATGGCGCCGTTGGCATATCACGCTAAATCGCTGGCTCTTCGACTACATCTTCACTCCGCTTACCACTAGCCGTGGCTGGTTTCGTGGGCGTCTAGACGTCGCGCTGGGCATCACGTTTCTGGCATCCGGGCCGTGGCATGGTGCGAATTGGACGTTCTGCTGTGGGGAGCCATGAATGGCTTCGGTATGATGGTCCAAAGGAATTGGGACGAGTTCTATCGAAGGCTGTGTCGAAAGAATAGGAAGTACGTGGCAAGGCGAAGATCCACGGCGTACCGCCTGGCGGCATGGATGCTTACCATTGTATTCTTCGTGTTCTCGCTGATTGCATTTTGGGCTGCACAACCTGAGGCGATCACCAGCCGAAGCAACCCGCTGGTTAGGGCGAAGCGCGTTCATTCTGGGAATGAACAGCACCAATTGGGTCCTTCGCGCCAAATTCGAGGACCCATTTCGCTAGGAATTGGGCAACACGCTCATGGGCACTCGGAAGCCAGTGCAGGTTTGCTGGTTGGTAAAGACATTGGGGCCCGCGAAGAATGGGACGCAGATCGATGAATTCTACACCTAGGCGTGCACAGATTTCACGGGTCAGCCTTTGTGGCGCTTCGAAGTCGTAGAGGGATTCGTCAAGGTGCATTCCGCTCGGGAAATAGGGCAGGTCTTCGAATCGACAGACCTGTGCAGCGGCGGGAACCATGATGACAACCATTTGTGATCCGGCTTCTTGAACGGCAGCCTGGATGTGGGCCAACCGTGATTGTACGCGCTCTCGAATGGCGGGATCGTGGACTGAACTGTCTCGCCGAAGCCAAGAGAGTCCACCGAAGAAATCCGCGCTCGCGTTTGGCTGCCGAGTTATTGACTGCTTGATTCTCTCAAGGTGGTGCCGAATCCACGACGAAAGGTGGCGAGCGCCAATGATCCCTCGGATGCTTTGTTGCGCTTTGGTGTCGTTGAAACCTATGGAATCGCGAATGGAGGCGCCAGACACCTCGTCATCGTAGTCATTGACGAAGAGCTCCAGAATGACGAGATCTGGCCGAAATTCCGGGACGAAATGGAGGAGTACGGCTTCATCCTGCATCGGACCGTACCCGGTGATGGCGAAATTCATAACCTCTGGCGTTTTGCCCAACGCAGACTTTGCGAGGTTGGTTTCGAGTAGGCGGGGCCATGCCTGGTTGGTATCCACGCCTTCCGCACTCGAATAGGCATCCCCAGTCACGAGCATTCGGAGGGTGCCAGGTCGTCGTTGAGGCGGATAGGCAACGCCGGGGAATCCGAGATAGTTGGACTGGACCGAATAGTCATAGCTTAGCCAACGAAGACGAGTTGTCTTGGAAGGCTTGAGGTTCCAACCAAATTCGTTGGAAGCCTCTAGTGATGGTAGCTCGCCCCATCCGAGAACTTCCTGAGGGTCGAGTCGGCGCACGAGTAACTCAGCCCCAATGAGAGCCGAGGCGCACAGGATTCCGGCCGATGCCAACAATCCAACGGTTCGAACAGGACCAAAGCGTTTGAAGACACGAGAAAGCGTTTGGAAGGCAACGCGTGCAATCTGCTCCAATAGGATGGCGGACCCGAGCGTAGCGAAGATGGCGAGGGTAAGGCGAAGGAAAAAAGACAGTCGGCCGCCGCCGAGGGAGTTGGGCAGGAACCTCGATATGACCAAGTGATGCACCAAGAATATGGACAAGGAGTGGCGGCCGATCCAAGAAAGGGGTCCACTCTTGCTCGCGCCGGCGTTGGGTGAAATTGCGATAAGTGGCCACAACGCCATCAGGGCACCTAGACCAATGACAAAGGGACCAACGGTCATGCCTATGAGGGAAAGGCACATGGCATTTCCCACGAGAAACACGAGGATGCCAATCATGACAAGAAGCCAGCCTTTGGCGAGTCGCGCGATGCGGTCGGGCTGGGATGCAAACACCGCGGCTGCCGCGATCCCTAGCGCAAAGCTGGGTAGTTGGGCGATGAAGATGGCACCGCGACTCCAGGGATCGAGATAGTCGTGAAACAAGAGCAGCCCGAGCATTCGAATGGGAAATGCGACTACACAGCCCCAGAGGAAGAGCCGGGCTGGCCCCCAGCGTCGCATCAGGAGCCATAGGACTGGGAACACCAAGTAGAGTTGGACAAGTAGTCCGAAGAACCACCACGCGGGCGCATAGGCATACATGAGTCCAGGTGTGAATCGAATACCAAGAAGACTCAGGTAGAAGCCCTTTCGAAATACGGAAGGTGCACCAGTAGCGAGACCCAAGAAGCCTGCCGCGGCGAATAGACAATGGACGATGACCCACTCTGGATAGATGCGGGCGAGGCGGCGTTTGTAGAAATGGAGAACGCTAAATTCCCCGCTATTGGGGTCGTTGACTAGACTCCAGGCAAGTCCAAAGCCGCTGACAATGATGAACAGTTGAACCCCGGCCATGTCGCCGCCCCAGCCGACGTAGCGGAGAAGATTTGATAGGAAGGCAGAGAGACCTTGTCCGCGAAGTGGTGCGAGTTGGCGGATTCGCTCGTCGAGCGAAGGCCAGTTCGCCGAAGGATTGGCCAGACTGGGACCGCCAAATAGATGCTCTGCGAGGTGGTTGAGAAAGATCCATATGATGGCTATAGCCTTGAGCCTATCTATCCACGCGAACTGAGGCGTTCGACTCTTGGGCGCCAAAGCTGCAACATTGCTCATCTTGTAATGTCCCAGTAGTTCTCTGCCATTCCTACCGCGGTGATCTTGGCATGGTCAGACCGAAGAGCCTAGTCCTTTCGAATGGGTTCTCGCGACGTCCAAGAACCCTTTGAGCCCGGGCCGAGTTCCACTCGGGTTGGCCGTCGCCAAAATGCGGGAGGTCGCGCGGGAGCTTTGAGCGTGCGTCGCGAACACGGAGCGCAGTGTCCACTATCGCGTCCCGCAAAGGTCGCCCGATCAGTTCACCCAGTCTTCCGCTACCTGGCCCTCCCGATCGCTCCCTGGCGGCGGACGCGCAGGGTGAAGGTCGGGCGCATCCGCGGGCAAGTGCATGGCGACCAGGATCTTCTTGGCGATGGGTTCGCTCTTGATGAGGGAGATCAGGCGCAGCGGAGTCTGGCATGTCGGGCAGATGGTCTCGATCCCGAAGACCCGGCGTAGCAGATCGGACCACCTGATGTACGTGGGGCTGTTCTTGGGCTTGACCATACCAGCGTCCGGTGGCGCCACCACGGGAGCGGCGGGAACCACCTCTTTGCGGGAAGAGGCGTGCGAGGAAAGTACACCGCAGTAAAGGACGGTATGGCGCCGTGGAGGTGGCACGAGAGCCGCGAGACGCGCGATGAGGGCGAGCGGCGCAAGGTCGACGGACGAGGTTCCGTTGGACCAAGGACGCTTGAAGTCGAGGCGAACGTTTCCGTCGTCGAGGATGGTGAGCCGGTCATTGGCCAGCGGCGGGCGCAAGATGTAGCGGCAGAGGCGCTCGCGTCCTTGCTTGTCGTTGGCGGCGACGCGAGTCGCCGCTTGTAGGTTAAACCCGTGAGTCTGCCCGCACAGGGCGCCCTTGGTGACAGGCCGCTCGGCTTCCGCCACAAGCAATCTTGCTTCCGTCTTTAGCACTTCGGCGGCAATTCGGACAGCACCAGACATATGATGCTTCCATGCGAGCGCTCACCTTGTCGGTTCTATCAGCTGTGCTGCCGATTCTAGTCGGGCATTGCCCTGCCCGCGCCGACGGCATGGTCGTCAAAAAGAAGCTAAACCTGGACGAGCTGGCCAGAACCTCCGATGCCATCTTCACCGCCACACTGATCGACAACGATACCCAATGGGATTCCATCGAGGCCAATGGCGCGCGCCAACGATTTGTTCAAGAGTATCGATTCCGCATCAAAGTCACAGGCTGGCTTAAAGGCAAGCCGACAACCCCTGACAAGGGCGTGCCCTGGCTCATTTGCCCCGGAGACCCGATTCCAGGGGCCTGGACGATCGTCAACGAGCACTTCGACTCGTCCTTCGAGCTACAAGCTGCCAAGCCCGGGGACAAGGTTGTGGTTTTCGCCTTGGCAAGCGACATCCAAGGCTGGGGGACGACCTTGCAGGACGGCCGCGCCGTGCTACATGCACGCGCTGTTGAAGCCGCAGCTCTCCTTCCTGCCGTCAAAGCCGCTCTCGCTTCCCGCTCGGGCAAGGGAGCGCAACGCTCGAGAAGCGCTCGATAACTACTGGGGAACCGACCGCGGACGATATTCGCCGGAACACCGGCCCTATCGCTTTCATTTCTTTTGTCGTTTGACCGGCCTATTCCACGGCATGTCGGCGAGCTTCATGCCTGGTTGGTCGCGCGCTATCAGGTAGCACATAAGCTGCCGTGCGACGTCCTGCATGTCCTCTTCCAGCGATGCCAATGAACGAGTGTGGTAAACACAGGGGAACGACATAGCCTCTTCCGCTGGCAATGAGCACTTCGCACTCGGTCACAGTGACATCCCATCGCCACGCCAGAAATTTCTCCCCCCGATCGACAATCGCGACTTGGTAGTCGTGTTGGCCAATCTTCCATTGCCCCGCCTCAGTCGTGGCGATCTTCGCCTTTCCGGAGACTGCGCTGCCGTTGCCGACCTTCGCCTCCTGATTGCGCATGGAGCAGGTCAGCGAATCATAGGTCCCTGAAACGACAGCAATGGGCTTCATGTAAGCCCCGGCCGGGCGGTCCTTGGCCTTCGTCCGTATGTATGAGACGTCGAACTCGACTTCTCTGTTTCTGGCGTGGTCAATCAGGCAAGCAACAACGTCTCGCCGTCGATGGCAACTTGGTGAATACCTTCGTCTGTCATTGCCTCGTGGCGCAGACCGGCTCCTGTAGAGGCATCGATGACGATCAGGTCGGATTGCCCGCGCCCTTCAACCTCGGCCACGACAAATTCATCGTTCGCGACCAGGTAGGTCGTCCCAGCCGGAACATCGGCCGTCCAAAGACGGCGCCCATCGGAAACAGCCGAAGCGAAGATCTTGCTACCCTCGATCCAAGCCACCCGCTGGCTGGACACTGCAATGGCCGGAATCGAATCTCCCGATCGACGCAGCTCCCGTCGCCACACGATCTCGCCCGAAGCGACGGCGAGCACCACCAGTTCACCGGCTCTCGGGGCGGAGGATCGCAGGACGGTGACAATGGCGCCGCTGGCGCTGTATGCCCGCATAAGTTCTGGGCCATTCCACCGGACAGCCACCTCGCGAGGAACCAGGCGGCGGTGCCAGCGCGGGCGCAACGTGCGCGGATCGAGTGCGACCAAGTCGCCGTCGCCCATGAGGACGACCATTCCAGAAGCGAAATGTTCCATGACAAGGCGTTCGATCCGATTCTCCCAGAGCGACGCGAACGCGACTTCGGCTATCCGGTCCCGCGAGCCGACCATGTATGTCTCGAGTCCCGGTGTTGGATCCTCCCGTGCACGAATCACCAGATCGCCAACGGACGCCACGAAGCCGCCGGCCGTACGGCCGGTGCCGTAACTGGGGCCGGGCACCAGCCCAGCCACGGGCGGCCATCCATCGACCCTCGCCGTTCTTGGACGCGGAAATGCCCCGACCGTTTGTCCGAGCAGGCAACAAACCAATAGGAGGGCATGCCACATTGGCTTGAATCATACCTGGCTATGGGCCTACCGTCCCCCAGGTTTCTGGTGAGAACCGCTGCCCTGACTCCGCCACCTGTATCGAGATCGGCGTAATGGAGAAGATCTGCTCAGAGAGGTAACATCGGTCCCAAGAGTAAACCATGCGGAGTGCAAATTGCGTCGGCCTCGGGATGTGCCTGTTCACGAACGTTTCATTTGCCCAGTCCGGCGAGAAAGGCAGCGCTATGGACATCGAGCTACAGGCGAGCGTGGACCCCGCGGCCTGGCCAGATCGGGATATGAAAGACGTCACCATCCACGTCACGCTCAAGAACAACTCCAAGAAGCCCGTGACGATCTATCCGGAATTCACCGCGCTCTCGTGGCAAACGTCCGTCGCCAGCATGGGTATGTCCTGGGAGCTTGCGTTCGTTCCATCGACTCCAGGGGCAGCTGCCTCGGGCCGTGAGCTTCGGACCTACTACGGTCCCCCCGGCGAACCCGTGAGCGACGAAGCGATGCGAAAGGCCGGGCTGGTACTCAAGCCAGGCAAGGAGCGCGCAACAACTTTGAAGGCGCTCTGGATCCCCAACTCGCTGCTCGACCCGGGCAGCCTTTCCGCCGCAGTGCTGGATCCGCAGGGACTGGATGATCTGAAATCCATCCCAGATCTGAAGCGGTCGTCCGTGCTCGTCTTCGGCACCTCCCTGGGTGCGTTCAAGAAACGCATGGCGGAGAACAAGGCCCCCCTACGCGACTACATGGTGGTCTTCTTCAGCGCGCCAGGGAAGTACGCTCTGAAGGCGGCATATCGCCAGGTCTCCACCATGTGCCCCTTCGTGGAGAAGCTCTCGGCTGCTGCGAAACCAGTCGAGTTGGTGGTTGGAGGAAAGTGATCAGAGCCCGAACAGATCGTGCGTATCGGCGTTCACCTGAAAGTATTTGCGTAGCTGGACCTTGTTCAAGTTGGTCGACACCTCGACTGCGTATGCCGCGAACTCGTCGGGAAAGAATTCGACCAGCGCCCCATCCCCGGCTGGGTAGATGTGCCCCGAGGTGATTTCGACTTCTTCGCTACTGAAAGCAGCGCGATCCTCGGCCTCCTCGGCCGCCTTCTTATTCACAAAGTGCGAGAAGGCGGCGGCCTGGTTCGGCTTGAGGTAGCGGAGGAGGTCGACGGTCTCGCCTGTCTCCGCGTCGATGATCAAGCTATCGGAACTACTCGTCGGGTGGACGCCGCCGTCTGTATCGTAGGACTGCTCAAATAGCAGAAACTTGCCCAACCGTTTGGGCCAGTTCAGGCAATAGCTTGAAGACCGCTGCAGCTCATTCGACGCGTCCGTGTCCTCGCAGTAGCTGCTGCTCTCCGCGAGCTTCTTGAGCGTGCCGTTGATTTTTTTCGCAACTGCCGGATTGGCCAGGCCCAGGATCTCGTAGTATCCCCCACTGGCGTCGCAAGTCTTGTCCGACATGGGAATGTCCTTGGGCAACAGTCGCCAGCCACCCGGCAGTTCCACGGCAGGCCGCATCTCAGTGCGCGAAAGCGCGAGCTGGACGGGCAATATCTTGGTGCCGGCGGGATTGTTCCAGGTTCCGAACACGCGCAGCCCAGGCAGGAAGAGCCCGGAGAATGTGCCGCTGGCTTTGCCGCGTTTGTCGTGCTCTTCCACGTGGAATTGACCTGAAGAAGACATCTCACCGCTCAGGGCCAGATCCTCTTTGCTGGTGCGATAGCGGTAGTACCCAGTGAGCTTGCCGTTCTGTCCGGACAAGGCCATGCGAATCGCGTGTTTGCCTCCCAGGCGTCCGTCGTAGGACTGTTGGCCGATGGAGGCGACATCCACGGCTTTGAGTCCCTTATCGGCCGAGAGCTCGAAGTCGCGCGGTGGCTTGCCCTTGATGCCCTTGAGCTGGCTCCAGTGCCCGGTCAAGTGCGTGCCGACGAGCTTGCCGTTGAACATTGCCGACGGCTGTCCCTTTCCATCGCTTTCGGTGAGCACGAGCGTCCCATCTGCTTCCCAATTCCCCGCCAAGCGAATGTCGATCTTGATGGCGTCGTAGAAATAGACGCCAGAGACGGCAGTGCCGTTGCGCCTAAGCAGCATGGTGAACGTCATCTTCTTGCCCTTGCCCAGGGTGCCCCGAAAAGCCTCGAAGGTGGGCGCAGTGTCTGCGGCCACAGTCGGCAGCGCGTGGAACAGAACGAAGAGTAGAGCTGTACCGGCCAGGCGGTTTTTCATTCGCCCTGCATACCACCCGCGGCTATTGTCGTCGATGGGACAGCCTACCGTTCGACGACCAAGGATACCTCGACCATTGCGGCCGGAATGTCGACCGACTCGATCTTCACTGTGGTGCAATACACGTGTTGAGCCTAGTCCTTTCGAATGGGTTCTCGCGACGTCCAAGAACCCTTTGAGCCCAGGGCAGAGTTCCACTCGGGTTGGCCGCCGCCAAAACGCGGAAGGTCGCGCGGGAGCTTTGAGGCCCTCCCGATCGCTCCCCGGCAGCGGACGCGCAGGGTGAAGCTCGGGCGCATCCGCGGGCAAGTGCATGGCGACCAGGACCTTCTTGGCGATGGGTTCGCTCTTGTGCCACGGTATCGGTGAAGATGCGCAGTACCTGGCCCGGCAGTT
>Ga0265316_10002314_pt1 | contig 19915 bp, 19 predicted proteins | sample 4522metaG_FD_202092 | JGI IMG/M metagenome (GOLD analysis project Ga0265316, IMG submission 202092) | Rhizosphere microbial communities from Carex aquatilis grown in University of Washington, Seatle, WA, United States - 4-5-22 metaG | ecosystem: Host-associated > Plants > Roots > Rhizosphere >... | reverse complement strand
TTTTAAAATCAAATAAATAATCAACCCCAAATGGTCGAAAATATATTTTACCCATTTGGGAATTATTTGTAGAGACAGGTCTGATTGTAGAGACAGGTCTGAGACCTGTCTCTACCACATAGATATAAACCAAAAAAACATATTGAACATAATAAAAATGACGGGAAATTACCCGTCATTTTTTTTAAACAGCTGGCCTGTAAGCCGGATTCTGTACGGTTTTGTTCTCTGTAAAAGAAATTAAAACCGGTTTCCATCATTTATCTTGGCCCGGCATCACTACCGTGCTCATACGACCTACCCCCCGGCATCGGACGAGCAGTCCTGTTCGCCGGTATACATGGTCTTTCAACCCATAAGGTGTACGGCTCCTGATGTCGCCACCAGGACCGGTAAGCTCTTACCTCACCTTTTCACCCTTATCCGCCAGCTGGCGGATGGTTATTTTCTGTTACACTTCTATACCCTCACGGATATCTTCCCGTTAGGAAGTATGGTGCTCTATGTTGCCCGGACTTTCCTTCCCGCCATCCGGCGGAACGATGGAACAGCCTGCTGCATTACAAAGGTAATAAATTGCGGTTGATTTGGATATACACTATATAATAATGGTTATTTTTGTGACCCCTTGTGGGCCTTAGTAAAAACCTTTGTGCCCCTTTGTGGTAAATAAAAATCCATTAACCACAAAGTATCACAAAGGAAAACGCAAAGTAACACGAAGGGTAGAAACAGAAGGAAAAATTCAAAATGCAAACCGAAAAAGACAAAAACAAGAATATAGGATTTATTCGAGATATTGACATCAACTATTATGATTATGAACTTCCTTCAGATCGGATAGCACAATATCCTGTTGAAGAAAGGGACATGTCGAAACTTCTTATTTATAAGAATGACAAGATCGCCAAGGATATTTTCAGAAACATAGTTGAATATCTCCCGTCCGATTCGCTTCTTGTTTTCAATAATACGAGGGTAATAAGGGCCCGCATTCTTTTTAAGAAAGAAACCGGGGCATCAATTGAGATAATGTGTCTCGATCCGCTTGATCCAGCTGATTATTCCCTATCTCTCGGATCTAAAGAACCCGTTGAATGGAAATGTATCGTAGGAAATTTAAAAAAATGGAAACGTGGTTTATTAACAGCCCCATTTAAATATAACGGCAGGCAGTACTATCTTTCAGCAGAACGGCTTCAATCATGTGAAGAAGTATGTCGCATAAGATTTAGCTGGAACTGCAGTGAAACAAGTTTTGGTGAAGTTCTGGAAAGAACAGGGCATATTCCCCTCCCACCATATATCAACAGGGCTGATGAAGCAGAAGATATTGAAAGATACCAGACAGTCTATTCCAGTATCAGAGGATCAGTCGCAGCGCCGACAGCCGGATTACATTTCACAGATTATGTATTTGAAAAGATTAAAGCCAGAGGAATAAAAAACGTTGAATTGACTCTGCACGTTGGTGCAGGTACATTTCAGCCGGTAAAGGCCAATAATATTTATGAGCATAAAATGCATTGTGAGCATTTTTCGATAGATCCAAAGACAATTGAACAGATATTTGAAAACCAGGGAAGAGTAATACCCATTGGCACGACCTCGGTACGAACCCTGGAAAGTCTTTACTGGCTGGGAGTTAAACTTATTCAAAACCCCTCAGTCTCATTTCCATATCTATCCCTTGGACAGTGGGAAGCTTACGAATTGGCCAAAACTGTTTCAGTAAAAGAATCGTTTGGAGCTTTGATAAACTATATAGATGAACGAAATATAACCAGTCTTCAGGCTTCGACAAGCATCATGATTGTTCCGGGATATGAATTCAGAATAACTAACGGTATGGTTACAAATTTTCATCAGCCACGAAGTACTCTTCTTCTTCTTATTTCAGCCTGGGCGGGAATCAGGTGGAAAGATATTTATACCTTTGCTCTTGAAAGCGGATTCAGATTTTTAAGTTATGGCGACAGTTCGCTTTTATTGAAATAACCCTGTCATTCATCAATATAACAAGGCATTTCATCAAATATTATTTACATAACGAAATTTTTAGTTTAATTTTGATAATAATTCTAATTTGCGTTAATTTGGTAACAAAATAATTTAAGGATGAACGGAAACAGATTAATGCAACAGGTAATAGCTATTTTCTCAGTATTTATGGTGTTTTTCTACCTGGGAGTTGGCTGGTATTTAATATTCCGCTTCAATCTGAGTAATCTTGACAAGGCCGTACGAGTAATTATGGGTTCAACATTCATGTTTTATGGTTTATACAGGGCTTTCAGAGCTTATGGTAAAATAGTTGAGGTTTTCTTTACAAAAGATGAAGATGATGATTAGTTGCTATTGTTTACAAAGAAAGTTATGAACAATAATTATTCATTCTTTACCCCGGGCTTGGCATACACTTTGTAGTTATTAGAATGAAAATATCAACCGGAACTAAATTTAGGATTATGAACAGAGTATCAGTTATTCAAAATTTTATTATTATTGCGTGCCGGAATAAAAGATTAATACCCCACGATGTAGTGAACAGAACTAATAGTTACAAATTGTTATTTTTCATTCCTGTTTTTGGATTATTACTTTTTCTTATATCGTGCGGCGGTATGGGGAAGACAGCAACTAATGAAACACCGACAAGGGGAAATATCCGGATAGTATCTGATGAATCATTCCAACCGCTTATCGAAACTGAAGTTTTTACATTTACACATCTGTACAAGGGTGCAAAAATCAAACCTGTCTATAAACCCGAATTTGATGTAATAAATGATTTTATGAAGGATTCTGTGAAAATTATTGTTACCAGCAAGAAACTTTCGGATTATCAGATCCAATATCTGCGCGATACACAGATCATTGCCCGTACTACCACATATGCATATGATGCACTGGCGCTTATTACAAACCTTGATAATAAGGATACTCTTATAAAGTATAATTCAGTAAAAGATATTTTTCTTGGTAAAATAAAAACGTGGAAAGAGGTCAACGAAAAATCGAAGCTTGGTGATATCCGCGTTATTTTTGACAATAACAAATCGGGAAACATCAGATATTTTAAGGAACTTTTTGATATAAAAGACTCGCTTGGCAGAAATTTTTATTCTGTCAATAATAATGCGGAAGTTATAAATTTCGTCGCGAGGAATCCCGATGCACTTGGCATAATAAGCGTTAACTGGATAAGCGATAAAAATGATTCTCTCAGTATGAGTTTTATAAAGAAGGTCAATGTAGTTGCCGTTTCACAACAGTACGTGAATGATGGCAGCTATTACCGTCCGCAGCAGGGTTTTATTTATGACAAAGAGTATCCGTTTGTCAGAGAGATTTACCTTATTTCGAGAGAGACATTTGCTGGATTGGGTTCCGGATTTATAAACTGGGCATGCGGAGAGCAGGGACAACATGTGGTGCTTAGATCGGGGCTTGTACCGGCAACTATGCCTATAAGACTGGTGCAGATAAAACATTAGGTTGAGGTTGAGAAAAGAGAAACGCGAAACAAGAAATAAGCAATTAGAAATTAGAAACTGGAAAATTTGAAAAATACCATAATAATTACCATAATTGATATCAAACAATGATCGCTATGAAACGTTTAATTTTAAAACCAGCAATTCTTCTGGCAGTTTTATTTACAGGTTTTTCATTTAAAATAAAAGCGCAGGATTTAGAGTCCGCAACCCTTTTAACAAGGAGTGAACAGTATGATAAAGCCCAGGCGATGTTTCAGCAGTTAATTCAAAAGGATCCGAAGAACAGCAAGAATTATTTCTTTTTAGGTGAAAATTACCTTCTGGATTATTTTGCCGACACTATCTCCAACTCTATAACTGCAGCTACAAAATCCGCCAGGGAGATATATCAGAAAGGAGTCGATGCAAACCCAAATGACCCTCTGAACTATATCGGACTGGCTAAAGTTGCCTTCTTAGTCGGGGATAATAAGACTGCCACTGAAATGAGGGCAAAAGCCAAAAGTTTCCTTCTTCCTTATAAAAACATCAAAAAGATCGTGCCCCCTGCAAAAGATTATGCTTTTGCACTTGCAAAAATTGCCGAATCATATATAAAAGAAAGTGAAGTTGATACATCACTTGCATTGCCTCTTGTAAGGGAAGCGATAAAAATTGATAACAATAGCAGGGACGTATATTTAATTGCCGGAGATATCTATATTCTTGTTAATGACGGATCAAAAGCAATCTCATTTTATAAACAAGCTCAGTTTGCAGATCCCAAGTCACCGACAGCCAACATGAAGATCGGTAATATATATGTCAAAGGACGTGCCCTTCAGGCCGCAATTCCATATTATGAAGAAGCAATTTCGCTAAATGCCGACTATGCTCCTGCATATCGCGAACTTGGACAGCTGTATCTTCTTGCACAGAGGTTCGATAAGTCAAGCGAGAATTTTAAGAAATATCTTGATCTGACAGCCGGTAACATTCCTGCAAAAACAAGATATGTGAATGCCCTCTTTTATGCAAAAGATTATGACGGGGTTATAAAGAATGTTGAAGATATATTCAAGGTTGATAAATCAAGGACATATATGAACCGTATAGCAGGATATTCCTGTTACGAAAAGAATCCTCCCGATTATGATAAAGCTCTTGCTTATATGGAGACTCTTTTTAAAACAGTTTCTCCTGAACGTATTATTAAGAAGGACTATTATTATATGGCAAGGATACTTCTGAAAAAGAATCAGAATTATCCGAAGATGGTTGAAGAGCTAAACGGTCTGAAATCACAGCTTGACAAAGAAAAATCAAAATACTCGATCGCTCCGAATGCAGCTGAAAAAGCAAAGCTTAAAACCGGCATGGATGATCTTGCAACTAAAATATCAACTCTTGACAGTAGCGTTTCAAAAGCCAACACCGAAATTGACAAGGCTTTTGATGAATATGCAAAAGTTCTGAGCTTTAGTCCTGATGATAAAAGCGTCCTGAATGAGATCGCTACCAATTATTACAACTATAAAAGATATGAAGGGGCTGCAAAAACCTGGACCAAAATGCTTGACCCTGCTAAAGACAATACTGAAGATCTCATGCGAATAGGAAGAGCTTATTATACCGGGGAGAATTTTAAAACGGCAGATTCAATATTTACTTTAGTTGCTTCTAAATCGCCAAATTACATTCCTGCATATCTTTTTATTGCCAGAACATATTCCAAAATGGATCCGGATCTGAAACTTGGAATAGCTAAACCAAAATTCGAAAAGCTTATTGAAGTTTCAAAACCCGATTCATTAAAGAATGAAAATGAGATGATGGAAGCTTTTGGGTACCTTAGTTATTACCATATGATGAATAATAACTTCAACAGATCAAAAGATTTTTATAACAGGATGATCAACCTTGATCCTTCCAGCAAGGAAAATAAGATTAAGGGATATATAGGAATAGGCTCGGTTGAGATGAGGTCAACTTCGACTGAAAAAACCAATGAAGGCAGATTACCATATTTGTCTAGAGCAACAGAAGCCTATAATAAAATACTTGCCATTGATCCGGCGAATGCATCAGCCAAAAGCCAGATTGCGTATATCCATGAATTCGAAGCATCGATTAAAAAGGGAATTAATCCCAATGAAATTAAAGGCGTAATTACGAATAAAACAGGTCAGCCTTTGCCATATGCGTCCATTAGGGTAAAAGACACAGCTGCAGAGAACCTTTCCAACAGTAAAGGTGAGTTTAAGTTTGAGATTCCCCAGGGCTCGGAAATCTTGATTATCAGCGCTAAAGGCTATAAAGCACAGGAGATACCTATCACAAAATCGAGAGTATATAATGTATCCCTGGAACAATAAATTTGTTATGACCAGAAAATGTTTAATTTAAATAACTAAAAAAATAGGGTATAATATAATTTCAACGGTCTTGTTTTTTTGAGAATTATTCTAAACTATTACATAAAGTTTAACATTATCGTTTACTCTATTGGAAAAAAACAATTCATAATATATATTTGCAAATCGTAAAAAATCATTAAACCTAAACAAATAGATAAAAAATGAGTAAACAAGGAAGTTCTTTTAAAGATGTGTTGCAGAATATTTTTGCAACAAGTGCTATTTTAATAGCGTTTATAGTATCCTATATTTTGTTCACACAAATAATGGGTAGTCCTGTAAATTTTGAAGGTGGTAATCATGCCGGGAAACCGCTGGAAGGTAACTATCTTGGTATTATTTATAAAGGTGGTTACATTGTTCCTATTCTGATGACATGCGTTTTAACCCTCATCATTTTCATTTTTGAAAGGGCTATCACCCTTTCCAGAGCAAAAGGCAAAGGCAGGTTGAATACGTTTGTAAGTGAGTTACAGGCTGACCTTGCAGCAGACAAAATTGAAGAAGCTATGGATGCATGTGACAAACAAAAAGGTTCTCTTGCCAATGTAATGAAAGCCGGTCTTACACGTTACCGTGACCTTCAGAAGGATAAAGAACTTGAGAAGGATCAAAAAATTCTTTCAATTCAGAAATCATTTGAAGAAGCAACAGCTCTCGAATTACCTATGCTTTCAAAGAACATGGTTATTTTTTCAACCCTTGCTTCTATTTCTGTGTTGATTGGTCTTATTGGTACAGTTCTTGGTATGATCCGTGCATTCGCCGCTCTTGCACAATCAGGCGCTCCTGATGCCCTTGCTCTTGCAACCGGTATCTCTGAAGCTCTTGTTAACACTGCATTCGGTATAACAGGATCTACTTTAGCAATTATTGCATTCAACTATTTCTCATCAACAATTGATTCCTATACATTTAAAATTGACGAAGCAGGGTTCAGTCTGACCCAGAATTTTGCCGCTTCACTGAAGACCAACTAATTTTAAATTTATCTTTTGGTTTAATAATATAAAAATAAAAAACTACAATGCCAAAGATTAAATTACCAACAAAGTCGCCCCATATCGACATGACGCCGATGGTTGACCTGTTCTCGGTAGTTTTAACATTTCTTATGTTGACAACTACCATGAGACAGCCCGAACCTGCTCCTGTTGATACGCCTTCATCAATATCAGAGAAACCTACACCTGATTTTAATACGATGACTCTTCTTCTTTCAAAAGATGACAAAGTATACCTTAATTTCGATAATGGTCCTGATACATTATTAGCCTTCAGGCCAAAGATCCTTACCGAGATGGGAAAAAGGTACAATGTAGAATTCACAGAAGCCGAGTTGACAGAATTCAAAAAATACCCTTCTTCAATAGGTGTTCCGATTCTGAAGATGAAGGAATTCCTGGATACAAAAGATAATAAGCAGAGACTTGCTCTGGAAACAGGTGTTCCAATCGATTCAACCGATAATCAGCTCGCAGACTGGATTTACTGTACCCGTACTGTTAACCCGAATGTTCAGGCATGTATTAAAGGTGATACAAAAACAGGTTTTGAGGTAGTAAAGAGAGTTCTTGATATTATGGCCGACAAGAATGTGTTCAAGTTTAACCTGATCACAACTCTTGAAGCAGCTAAAATTAACCTCGCAGAAATACAAAAGTGATATGGCAGAAATAATTCAAGAGGAAAAAGCAGGCGGTAAAAAGAAAGCTAAGAAACACGCTCCGCATATCGACATGACACCGATGGTTGACCTTATGTGTCTGCTGATCACGTTCTTTATGCTCACAACAGCCTTCAGTAAGGCTAAAATTATGGAGATCAACCTTCCTGAGAAGATCAAGGATAAAAACGTTGAACCTCCAAAGATTTCAGCGAGTCGTACTCTGAATATAGTTCTTGGTCCGAATAATAAACTGTATTATTACCCGGGAACTGTAAAACCAGAGGATTTTAATAATCTTCCTCCCCTTCAGGAAACAGATTATAGTGCAACAGGTATCCGTACGTTACTGCTTGAAAGAAACAGAGCTCTTTTCAAAAAGATCGACGATTTCAAGAATCAGGTTGTTACCGGGAAAATTGTTATGGTAGCGGATTCTGTTCAGAAATCAATCAGTAAACTCAAAACTGACGATGATACTGGTCCTATTGTTCTTATAAAAGCTTATAAGAAGGCAACTTACGGAAATTTTGTAGATATACTCGATGAGATGAATATCTGCGGAATCGCCCGTTATACGTTTGTTGATATTGCCTGGTACGAAGAAAGGATGGTGGAAACCGCAGCAGGAATTGCACCAACTACTACTCCTGCCAAGAAATAAACCGTAAACCTGTAAAAATATGGCAAAAGAAAAAATAAATGCACCTGCCTTTGATGATATAGTATTTGAAGCCAGGAACAAGGAATACGGAGCTTATAAACTACGTAAGAGGTACAATCGAAATATGACCATTGCTTTGCTAATTGGTATTTTAATAATAGCGACTGCCATTATTACTCCTTATTTAAATGCAAAAGCATCAGAAAACAGGTCAAAACGTGCTGAAAGGCAGGTAGTGGTTAAGATGGAGAATCTCGATCAGCCAAACCAACAGGTTGCTCCTCCTCCTCCTCCTCCGCCGCCGCCGACTGATGTTGTTCAGCAGCAGAGATATGTTCCACCTCAGGTTGTTGACACAATCAAACCTGAAGATGTAAAACAGCTTATGACGGCTGATCAGGCTCAGACCGAAGTTACTAATAAAGAAGTAGTTGAAGTTGTTCAGCAGGTAAAAGAAGAGGTACAGGAAGCAGAACCGGAACAACAACCGTTTGTTGTTGTGGAAGAGATGCCGATGTTCCCTGGCGGAGATCCCGCACTTCTCGCTTACATTGCAGCCAATACACAATATCCTGAGATTGCCAAGGAAAACAATATCCAGGGGAAAGTTATCGTTAGGTTCTGTGTAACCTCAAAAGGAGGTGTAAACCAGGTAAGTGTTCTGAAGGGTGTTGACCCCGAACTTGATAAAGAAGCAATGAGGGTTGTGACTACACTGCCAACATTTAAGCCAGGTAAACAGGGTGGAAAACCCGTTCCTGTATGGTATATGGTTCCAATTGCCTTTACTCTAAAGTAAAATCCTAGTTTACTGATTATATCAAAAAGGCTGGATCGAAAGATTCAGCCTTTTCTGTTTTATCCTCCATTGCTTCTAAAGAATACTAAAACTATTGGGGTTATTGGAAATGCAAAAATCCATTAACCACAAAGGTCACAAAGGATTTTCACAAAGATCACAAAGAGCTGATATATTGAATTTTTTCTTTGTGTCCTTCGTGTCTTCTTAGTGTACTTTGTGGTTATTTTTTTTCTTTCTTCAATTCCTTTTTTAGTAGTTCTATAAAATCCTCAATATCCTTCTCCTCAGTATCCCAGCTGCACATTAGCCTCCACTCTGATTTTTTCTCATCCCAGGGATAGAAAAAGTAATGATTCCTCATTTTTTCAGCAACATCGGCGGGCATAATCACAAAAACACCATTTGACTGAACCTCCTGGGTAACCTGAACTTCCGGGATCAGCTTTAGCTGGTCAGCAAGCATTCTGGCCATAGCATTGGAATTTGACGCACATTTTTTCCACAGGTCATTCCGAAAATATCCAATATACTGAGCTGATATAAATCTCATTTTTGAAGCAAGCTGCATTCCCTGTTTCCTGATATATTTAAAATCATTTGCCAAACCCGATTTCAGGAAACATACCGATTCCCCGGACATCATTCCATTCTTTGTACCCCCGAATGAGAGAACATCGACACCCACATCAGTTGTGAATGCCTTAAACGGAAGATTGAGTGATACCGCGGCATTTGCAAGCCGGGCACCATCCATGTGAAGCAACATCCCTCTGGCATGAGCAAAAGTGGCAATTCCGTTTATTTCATCAACAGTGTAGACTGTACCCATTTCAGTCGATTGTGTAATTGAAATTACTTTAGGTTGAGAATGATGCTCGAAATCAATCCCATGCATGTGTTTCTCAATGAGTACAGGACTTACTTTCCCGTCGGGTGTATCCACAACCAGGACCTTACATCCGATAAACTTTTCCGGGGCACCACATTCATCACCTTCCAGATGTGCTGTCGAAGCAGTAATGATTGAATTCCAGGATTTCATTATACCGGAAAGACCAAGCACATTGGCTGCAGTACCGGTAAAGACAAAATAGGTTTCAGCTAAATTGCCAAAATGTTCCTTGAAAAGACTTACAGCTTGCTCTGTGTAAGCATCTGAGCCATATCCTGTTACATGACCAGAATTTGAGGAAATTATTTCCTTTAGAATATCAGGATGGATGCCTGCATTATTATCACTGGCAAATCCTCTCTTTTCGAAATTGTTTTTCATTTTTAAATTTTTTATCCTTTCTCCTGACTTTATACCTCATCCCCCAAGCCCCTTTCTCCCAGGAGAGAAGGGGGTAACTATATGACCATATAAAGTATAAGCCCCTCTATCTTGGGGGAAGGGTTGGGGAGAGGTGGAGTAAGAACTAGGCTTTCTTCTTCTTCCTGAATGCGAAAAAAAGCATAATCAATCCAAAAACAAGCATCAAAAGTCCCATGATAATATTTACATTGATGCCAAGTGATTTATGATACATTTCGGTGTTTGATATTGTGAAAAAACCGAATCCTGTAATTAATACTCCTACGATCGAAAACATCAGACCTATAGGTATTCTTATATCTACCATTTTTATTTCCTCCTACCAAAACATTATTGTTAATATTATAAAGATTACACCGACAAGAATTGCAAGACCGGCAGGCCTCTGATACCATGCCAAACCTTTCTCTTCAATTGTACGTGGAGTGAGAGAGTAAACCAATCCGGTTAATTCTTCATCAGATTTTTTCTGCTTTGTAAGCAAGGTCAGTCCGATAGTAACGGTAGAACTTACTACAAAAGCTATCATTGCAGTCCAGAAATTCTGAGCCATCTCAACCGGATAAGTATGGAGTGTAGTAATCCAGCCACCTTTTACCAGAGATGTTGCACCTGCTGGTATTGTTAAGCCATGATGCAGCAAAGCCACAAGAAAGCCTAAGAGCAATCCCCAGAATGCTGCATGGCCGGTTGTACGTTTCCAAAACATCCCAAGGAAGATAACAGCAAACAGAGGTGCATTGATCAATGAGAAAATTGTCTGGAGGAAATCCATAATGTTGCCGAATTTACCTGCAACATATGCTGAAGCTATGCTTAAAAGAATACCGACAACAGTAGTGATACGTCCAACTTTCAGATAATGTTTTCCATCCGCTTCTTCATCACCTGTACGTGGTCTCATATAACTTTGATAAATATCATAGGTCCAGACCGTATTAAAAGCAGAGACATTGCCTGCCATGCCCGACATAAAAGAGGCAAGCAGGGCAGTTATTCCGAGTCCCAATACACCTGCCGGAAGGTATTGTTTCAACAGCATAATAATCGTTAAATTATAATTTAATCCTCCACCCGCATCTGCCGGGATTACGAAACCTTTACCGGGATCATGAGAGAGAGCCAGTGCAATTATACCCGGAATAATTATCAGAAAGGGAATGAACATTTTAGGCAATGCGCCAATAAGAGGGACTTTCCTTGCTGCGGCTTTGGATTCAGCAGCGAATGCCCTCTGAACAATCAGAAAGTTTGTACACCAGTAACCAAACGACAACACAAAACCAAGACCAAACAGGATGCCATACCATTCAATACCATATGGATTGGTGGCAGCTTGACCTGAATGGCTCCATGTTGTTGTAAATGCGTCAGCTGGATATCCCCTGGATATTGCTATTGGAGCTAACTGTGCTTTTAGGCCAACCCAGCCGCCAACATCTTTCAGAGCTAAAAACACAAGAGGCAATAGTCCAATAACGATTATGAAAAATTGAAGAACTTCATTATAGATTGCAGATGATAGTCCTCCAAGATAGGTATAACCGAGAACTATCAATGCTGATATCCAAAGACTAAGGTTGAAATTCCATCCAAGGACATTTTCCATGAGCAGAGCCAGTGCATACATCGATATCCCGGATGCAAGAACGGTCATCACAGCAAAAAGAATAGCATTTAATGCACGGGTCTTCTCATCATATCTTAATTTAAGAAATTCTGGCACCGATCTTGCTTTTGAGCCATAATAGAATGGCATCATGAACAAGGCAAGGAAGATCATTGCAGGAATTGCACCTATCCAGTAAAAGTGGGTTGTTACCATACCATACTTCATACCTGAACCTGTCATGCCCATCACCTCAAGGGCTCCAAGGTTGGTAGAAATAAAGGCTAATCCTGCTACCCAGGCAGGCATAGACCTTCCGGCCTCAAGAAATGCATTGGCATTTTTCATGTATTTTCTCAGAAACCAGCCGATGCCAAGTACAAATAAGAAGTAGATTATCATTATAAGATAATCTATCCAACTCAAATCAACTCTCATAGTTAAAGGATTTTAGATTTGTATTAAATATTAATTCCAGGTTATATTCAAATGATCAGTTGTGATTCATCTACAAAAGTAAAAATACATTTTATGATCGGTATTTAAATAATATTCATAATTAAAATTTTACAAATCGAGACATATTTTAGTATTAAATCCATTAACCACAAAGGCACAAAGGATCTGCACAAAGATCGCAAAGAGGTTTTAACTTTGTGCTCTTTCAGCCTACTTAGTGTACTTTGTGGTTATAAAATTCTAATTGTAAAATCATTATATTTAAAGAAAGATTCATGTGAAAACACGATACTTCATATATATCTCATACAAAGGCACTTCCTATCATGGCTGGCAGATACAACCAAATTCGGTTACTGTTCAAAAGATACTGGATGAAGCATTGAGCGTTGTTCTTAATGAAAAAATATCCACAATTGGCGCTGGAAGGACGGATGCCGGAGTTCACGCTATTTTTTTCTGCGCCCATTTTGACTGCAGCTCTCCTGAGCTTTTAACAATAAGTAATCTTGTTTTCAGACTCAATCAATTTCTGCCAGCAGATATCTCGGTTAATTCAATAAAAAAGGTAGTTCCTGATGCAAACGCAAGGTACAGCGCTATTTCACGTACTTACAAATATTATATCTCCCGAACAAAGGACCCGTTTTCTGACAATTCAAGCTGGTTTCTTCATGGTAAAATGGATATCCCAGCAATGAATGATGCATGCATAATTCTATTTCGTCATTCTGATTTTACAAGCTTCAGCAGGCTCCATTCAGGTGCTAAATCGAATATCTGTAAGATTTACAATGCAGGTTGGGAAGAATCGGATAACAGGTTGGTGTTTACAATTAAAGCGGACCGTTTTCTCAGGAACATGGTCAGGGCAATCGTAGGTACCTCGGTTGAAATTGCATTTGGGAAAATGGATCTTAAAGAATTTGAAGATATTATTCTTGCGAAGGACCGTTGCAGAGCAGGAAAATCGGCTCCTGCGAAAGGGCTGTTCCTGGTTGATATTGAGTATCCTGAAGAATTATTTTTATAATAAACTGATTTGCTCTGTGAACCTCTCCCGATAGATCGGGACAAGTTGTGCTTCTCTGTGTAACTCAGTGTAAGTTCTTAATTTATTGTTACACAGAGAGCCACGGAGGAGACACAGAGGACCACAGAGGGCAAACCAATTAGTTAATATTCATCTGGCAGTTCTTTCAGCTGTGCCAGTGTAAATACCGGTCCGTCCTTGCAAACATAGACCTTACCTACATTACAACGACCACATTTTCCAAAACCGCATTTCATACGATTTTCAAGAGTTGTGTATATATTTTCATCTGCAAAACCAAGTTTTGCCAATACAGGAAAAGTATATTTAATCATAACCGGAGGTCCACAAACTATGGCAACAGTATCTTTTGATGAAGGAGCAATCTTTTCGACTATTGTCGGAACAAAGCCAATTTCACCTTTCCAGTCAGGAGATTCACCACCTGGATCGACAGTTGTAACAAGCTTAACATCTTTTCTAAGCTCCCAGTCTTTAAGCTCCTCTTTATAAACAAGATCTTTAACGCTTCTTGCGCCATAAATAATAGTGACATCTTTGAAATTATCTCTCATATCGAGCGCATTCCAGATAACGCAGCGCATGGGTGGCAATGCGATTCCTCCGGCAATGAATAGCAGGCTTTTTCCTTTCCATTCATCAATAGGGAAAACATTGCCGTATGGCCCTCTGAAACCAATTATACTGCCCTCTTCGCAATCTGAAAGGGCATTTGTAACCTTTCCGGTTTGTCTGAAAGTACATTCAATATATCCTTTTCTTGTAGGCGAAGATGCAATGCAAAAAGTCGATTCACCTACACCGTAAACAGAATATTCTCCAAACTGTCCGGCTTTATAAGAAAACTTATCCTGGTCAACTTCATTTACAAATTTCAGCATGAAAGTTTTTACTCCGGGCGCCTCATAAGTGATTCTCTCGATCCTCATAAGGTAAGGCATATACAAATTATCAATCATACTGTAACCTCCTGAATAGAAATTAAATGTTCGAGAATATTCATATCAACCGGACATGCCCTTGAACAACGGCCACAACCGGTACAGCCATAAACAGACAACCTCTCCGGCATGTAAGAAAATTTATGCATGATTCTTTGTCTCCACCTTGCAGACTGCACATTACGGGGGTTATGTCCCGAAGTATGGAGTGTGAAATGTGAAAAGCCACATGAATCCCAGCATCTTACCCGGGAACCTTTTTTTCCATGTGCTTCATCCTGGATATCAAAACAGGCACATGTCGGACAAACATAGGCACATGCCCCGCAACCCAGACACCTAAGGGACTCTTCAATCCACTGCTTACTTTCAAAAAACTTATCAAGTTTCAACCTGATATCTTCGTGGTTAAATTTTACAGATACTTCTGCAAGAAACTTTTCTTTTCCTGAAATATCTGACTTTTCAAAAAGATTCTGAGCCAGGCCAACAACCGCAAGTCCTTTTTCTGTTATAATTTCAGCAAGATAATCACCGCCTTCACCTAAAAGGGTGAATAAAATATCGCTGCCCGCTGTATTTCCCGGATTTCCACCAACAGAAGTACAGAAACAATATTCATCTGACTTGTTGCAACTGAATCCAAAAACGGTGACCTTTGATAAACGGTTATTGTAAATTTCGTCTTTATAATCCCAGTTAAAAATTGAACTCAGCTCTCCTATTCCTATAGCGTCACATGGTCTTACTCCCCAGAGTATTACATCAGGAAGATTTTCAGGATCAGTTCCTTTTACAGACATCCCTTCTTTACTCTTTGAATAATCAAGGATTTTTTCGGCACGTGGAAAGGCTATATCTTTTGATGACTCGGAAGTCTGTATATATCCGGTTGAAATACCGGCAAAGCTTCCTGCATCCCTGAAAGAAGTTTTTCCGTTTTTCAAAAAAGGAGCATAGATTGTTTTACTGTTCTGCTTTAAGATATCGAAAAGCTTTTCCAGTGAGTCTTTCCTGACTAATCGCTTATCAATATTCATATCTTATTGTATAAAATTTTCTTTATCATCAGGTTTATATGTTGACATGAGATGATCGCCTTTCAGAGTAGGCTGATACCCACCAAAATTCTCCTTAGCATCTTCCAGCATCTTCTTGGTCAGAAGGTTAATAGGAATGGAAAGAGGGCATGCGTTGTAACATGCATCACAATCTATGCAGCGGCCGGTAAGATGCATAGCCCGCATTATATGCCATTCGAGGTTCCCCAGTTCAGTTGATGGAACAGGTATCCATTGAGGCTGGTTAAAATCAACTGTGCACCTGGAACAATAACACATCGGACAGGCAGCACGGCATGCATAACATTTAAAACATGGAGCCAGCTCATCGATCCAGAACTTCCAGCGTTCAGCATTGGTCATCTTTGCCAGTTTATCAAGCATCTCTTTGTTCCGGGTATCAATTTCAATCTGATATTGATGGACAAATGTTTCAACTTCAACAAGATTCGCAAATTCAATAAATTTGCTTTCGGGTGTTATCCCCAATACGAGAAGATTATTATCATTTACCTGGAACTCAGAAGCGAGCTGAATAATGCTGCGCATTACAGGCAGAGTAGCTGCAATCGCCATTTTCCCCTTTTCTTTTATCTCCTTTTTAGTAACATACGCTGCAAGGTTCTGAATACATCGGCTGTCAAAAATTAATTTATCGGCATCTTCAGCCTTTTCTACAAATAGAGCCCGTGTTTTATTTCCAGTACCCTGCTCATAACCAATTACTATCTTCACAGCAGAGGATTCCAGAAGCTCTTTTGCACGTTTAATTAAATCAACCATGGTTCACCTCCATTTCAGGATGTTTTGCAACTTTTCTGTATTCAGTATATGGTCCCAGCTCACGGATTGAAGCGACTGTAGCATTAACAATATCAGCCCATTTGGCTCCCTCAGCTGCAGATACCCATGAGAATTTGATACGGTTCGTATCAATACCCATGAAATCACACAATGACCTGAACATTATCCATCTCCTCCTTGCATGAAAATTTCCGGAGGTATAATGACAATCATTCGGATGACAACCAGATACTATAATACCGTCTGCACCTTCATCAAAAGCTTTCAGTAACAACATATAATCTATGCGTCCGGTACACGGAAACCTGATTATGCGAACATTTGAAGCATATTTGATACGGCTGGTTCCGGTCAGGTCCGCTCCGGCATATGTGCACCAGTTACAGACGAAAGCAACAATTTTTGGTTCAAATTCAGCCATCAATACTTAATATTAATATTCATTTAATAAAGCCATAACTTCGGTATACATCTGTTCGTGAGTATAACCCTGTATATCAATTGATTTTGTCCTACAGAATGCAACACACGTACCACAACCCTGGCATAATCCCGGATTAACTTTCGCCACTAACTTAATAACTTCACCATTCCGGTTCTTAATCTCTTCCTTCTCGATAGCCTGATATGGACAAGCCGAAACACATAGGAAACATCCCACGCATGATGAATAAACAGGTGGAGCCTGACGATTCACAACTGCAATAATGGGCTCGCGGGTAAGTTCATCCTGTGAGAACAACCCTGCTACTTTTACTGCAGCCCCTGATGCCATAGCAACTGATTCCGGAATATCACGTGGCGCCTGACAGGCTCCTGCAAGAAAGATACCGGCTGTATTTGTTTCAACTGGCTTTAATTTAGGATGGGCTTCAGCAAAAAATTTATACGGATCATAAGAAATATGCATTTTCTGTGCAAGCTCTTCAGCACCTTCATTGGCCACCCCTGCAGTTGCAAGCACTACCATATCTGCTTCAATCTCTACCGGCATTGCATTAAGAAGAGTATCGGCACCACTTACTATTAATTTTCCGTTCTTTTCGTAAATTTTTGAGACCCTTCCGCGTATATAGTTTACACCATCGTCTTCAATTGCCCTTCTTACGAATTCTTCATATTGCTTACCTCCTGCCCTGATATCCATATAGAATACGTAGGATTTCCCTCCATGCACTTTATGCTGATACAACATAGCATGTTTAGCTATATACATACAGCATATCTTAGAACAATAAGGAATACCTTTTGCGGGATCACGCGATCCGGCACATGCCAGGAACACTATTTTTTCAGGGATCTTTCCGTCAGACGGTCTCCTGATCTCTCCAAGAGTAGGTCCAGAAGCTGATGCAAGTCGCTCAAACTGAAGTCCGGTAATAACATCTGCATATTTCCCGTAACCATATTCAGGGAAAAAATCGGGCTGTTTAACAGTGAATCCGGTTGCAACAACAATAGCTCCGACTTCTACTTCCATAATCTGATCTTCCTGGTCGAAACGTATTGCACCTGTCGGGCAAACTATTTCGCACACTTTGCATTTGCCTTTAATATAATAGGTGCAATTTTCCCTGTCAATAACAGGTTTATTAGGAACAGCCTGTGGAAAAGGTACATATATTGCAGTTCGTTTCCCGAGCCCCTCATTGAATTCACTTGGAATTTTCTTTACAGGACATTTGGTCGTACATTGGCCACACCCGGTACAGAGTTTTTCATCGATGCTTTTTGATTTCCTCCTTATTTTAGCTTTAAAATTGCCAATGAAACCCTCGAGGCTTTCAAGTTCAGCATATGTATATAAAGTAATATTAGGATGCTGAGCCACTTCTACCATCCTCGGAGTAAGGATGCACTGGGAGCAGTCGAGTGTGGGAAATGTTTCAGATAACTGCGACATATGGCCACCAATTGAAGGATCTCTCTCAATCAGAATCACTTTATGACCTGTATTCGCGATATCGAGACTTGCCTGTATTCCTGCAATACCACCTCCAATCACCAGAGCTGTCTTTGTGACAGGCACTTTTATTTCACTAAGTGAATGATTATACTTTACTTTTTCAACGAGAATCCTGACCAGGTCAATAGCTTTTTCAGTCGTGGCTTCACTTTTTTCATGAACCCATGAACAATGTTCCCGCAGGTTAGCCATTTCGCACATAAACGGATTCAATCCGGCTTCTGCACAGGCTTTTCTGAAAGTAGGTTCATGCATTCTCGGGGAACATGACGCTACAACAACCCCGGTAAGCCCTTTTTCTTTTATTGCGCTTTTTATAATATTCTGCCCCGGGTCGGAACACATATATTTATAATCCACGCTGAAGGCAACACCGTCATATTTGCTTGCTGTTTCAGCAACCTTTGCACAATCTACCGTTGCACTAATGTTTTCCCCGCAATGACAGACAAATACTCCAATTTTTGACATATAATTGCTTGATATACTTATTAATAATATCTATACTCTACTTCTATGTTATATTCTAGTTGTTTGATTTATACCCCCTTTCTTATTTTCCCCAAGGGGGAAAAGATTACTCCTTCCCCCTTGGGGGAAGGTTGGGAAGGGGGTAAAAAATCAGTCTAAACGCATACTTTTCTATATCAAAAATTTTAATAATCAAACTGATACTTTTACAAAATGCCTTTGAAGACCAAGGGCCTTCCTGTCGAGCCCCAGGGCAAGACCGATAGCCTGTGTTATATAAAGAACAGGAATATCGACTTTTTCACCCAGATAAGAGTTAATCGCATCACGGCGCATGTCGAGATTCGAATGGCACATCGGACAGGCCACTATAACAGCTTCCGCACCCCGGTCCTTAGCGTCACCAATTATTTTGCCCGAGAGTCTTCCAACAGAACTGGTTCTTGAAACTGACAGACCTGCTCCACAACATTCCGTTTTAAAGGCCCAGTCGATAGGAGTTGCTCCTGCTTTAAGCATCAGCACGTCCATAGACTGCGGATCTTCCTCACGATCAAATTTAAGTATCTCATGAGGTCTCACAAGCAGACAGCCATAATAGCAGGCAACTTTATGATCGAATGGCTTTACAACCCGGCCTTCAAGGTTTGGAGTGATATATTTGTCGAGCATCTGGACGATATTCAAGATGCTAACCGATCCGGTATATTCAAGTCCATTTGCCTCAGTAACAGCAGTCTTAAGCACCGCATCTTTCGATAGTTCGTATTTCGTAACAGTCAACCTGCTGTAGCAGGCAGCACATGGAACGACAATTTCTGTCAATCCCTGCTTTTCGGCAAGAGAAAGAATTCTTGCAGGAAGCGCCAGAGAAAGTTCTTTGTTCATGTTATGGGCGGCTGTTGCACCGCAGCAATTCCAATCTTCAATTTCCTCCATATTGATATCGAAGGCTTTTGCAACGGCAAGAACCGACTCTGCGTATTCACGCGAGGATCCTTTAAGCGAACAACCTGGATAAAATCCGAGAGTCATATTGTTAGTTTTTAGTATCAGATTTGTCTGAAGACGGAAGACGGAAGTCCGAAGCTTCTGACTTCTGGCTTCTGGCTTCTGACTTCGATATTTTAGATTTTCTGAAAATTGCAGCGACACCTGAACGGTCTTTTATCATCTCAGGAATTATATTCAGTTTACCACGTTTCAT
>Ga0265316_10002311_pt1 | contig 19920 bp, 14 predicted proteins | sample 4522metaG_FD_202092 | JGI IMG/M metagenome (GOLD analysis project Ga0265316, IMG submission 202092) | Rhizosphere microbial communities from Carex aquatilis grown in University of Washington, Seatle, WA, United States - 4-5-22 metaG | ecosystem: Host-associated > Plants > Roots > Rhizosphere >... | reverse complement strand
TGATAAAATTGCAAAAGTGTATGGTGTCAGGATCATTGTTAAAAATTCAATTATCAATAATTGCAAAATGACCGCTACATTTGATAAGCTAAGTATTGATGATATTATTAAATCAATTGAATTGGCGTTCAGATACAAAAGCTTTAAAAATGGTAATGTCTATACAATAGCAGGTGATGATTGCATTAAGAAGCAATAAAATTTATTACTGGCTGCATGAGACAAATGAAGCTTTTTACATGTATAGTTGTTCTTATAATACAAGGCAACATTTGTCATTTGTTTTCACAAATTTCAAATGAAAAATTCAAAGTCAATTACGAGAATCTCAGATTTCCCAATCTTCTTGATAGCCTGAGTCACAAATTCAAAGTAAATTTTTCATATAATGCAGATTTACCTGTAGTGAATAAGTTTAAATCTATTTCTTGTTATGCAGGCATAGAAGATGTTCTTGATATTTTACTGAAAGAAGAAAATTTAGATTTCAGCATTATTGAAAACCAGATTACCATATTCCCTAAAAAAAATATTGTACCAACAGATTCATTAAACAAGAAAGAAGAATTATTTTTTACAGTAAATGGTGTAATTCTTGATAAAAATAATCACGAACCATTATCTTTTGCCTCTGTAACTTTGAGTGGGAAAAGCATTGGTACCGTTGCAAATTCAAATGGAGAATTTATTTTCCGCTTGCCAAGAAATCTTCTCAAGGATACTGTAATGTTTTCATATATTGGATATCAGTCAGAATATATTGTTATTGACAGCATGTCCCAGAATCAATTAAAGATAAATCTTGCCCCAATAACCATTCCTATCATGGCGGTTGTCATTAAGCCTTATTCAGGTTTAGAAATTGTTAGGGACATGGTAAAGAATAATTCTATGAATTACAGCAATAAAAACTCAATGTATACTGCATTTTACAGGGAAACTACGCGTGAAGGAAATGACTATATTTCAATATGTGAAGCTGTTCTTGATATTGCAAAGGCTCCTTATAACTACGAATATTCAGACGATCAGGCAAAAATATTTAAAGGCCGGCGGAGTGAAAATGTTAAAAGAATTAAGAATCTTAAATATAAACTTGAAGGAGGGGTATACAATTGCATAAGTCTGGATATAATGAAAGATATGCCTTCATTTTTATCTGAAGAATATTTCAATGATTATGAATATGATTACGTAAAGCAAATGGTATATGAAAATCGTGATTTATATGTGATAGCTTTTGATCAAAAAGAAGATATTCAATTACCATTATTCAAAGGTCTTTTATATATTGACGCGCAAACTAAAGCGTTAGTGGCAGGCAAATTTGGATTAAGTCCTCGAGGAATAAAATATGCCAGGGATCTATTAGTTATCAAGCAACCACATAAATTCGATGTTAAACCTATAAGTACCGAATACCAGGTGTTTTACAGGTTTATTAACGGTAAATGGTACCTTGCCTATATGAGGAGTGAACTTGTAACCAAAACAAAGAGCACCAAACTGTTTTTCAACTCAACTTTTACCTCTGTTTCCGAAATGGCTATTACAGAAATAGATACAACAAATAAAATACGGTTTAAAAGGAAAGATATTGTAAAACCAAGTGATATCCTGGTTGACAATGTATCGAATTTTGATGAGAACTTCTGGAGCAATTATGTTATCATTCAACCGGAACAGTCACTGCAATCAGCTATAAAAAAATTGAACATGAAACAAAATCTTGTTCCTGACGAAAGTCTATGGAAAAAATTATTTTAGTTTTTGAAACTTATGAACCCCGGGAAAATATTTGATAAATCAATGTTTTGTTTAATCAAATAACAAAAATATATTTGAAATAATAAAGAATATACCAACATCGCTAAAAAATATAAAAAATGAAAAAAAGATATTTAACCATATTTGCATTATTCACAATATGTGCATTATTATTGTCATTGAAATCGGACAATGAAGGTTTCTATAGTGAATTAACCAGTAATCTTGAACTATACAATAAAAAATTTCCTGCTGAAAAAATTTATGTTCAGCTTGATAAAACATTATTTAAAGCTGGCGACTATTTATGGTTTAAAGCATATGTAGCAGAAACAAATAGTATAAGTCGTGTCTGCAATAGCAATGGATTGAATATAAAAATATTCGATGAGGGGGGGCAAGTTCTTCTTGAAAAAAAATTCGCGATAAAAAATAATGCAGCTAATGGTGCTTTATTATTGCCTAAGGAATTGGCTGACGGGATTTATACTTTTATTGCTTATTCGAGCTGGATGGAAAACGATTCGGCAGACAGGGTATTTAGAAAATTTATTGAAATTAACAATAATCAAACAAATGAAATCGATTTATCTTTCAAATCAACGGATGCTGAATTTGTTGCTGGTAATGTATATAAAACCCATGTGTCTTTGACATTTTCGGATGGTAAACCGGTGACTGATACAAAAGTCAAGCTAATTGCTTCTGACGGAAAAAAAAATATTTTTAAAGCAGATAAACGGACAGATATCAATGGCCAGGTAATGTTTGAAAACACTCTCCCTGTAGGTTTATCGAGCGACTTTTTGTTTCTTACCTGTGAATCATGGGTAAATGGAAATCTCAATCGAATTAAAACTATTGTGAAAAGAAAAAATGATAAATATGAACTGAAGTTCTATGCTGAAGGAGGGAACCTATTAAGCGGCATTCGAACGTTAATGGTGGTTAAGGCTAATGACTCATATAATAAACCTGTTCAAATAAATGGTAAAGTTACAGATGAAAAAGGAAACATATTGGCTAATTTCAAAACAAATGATTTAGGTTATGGAAATTTTCGCATTACTGTTAATAAAGGTACCAAAATAAGCGCCACCATTATTAATCCTTCAGGTGTTGCTAAAGTTTATTCATTGCCGGAAGTTAAAGAAGATGGAATTTCACTGGCACTTATCAGAAAGCAGAATGATACTATCTTTATGCGGCTTGAAACTTCAAATAAAGATACCAGCTTGTTAAAATGTACGATGCAGGCTAAAGGAAAAATGTATTGGGCCGCTTCAATTGCTATAGTACAAAAAGGATTACTTAAAATACCAATTTCTGAAGTCCCAACCGGTATTGCCCAGGTAACTGTATTTAATAAAACGGAAGAGATTGTTGCACAGCGTCTGGTTTATGTTGAAAATAAAAATGATGCAACAATAGAATCTTTTACAGACAAACAGGATTATCCAACCAGATCATTAGTAACGTTGAATATCAAAGCCAAAAATATTAGTAACCAATCAGTGCCTTTAGAACTTTCATTATCTGTAGTTAAAGCAAATCAGATGGATAACATTGAAAATATTGGCTTAAAAACTACATTTTTGCTTAATCCGGAAATCTCAACAATAATTTATCACTCTCCGCTTGATATTGATACTTTGCTTAAAAACAGTATTGATATTCTTTTAATAACCGATAACCTCAGATACGCTACCTGGGATCAAATAAAGAAAATAAAACCAGAGACAGAAGCTTTTGGTTCAAAAGATGGGATTTCCGGGTTGGTATTTGATCCACAAGGTAACCCTGTAGCTAATTCAAAAGTAACAGTAACAAATAATTCGACCTTCAAGACTTTTCAAATATATTCAGATAAAACCGGTTGGTTCCAGTCACCTATTACTGAAACCAGTTATGACAATTGTTCCTATAAAATTAGTGCTTCATCAAAAGACAGTAGCATCAGGAATAATGTTGTGATTGCGAATAAATTTGAAGAAAATCTCAAACTTTTTATACTCTCAAATCTTTCTTTTGTCAACCATGCCTATAATTTCTCTGGAGAATTCGCTAATTATCAGGATAATTCTTCAACAATTTTAAAACATGAAAGTATGAAATCAAAAGATATTGAGACTGCAAATAGAAATAGTATGGCGGAACAGCGCAATAAGCGAAACTTATTAAGTCCATCTAAAACTCTGATGGAAGTCATAGAGGAAATTAAACCATACCGACTCATTGGCAATAAGATTATTTTCCTTGGTTATTCGAATTCTATTAGGAGTCAGGGAGGCGCAATGTTTGTAATCGATGGTATGTTAATGGGTGATGATGTTTCCGTTGCCAATAAAATTAGTGTTACAGAAATTGAAAATATTAAAGTATCAACTGATCTCACAGAAATTTCAAAATATACGGGATTTGCAAATGGTATTATTATTATTGAAACCAAAAAAGGTAATCTTAATCCAACAACTACAAACCTATTAGAAAACCGCAATGTGAGTGGTTACGAAATACCTCTTCAATTTAACGCCCCGGAATATGGTAGTAATAATTTTCAAAAGCCCGATAACAGGACAACTTTGATATGGAATCCTGAAATAACTTTAAATGATAAAGGTGAGGAGACAATCAACTTTTATACTTCAGATGTAAAAGGAAAATTTGTTGGGATAATTGAAGGTATTGATAGTAATGGAGTACCGGTTAAAAGCAAATTTTATTTTACTGTAAAATAATTCAATTTCAACACTTTGGTATTTATTTTAATTTGATTAATAGTAATTAAGACAAAAAATTAAAGTTTTTTTGTTCGAGTACTGGTGTTATTTCTTGAAAATAAAATAAACAGCCAGAATTAGGAAAATAAATCCAATGATATGGTTCAACCTGAAAGATTCATTTTTAAATAACAGGAAAGAAAAAACAACAAAAACACAAAGTGTTATTACTTCCTGGATGACCTTTAGTTGAACCAAAGTAAAAGGACCTCCATATTCTTTGTATCCGAGTCTGTTTGCAGGAACCTGAAGAAAATACTCAAAAAGTGCGATACCCCAACTTATTAATATTACTATTATCAATGGAAGAGTTGAAAACCCTTTCATTTCCTTATATTTCAGATGGCCGTACCAGGCCATGGTCATAAATGCATTGGACAGAACCAAAAGCAGAATTGAATAAATTCCCCTCATACGAACAAATTTTAGAATAAAAACGAAAAATTGATCTCAGAACAAAGAACGGCGATTTGTGATTTTAGAAGTTTGGCAATGGGCATAGGTGTTTTACTTCATAAATCAAAAATCTTCAATCCTTATTCTTAAATCAATATGATTGTCCACATTAATAACATCTAATATTCTTAAATTCTGTATAGTCATGCTGAGCGGAGTCGAAGCATTTTTTTTAACGAATATCCCTCGACTCCGCTCGGGATGACGCTTTTGAAATCATTGTAGTTATATTGACGGACACTCATTTAAATCAATTTAATGTAGGAACTTAAAAAACTAAAGACCAACGCCAATTCTTAGACATTAAACCTGAAATGCATCAAATCGCCATCCTGAACTGTATAATCTTTTCCTTCGATGGCAATTTTTCCTGCGTCCCGGCATGCTGCTTCTGATCCTAATTTAATGTAATCGTTATATTTAATTACTTCTGCCCTGATAAAACCTTTTTCAAAGTCGGTATGGATTATTCCTGCCGCCTGAGGCGTTTTTGTGCCTTTAATGTATGTCCACGCTCTCGTTTCATCCGGACCGGTTGTGAAAAAAGTTTCTAAATTCAGTAGCTTGTAAGCTGATTTAATTAATCGGGATACACCAGACTCGTGGAGCCCGATTTCTTCCAAAAACATGAGACGTTCTTCATATGTTTCTAATTCAGCAATTTCCGATTCAGTCTTTGCAGCAATTATTAACATTTCGGAATTTTCTTCTTTTATTAAAGCAGATACCGTATCAATATATTTATTTCCTTTTAATACATCGGTCTCATTCACATTGCAAACATATAAAACAGGTTTGTCGGTCAACAGAAAAAGATCATGAGCCAGTTTTTGTTCTTCTTTGTTATTGAGCACAACGGTTCGGGCAGGTTTTCCCTGCGCCAATACATCTTTATACTGTTTTAAAATTTCCACAAATCGCTTTGCAGATTTATCACCTCCGGTTTGGGCCTGTTTCTCAACCTTACTAAGTCTGTTCTGGATAGTTTCCAGGTCCTTCAATTGTAATTCAGCATCAATAATTTCTTTATCTCTTAAAGGATTTACAGAACCATCAACATGAACTACATTATCATCATCAAAACACCGCAGGACATGAATAATTGCATTTGTCTCCCGAATATTTCCAAGAAATTTATTGCCCAATCCTTCACCTTTGCTTGCACCTTTTACCAATCCTGCAATATCAACTATTTCAACTGTGGTAGGAATGATTCTTTGGGGTTTGTCAATATCTGCAATTTTAATCAGCCTTTCATCAGGTACTGTAATTACGCTCATATTTGGCTCGATAGTACAAAATGGAAAATTGGCAGCTTGAGCCTTGGTATTCGAAAGACAATTAAAAAGTGTTGATTTTCCGACATTAGGTAATCCTACTATCCCGCATTGCAGTCCCATTATATTTTAATTTTAAATAAACAGGTGCAAATTTAAGGGATTATAACGGATTTGCAATTATTGGACAACAAGAGAATAAGTTTTTCAATTGCTATTGTTAGTGGAATAGATTGTAATAATTATATTTCATCCCTATGGGATTTCAGTCCTTGTTTAATAGATTGGCTACCAATATTTAATCCCTAACGGGATAAAAGGACATTAGTCCCAGAGGGACGAAATATTGGTAGAAAATATAATAGACGTAATTTTTAAGTCCCATCGGGACGACATAGATAAATCAATTATACCTAATCATTACTCTATTTTATTTCGGACAACATTGTTTTTCAATTGCGAAATTTCTTCTTTTTTTTAAAGCTCTGGGATAAAATCTATAATTTTGTAAACATATCGAAAAGAGGAAATATCAAAGATTAAATAGTAAAAATCTGTCAAAATTTAATAATGAAAAGGAATTCAACATTAAAATAAATAAATTTGCGGAAATTTTTAAAACAAATGCAAATCAATATATCATGGACAATAAAATAATAAATAAGGCAGCAGACAACATCAGGATTTTATCGGCAGCAATGGTAGAAAAAGCAAAATGCGGTCATCCCGGAGGTGCCATGGGTGGCGCGGATTATATTAATATATTATTCACTGAATTTCTCCGGTACGATCCTTCTGATATGGGATGGCACATGCGCGATCGTTTTTTTCTCGATCCGGGCCATATGTCCCCTATGCTTTATTCTGTTCTTACACTGAGCGGTAAATATAGCCTGGAAGAGTTAAAGAACTTTCGTCAATGGGGAAGCCCTACACCAGGACATCCGGAACTTGATGTTCAACGAGGGGTTGAGAATACTTCCGGTCCGCTTGGTCAGGGTCATGCAATGGCCGTAGGAGCCGCAATTGCCGAACGTTTTCTTTGTGCACGATTTGGTGAATGGATGTCGCACAAAATTTATACTTACATTTCCGATGGTGGCGTTCAGGAAGAAATTTCCCAGGGGGCCGGACGTTTGGCAGGTTTTTTTGGATTAAGCAACCTTATTATGTTTTTTGATTCAAATGACATTCAACTTTCTACTGAGACTAAAGTTGTCACCCACGAAGATACTGCTAAAAAATATGAGGCCTGGGATTGGAAGGTAATAACCATTAACGGAAATGATCCTGACCAGATTCGCAAAGCATTGAAAGACGCAAATAATGAGAAAGAGAGGCCAACTCTTATCATAGGGAAGACAATAATGGGAAAAGGAGCTTTAACGGAGGATGGTTCAAACTTTGAACGCAAAACTTCTACTCACGGTATGACACTCACTGAAGCCGGTGCTTCCTTTGCTAAAACTATCTCTAATCTTGGTGGTAACCCGGATCAGCCTTTTAGCATTTTTCCGGAAGTAGCAGAATTATATCAGAAAGTTAAGGAACAGAGAATAAAGGAAGCTTATGAACGCAAAGCCATGCAGAAGGATTGGGAAAAATCTAATCCTGATAAAGCCGCAAAACTCGATCAATTTTTATCTGGAAGATTACCTGAATTGAAGTTCGAAGAAATTATTCAGAAAGAAGGAATTGCCACCCGTGCTGCATCAGCAGCAGTGCTTGGTTATCTGGCGCAAAATGTTGATAATATGATAGTCTCTTCAGCAGATCTTTCAAATAGCGATAAAACAGATGGATTTCTGAAGTATAAAAAAGCATTTGTAAAAGGTGATTATAGTGGAGCTTTCCTACAAGCCGGGGTAAGCGAATTAACTATGGCTGCATTGTGTAACGGAATTGCGCTGCATGGTGGAATAATAGCGGCCTGTGGAACTTTTTTTGTTTTTTCTGATTTTATGAAGCCCGCCGTTCGTCTTGCTGCACTTATGGGTTTGCCTGTGAAGTATATTTGGTCACACGATGCTTTCAGGGTAGGAGAGGACGGTCCCACTCATCAGCCTGTGGAACAGGAAGCACAAATCCGTTTGCTGGAGCATCTTAAAAATCATCATGGCCAAAACAGTCTGCTGGCGCTTCGTCCCGCTGACGCTTATGAAACTTCAGTTGCATGGAAAATGGCAATGGAAAATAAAACTACTCCGACTGCACTTCTTTTGTCAAGACAAAATATTAAAGATCTGCCTGCTAAAGCTGGTTCTACCCGGTATAAAGATGCCTTGCAGGCAGAAAAAGGAGCCTATACCGTTGTCTGCAATGAAGGGAAACCTGATATAATTCTTGTTGCGAGCGGTTCTGAAGTTTCTACCCTTATAGCGGGTGCTGAATTGCTCATGAGCCGAAAGGGTATTAAGGTCTGTGTGGTTTCAGCTATATCTGAAGGCTTATTTAAACTTCAAGCGACAGAATACAGAAAGAATATTATACCTGATGACATGCCTGTTTTTGGCTTAACCGCTGGTTTACCAGTTACGCTTGCCGGTTTGGTTGGTTGCAAAGGTAAGATTTGGGGACTCGATCACTTCGGATATTCTGCACCTGCTAAAGTGCTTGATGAAAAATTTGGATTCACTGCAGAAAACGTTTATAGCCAGGTTACAGCATACCTTTCAGAGAAATAATAATTATTCATTAAGTTTAAGATATACATACATCTGTATTGGTAACTACTAAATTGATGAATGCCGCCCCTGTTATGCTGAGCGGAGTCGAAGCATGATTTATCCCTCTACTCCGCCCGGGATGATGCTTTTGAATTCTTTGCAGTTTTACTGACGAATACTCATATTAAGTTATTTGAATAGCGTATTTCAAAAGTCAATAATAGCCAATTAAACTGTCATTCCCGTGTAAACGTGAATCTGTTAATCAGAAAGTTAAGAATTCCCACTTCCGTGGGATTGACAAATAAAAAGACTTTTGATTCACCCTCACCTCAATTGATTACAATAGTGCCAATAAATGTTATACTGTCTTGCTTAACCACGACATTATCGAATATAGCTTCATTTATTCCGGGTTTTTGAGGAACAAACCTTAAACTATAGATGCCTATTGGAAGACCTTTTATCATGAAGTAACCTTCGTTATTAGTAATAGTTCCTATTGTAGCTGAGTCAGAAATTGCATAAACAAAGGGTTTTAAATCTTGTGGAATTACAAGACCCCGAATTGCCCCAGTGTTTTGATCAGAAAAAATCCTGGCTACTGGTGCGAAATAATAAACACCAGGTCCCTCAACATTTACTGATCGTGATGCATCAATATCTATCCAAATATTATTTACCTTACCCGCTTCTATATTTTGATTAGCCTTTATTATTGCACTGTTATTATTACCGGGAGATATATTTAAAACCACATTTTCGCTATCGTTGATAAATATATTATTCTTGCCAAAAACTATGCGAATTTGATTAATTTTTCCACCAGGTAGTGTGATACTTCCCAGTAAAGTATCGGCTCCATTTGAATATTCAAGAAGATTATGCGCACCGGGACTTTTTAGTAAAACTTCATGTTCAGTGCTTGATCCATCGTATCTTATCGTAATTTTTTGAATATCTATAATTACAGCTTTATAATAAGCTGGTGCGTCAGTTAAATATATATTAATCTTTGTATTGCCCGGCTCATCTTTCTTACAATGCAAAATTACAAGCAATGTCAAAATAAAAATGACTGTTCTTATACAGCTTGCAATTAAATGTCTTTTCACGTTCTTTAATTTGATTCAGAAAACATTTACAAAAAGGTTCTGTAATAAAAAGAAAAAACAAAAATACAGTAATTTGAAACAATAAATTGTATACGAAATTTGTTTTTGAATTGTTTTCAAGCCAGATTGTTAATAACAGAATAAAAATAATTTTAACTTTGGTAAAATCGCTATTCTAAATGCAGCCTTTGATTGCACGCTCTAATTTATCGAAATTAATTATTGCCGGATTCCTCTTGTTATCCGGTACACCTTTACCTGCACAGCAGAAACTAGAAATTAAACCTGCACTTACCCGGGTTTTATTCGTTTTCGATGCATCAAACAGTATGGCAGCTATGTGGGAGAGTGATATAAAAATAAATATTGCCAGACGTATTCTGATAAGCATCGTTGACAGTCTTCAAAATCTGGATAATGTGCAAATGGCGCTCCGGATATATGGACATCAAAGCCCAGTTCCTCCCCAGGATTGTTCCGATACCAAGCTTGAAGTACCTTTTGGTAAAAATAATGCATCGGTTATAAGACAACGTCTCAGGTTTCTTAATCCTAAGGGCACAACTCCTATTGCAAATTCATTGGCACAATGTCCAAATGATTTTCCACCATGTTCCAATTGCCGGAATATCATTATTCTGATAACTGATGGAATTGAAGCTTGTGATGGAGATCCCTGCGCTGTCTCAGAAGACTTGCAAAGAAGAGGCATAGTGCTTAAGCCATTCATTATAGGTATAGGAATCGATGAAGGATTTAAGGCAACCTTTGAATGTGTGGGTCATTATTACAATGCATTTCATGAAGAAAAATTTAAAGAGTTGATGAATATTGTAATAACTCAGGCATTGAATTCTACCACTGCACAGGTGAACCTGCTAGACGAAAAAGGATTGCCAACTGAAACCAATGTAAATATGACTTTTTATGACAGGTACTCTGGCAAAATGCTTTATAATTATGTGCATACGATAAACAATCGTGGTAATCCTGATACATTGATCCTTGATCCATTAGTGACATACCGGGTTGTAATACACACTATTCCTCCAATCTGTCTAGACAGTATTAAAGTTGTACCGGGTAAACATACAATTATCGCTGCTGACGCTCCTCAGGGTATGTTAATTGTTACTTCACCGGGATTGGGAAATTTATACCGGGATGTTTCTTTAATTGTTAGAAAAGGTGGATATCCAAATACATTAAATGTTCAGAAATTTGGAGATATCGGGAAGTACATTACAGGAAAATATGATATTGAAATACCAGTATTGCCCAGGATTATTAAAAATGGAATCGAGATTAAACAGAGTTCTACTACTACCGTAGAAATTGCAAGACCAGGATTGCTTACGATTCTATCATCAACTACAGGTTTTGGCAGTATTTATGTTTATACTCAAAAAGGGATGGAATGGATATACAACTTTAATTCGAATCAAAAGAGTGAATCAGTAGTCTTACAACCTGGAAAATATACAGTTGTATTTCGTGCCCAAAATGCCAAAGAAAGTATTTATACAATTACTAAATCATTTGAGATTAAGTCAGGCAGTTCGCTGGCTCTGGAACTTAATTAAAAGTAAATTGAATTAGAAATTGAATTAATTTAGGAGCAAAATCAGGTAAATGGTTGAATATAAAGATAAGGAACTTATTGATCTGTTTTTAAATCCCGAAACAAAGCACTATGGGTTCAACCTTCTTGTAAATAAATATAAAGAGAAGTTATACTGGCATATACGTAAGATTGTCATTGATCATGATGATGCAGATGATTTGGTACAGGATACTTTCATGAAAATATGGCATGGCCTGGAAAAATTTCGCGGCGAATCCTCATTATTTACGTGGTTTTACAGAATTGCAACAAATGAATGCATTACATTTTTAAAAAAGAAAAGAACCCGTTTTTTTATACCGCTGGTTAATGTTGAAAAGGAACTGGAGCGGTCAATTGCAGCAGATCCCTGGTTCGACGGAAATGAGGTTCAAAAAAAATTTCAGAAAGCTTTGCTAACTTTGCCTGAGAAACAACGGTTGGTTTTTAATCTAAGGTACTTTGAGGAAATGCCTTATGAGGAAATTTCAAAAGTACTGCATACTTCTGAGGGGGCATTAAAAGCTTCCTATCATCATGCAGTAAAAAAAATTGAGAAATATTTTGAAAATGATTAAACTTTATAGTTAATTTTCAGTCTATTTATTATGCAGATGGAAGAAAAAGACAACATATTGTCGAAATTTGAGTCATTTAAAAATAATGAACCCTATAAGGTGCCAGAAGACTACTTTAACACGCTGCTATCAAGGATACAGGATAAAATTGAAGTTGGTGAGAAAAAGAAGATTCCTGGATGGAGATTGTCTTACAAGCCTTTAATAAAATTGGGTTTCCTGGTTGCAGGGATTGCATTTATTGCTTTTATCAGTTTTGAGGTTCTGAAACCGGTTTGGAATAATTCCTATACGCAGAACAACCAAATCGATGATATTGCAACGTATATAGATAACCAGGTTTTTACTTTAGATGATGTAACTTTGTTAAGTGTTACTGAATCGAATAGGAATGAGATAAAATCGAAAGTTAATGAACAGAATGACACCATTAATTTTCTTTTAAATAATAATGTTTGCAATGAAGACATAATCAACGAACTATAATATTTAATAATATGAAAGCTTTAAAATATTTGATTTTCGTTTCCGTATTTTCATATTTAGCTGCTCCGCTTTTTGCACAGGGCGATGTAGAAGAAAGAATGGAGAAATTTAAAACTCAAAAAATAGCTTTTATTACTGATCAGTTGAACCTTACATCAAAAGAAGCTGAGACATTTTGGCCGGTTTATAATGAATTTGATACTAAAAGGCAGGCAATAAATCAGGACAGAATGAAATTGGTAAGGCAATATATGAAATCGAATAATACTTTAAGTGAAAAAGAAGCTTCTGAAATGGCAGATAAATTTATTTTTTATCAAAAGCAGGAAGCTCTATTAGCAGAAGAATACAATACAAAATTTAAGGCAATATTACCTGCAACAAAAGTTTTAAAACTATACCAATCCGAAATACAGTTTAAACGTAAACTTCTGAAGCAACTGCGACAGGGCGATTTTAAGGGCCCCGGAAAAAGACCGGAAGGGGAGTAGAATTGTGAATATGTGAATTGTGAAGTTGTGAATAGACAAGTTTTTAATTAGTTTCAAATTGAAAGTTTAGTTTGAGAAGTCATACTGAGCGGAGTCGAAGTATGGCTTCAATCCGCAACGGTTAACTTGGCCTGACAGCTATTGAAATATATTTTACAATCACAAAACTGGTTAGGTCTCTATATTATTGGTTAACAGATAGAGAAATTAAATTATTTAAATCCTTGAAAGTAGCAGCTGATTGTTATTAATCAAAACAAAGTAGACTGTATTGCTTTTTTCCCATTCTTGCCATTGAAAACTTTGCTTTCATCTACTTCGGCTTTATCCTTATTCTTAGAACCATTTGATCCTTTTACGAGCTCGGGTTTCGGTTCCTTTTCCTTTTCCTTTTCCGGTTCTGGTTCCGCTTTTTGCAGAGGTTCAATTTCAACAACTTTTGAAACGGTAAAAGTGGTCAATCGTTTACCTTTTGCCCGGTAACTTTTTACGGATATAAATTCTTCCACATCTATCAACTCATCAGGGCGATTTTTGTACTTGCCTCCAAAGGTGATTTTAAGCTGAGGAAATTTTTCGCTTGTAAAGAGAATCATCTTTGAGTTTGGATTCTCATCATCAATAAAATTCAGCGTTTTTTCAGATGACTCGAAAGTAAAACGTTTTAGATAGTACAATTTCAGAGAAGCATCAAAATAAACAGCTGAGAAAACCTTCTCGGGTTCGAATTTCTCAATCCTGATTAAATTATCTTCATAATGGTTTGCCAAATCAAAATTTGTAAGCCTGAATTCGCCATTTTGAGTAATGGCAAGTATTTTATCTCCATTCTGAAATTCACCTAATAACTGACCGCGGCAGTCGATATTTAACCGTTGAACATCGGCATCAAACCAAATTGTTTTACCTCCCAGGGTCGATTCTCCTTTTGATTTTAACTCAATTTTATAGATGGCATTTTTGGTAAGAATATTACCCATTGAGTTTTTACCTTTTATCGCCAATTCTGCAAAATTGACGGATAATTCAAGAACCTTAAGACGAGGTTTGGGTTTTAACCTGACTTTTATTGTTTCCGCCTCACCATTGGGATTAACCGTAAGGTAAAGAATTTTGGAGTATTCGTTTCCCTGCGTAAGAAAATATTCTTTGTCCCTTGTAAGTCCTGAAATTGCGCAACGTTTCATGTAAGAGATGCCTGACTTACCATCAAAATAAATGATGTTATAGATAGAACGTGTATCGTTTTTCTTGAAGACCGCGATGTGTAAAATATCTTTACCTACAAAAACCTTATCGGTTATTTTGGTAATTAAATAAGAACCGTCTCTGCGTATAACTATTACATCATCAATATCGGAACAGTCACTGACAAATTCATCTTTTTTCAGACTTGTACCCAGAAATCCTTCTTCACGGTTTACATACAATTTTTCATTTGCAGCAACAACTGCCGTAGCCTGAATGGTTTCAAAATTGCGTAATTCAGTTTTCCTGTCACGTTTAGGGCCATATTTCTTTTTAATATTTTCATACCAGGTAATTGTGTACTTCACAATATTTTCGAGATTGTATTTTACCTCTTCAATTTGTTTTTCAATACCTTTTATATATTCATCAGCTTTTTTAATATCGAATTTTGAAATTTTACGAACAGGCTTTTCTGTTAGTTTCAGTATATCTTCTCTTTCGATTTTGCGCTTTAATAATTTACGATATGGGGTAAAAGCTTTTTCAATATCTTCAAGCATTAAGTCCCACGTTTTGGTATCTTTTTCAAGTTCGCGATAAATCTTTTTCTCAAAAAATATCTTTTCCAGTGAAGAAAGATGCCAGTCCTCATTTAATTCAGCAAGCTTAATCTCAAGTTCCTGTTTTAAAAGGTTTAAAGTGCTTTCGGTATTGTGCTTTAAAATTTCTGAAACTCCCATAAATCGGGGCTTTTCATTTTCTATCACACAGCAATTCGGTGAAATAGGTACTTCACAGTCTGTAAAAGCATAAAGAGCATCAATAGTTACATCGGGTGAAATTCCGGGTTGAAGGTGAATTAGAATTTCAACATTTTCAGCAGTATTGTCGTCAATTTTTCGAATCTTGATTTTGCCTTTTTCATTGGCTTTAAGAATACTTTCAATTAGACTGGAGGTAGTTTTTCCAAATGGTATTTCATTAATGACTAGCGTTTTTTTGTCAAGTTTATTTATTCGTGCCCTTACCCGGATTGCACCACCTCTGATTCCGTCATTGTACCTTGATATATCTGCCATGCCTCCAGTTGGAAAATCAGGATAGAGCTCAAAAGGCTTGTTTTTGAGATGAGCGATAGACGCATCAATTAATTCATTGAAATTATGTGGCAATATCTTGGAAGCCAATCCAACTGCGATACCTTCTACGCCCTGTGCAAGTAATAATGGAAATTTAACCGGTAAAGTAACAGGTTCATTATTTCGGCCATCGTATGATAATTTCCACTCAGTAGTTTTAGAATTAAAAACAATTTCAGTGGCAAATTTCGAGAGGCGTGCTTCAATGTATCGTGGAGCTGCAGCATTATCGCCAGTAAGAATATTGCCCCAGTTTCCCTGGCAATCTATTAATAAATCTTTCTGACCTAATTGAACAAGTGCGTCGCCAATAGAAACATCGCCGTGTGGATGGAACTGCATGGAGTGCCCTATAATGTTGGCAACCTTGTTATAGCGCCCATCGTCAAGACGTTTCATGGAGTGAAGGATACGGCGCTGGACCGGTTTTAATCCGTCATTAATATGAGGTACGGCGCGTTCCAGGATAACATAAGATGCATAGTCGAGAAACCAGTTTCTATACATGCCACTAAGCACCGTAGTATGTTTATATGCTTCGTGTTGTTCCTTTCCGCCGGTTTTTTCAACCGGACCATCGAGGCTAAAATCGTCCGTATTATCATCTGTGTCTTTTACTGCCATAATTTATTCTTCTTTGCGACTTGGCGTGAAATTATTTATCTTCCACCAAATCCTCTTCTAATCTCAGGTTCTCAATGATAAAATCCTGACGTTCCGGTGTGTTTTTACCCATATAAAAATCAAGCAAATCATGTATGATATCTTCCTTACGCATGCGAACAGGATCAAGGCGTATATCGGCTCCTATGAAATATTTAAATTCATCAGGCGATATTTCACCTAGCCCTTTAAATCTTGTAATTTCCGGATTAGGGCCCAATAGTTTAATTGCCGAAACCTTTTCTTTTTCATCGTAACAATAATTGGTTTTTTGTTTGTTACGAACCCTGAAAAGCGGCGTCTGTAAAATGTACAAATGGCCTTTACGAACAAGGTCCGGGAAAAATTGAAGGAAGAAAGTTATAAGTAAAAGTCGGATATGCATGCCATCTACATCAGCATCTGTGGCTATTACAATGTTATTATATCTTAGGTTGTCCAGCCCATCTTCAATATCCAATGCAGATTGAAGCAGATTAAATTCCTCGTTTTCATAAACAATTTTCTTGGTCAGTCCGAAAGTATTCAAGGGCTTGCCTTTTAAACTGAACACTGCCTGAGAATTTACATCACGGGATTTGGTAATTGATCCGCTTGCTGAATCACCTTCAGTAATAAAAAGTGTGGATTCCAAACGTCTGTCGTCGCCATTATTTAGATGTATCCTGCAATCTCTGAGCTTTTTGTTATGTAAACTGGCTTTTTTTGCCCTCTCCCTGGCTATTTTCTGAATACTGCTTATGGCTTTGCGTTCTTTTTCTGATTCAATAATTTTTTTCAGAAGAATGTCAGCTGTTTCAGAATGCTTATGTAAATAATTATCAAGTTCTTTTTTAACAAATTCGCCAATAAACTTGCTTACCGAAGGACCATCATTGCTCATATCTTTGGATCCCAGCTTTGTTTTTGTCTGGGACTCAAATACGGGTTCTTCAATTTTAACGCAAATTGCCGCTATTATAGAGGATCTAATGTCAGAAGGCTCATAATCCTTTTTATAAAATTCGCGGATGGCTTTTACGTAAGCTTCTTTAAAGGCATGTAAATGCGTACCACCCTGCGTTGTATGCTGCCCGTTTACAAAGCTGTAGTAATCTTCCCCATATTCATTTCCGTGAGTTAAAGCTATTTCAATATCTTCTCCTTTTAAATGGATGATTGGATATAACCCCGGTTCAGATAAATTATCATTCAGCAAATCCAAAAGTCCGTTCTTGGAAATAAAGCGTGTTCCGTTAAAATTGATGTAAAGTCCAGCATTGAGGTAGGTATAATTACGAACCATGGCCTCAATATATTCAGTTATAAAATGAAAGTGGCCGAACATTTTATTGTCTGGGGTAAAAGTTACTTCAGTGCCATTTTGCTGATTTGTTGCTTTCTCAGGATCATCAGTAATAATATTGCCTTCGGAGAATACTACTCTTTTGGTTCTCTTTTCGCGAAAGGCCTGAATTTGAAATTCGGAACTTAATGCATTAACTGCTTTAATACCAACGCCGTTCAAGCCAACAGATTTTTTAAAGACTTTCGAATCGTATTTGGCACCGGTATTCATCTTAGAAGCAACATCAACTACCTTTCCCAGAGGGATACCACGGCCATAATCTCTTATTTTAACCAAAGCATCAGTAATGGTCAGTTCAATTTCCTTTCCATTGCCCATCATATATTCGTCTATGGAGTTATCCATTATTTCTTTGATTAGAACATATATTCCGTCATCTGGGGATGAGCCATCTCCAAGCTTACCTATATACATTCCCGGACGCTTCCTGATGTGTTCCTTCCAATCCAGGGTTTGAATGGTTTCTTCCGAATAAGCTGTAGTACTCATATTGATCTAAATCAAAATATTTGTTTTAGCACAAATCACCAACAAATATATGGAAAAGAAAAGGCGTGGTTAATATTTTTCTTTCAACAAAAATTGTTAATATTTAGTTACCTTACGTGTAATACAGGGGTTTAACACACGGTTTTTTTGATAAAAAAGATGATTTGACAATAATTTCTGGATCATGTCAATATTTCTTTGATTCAGTGGAGCGAAGCAATCTGTATAATAGTCTATTAATATGTCAGTTAGTAGTTCTTAATTTAACCAGTTCCTTTGCCATTATATCTTTAACATACTCCCTAAGAATCTGATGATCATTTGATGGGAAATTTGCGTAAGGTATTTCGTCCAGCACTTTAACAATAATTTTTGTTTTGCCGGAAATTTTCATTCCATCTTTTGGCAGCAGGCGACCGGTACCATCCAATACTATGGGTACAATAGGCACTTTATTCTCAATTGCAGCCTTGAAAGCTCCATCTTTAAATCGTCCCAATCCGCTTGTTAATGAGCGGGTGCCTTCAGGAAAAATCATTATAGTCTTATTTTTTTTCAAAGCTTTAGCAATTCCGGCAAACATTTTAGGAAAAGTTTTTGGATCTTTTCTGTTGACACAAATATACCCGTTAATTGTCATTACCCACCCCAATACTGGCATCCTGAAATTTTCAATTTTGGAAACCCAGGTAAAATATCCATACAAATGAAAAAGTATCATTATATCCAGCAGTGACTGGTGATTTGAGACAACAATACAGGGCTTTCCCCTGATAAGTTTATGCCTGTCAATTAATTCAATCTCCCAAAATGGGTAAACCACAACATAAAAGGTGGCCCAATACCAGGTAAGTTTTTGAGTGAAAAGATGTTTCCTGTCAAATGGAAAAGTGAAAATCCACAACACAAAAAAAATGACCCAAAATGTTATCATTGACAATATGCAAACTAACCAAACCATTGTCGTTACGAAAAAAATCTTAAATTTCATTTTTATTAATTTAAAATTGAATTAAAACACGAGAATGATATACTTATAAATAATTGATGCAGCAATAATTCAGGTTTTCATAATAATTCAGCTAAACATTAATTTATAAGCCCTTTCAAATAAAAATGTGCAAAGTTATTTTTAAAAATAAAAATTACCTAAGAAAGATTTCTTAATTTTGTGGCTTGTATCGAATGTTTCCAAATTTATAGCTTATAAATAGAAAGTTTTATGAAACCTCTGAAATCTGGTCTTAATTTGGCTAATTGGATGTTTCGTATTTCATTATTGTTATTTGTAATATTACTATTTATTGGAGGATTTAAACCGGTAAATTTTAGTAACAGCGAATTTTACATTTCGGCAGCTTATATAGTTTGTGCTGCTTTATTGTTTTTTGGGGGCTTTTTGCCAAAGCCTTCACTGACAATAATTTCCGGACTAATTTTATCATTGATGTCTTTTGGGACTATCTTTTTTCATTTTTCAGGTAAATTGGATATTGAAATTGCAAATTATCTGATTATATTGGCAATCGGATTCTATTTCACATGTTCAGGAAATTAGAATGATGAAATTAATTTTGGGCATAGGCTTTGATATATTTCATAGAAGTCATTTGATTATGATGAATAAGCTTTCAATTATATTTTTGTTCTGGTTAATTCCAAATCTCGGCTTTTCCCAGGTAGAAAAGGCAAACACTTTTGAAGAAGAGAAAAGTGTGAAGCTTGATACCATAATTAAACTGGGTGGCAAGAAAATAATTTGTACTGTTCTTAAAATTAATCCTACTACGGTAAGCTTTAGCAAACCAAGTCAGGGTCAGATAATAGATATGCCCAGGAAGGATATTGAAAAAATAATTTACAGAAATGGC
>Ga0265316_10002310_pt1 | contig 19926 bp, 11 predicted proteins | sample 4522metaG_FD_202092 | JGI IMG/M metagenome (GOLD analysis project Ga0265316, IMG submission 202092) | Rhizosphere microbial communities from Carex aquatilis grown in University of Washington, Seatle, WA, United States - 4-5-22 metaG | ecosystem: Host-associated > Plants > Roots > Rhizosphere >... | reverse complement strand
AAGCCAGTAGGCATTTACCCTGTCGACAAATTGTTGTGTAGAAATGCTTTCATGATTGAAGTCGGCGCCAAATTTGTATACTGGATTAGGCGATTGTGCATTGAACCAAGGATTGGGAATCTTCATGTAGATTTGATCTGAACCTATATGATCGAGATAAAGCTGAACAAAAGGAGATTGTTCATAGCAATGGTTTAAAACCATGTCCATTATTACTGCTAATCCCCGACTGTGACAAGCATCAATAAAAGCCTTAAGATCGTTTTTTGGTCCGTAATATTTGTCCGGTGCAAAGTAGAATGAAGGATTGTAACCCCAACTGAGGTTTCCTTCAAATTCATTAATAGGCATCAGCTCAATTGCATTTATTCCCAGATTAGCAAGATAACCCAATGTATCTGTAAGAGTTTTATAATCATGATTTGCTATGAAGTCGCGTACAAGCAATTCATAGATTACAAGATTTGATTTGTCAGGAGGAACGAAGCTGGTTGTTTTCCAGGTATATGGCACCTGGGATGTCTGGAGAACGGATACAATACCTGAAGCTGTGTCTTTCGGATATTGGATCAGATTGGGATATGTAGCAGAAGAAATAAACTGGTCATTATCCGGATCAAGAACCTTGTCACAGTATGGTTCACCTATATAGAGTGTACTGTCTACAAGATATTGAAACCGGTACTCTTTCCCTGTTGTCAATCCGTCTATCTGAACCCAGTATCTCTCACCATCGGGAGTTCTTTTCATATAGCCCTTTTCACGGGCAAGCCAACCCGTGAAATCGCCTGTCGCAAATACATAGTTTTTATATGGGGCATGCAGAACAAGCGCAACTGAAGTGTTACTCAGGTAGTTTATTCCGTCATTCAGTCCGGCAGGCAATGCTTCAGTTACTATTGGTTTCCTGACATAATAGAAGAACGAATCAGTTGCAAAAGAAGGTTTATTCCAGGCAACTGCCTTAACCCAGAATTCACCATACTGATCCGGCAGTATAGTATCGGTGACAAGATCAGCCGTTGCCCCTGATTTGATAAAATTGTTGTTAATATATAATGAAACCGAATCTGCAAGTGTTGCAGAAGCTTTAATTATTATTTGCTTAAAAATATCAGTGACAAAAGAAGATTTAACCGGAAGAGTAAATGTCACATTTAATCCCACCTGAAAAACATCCAGAAAAATATCGGGTCGTGTCTGGTGGTCCGAAGCCGTATTACGGATAACCAGGCAGATTTTTGTCGCAATATCGGTAGATGCCAGTGAATAGAAAGTCTTAATATCGGGAGTAATATCAAGTTCATACCGATAGTTTCCCAGATAATTGAATTTCGGCTGGGTTGTATTATTGGACCAGGTGCCTATTACTTTTTGCCATGGAATTCCAAGAAGAGTGACTCCTGTATGCGCATAAAGATCACCGGTGTAATTATGCAATTCCCCGGCATCTTTGGAACTATCATAAAAGATCTTTATCACTGTTCCCGGAGTGGGGACTGCCGGATCTGTAGTCACCATCTGTCCGGACAAGAAACTGGAAATACAGGAAATACATAGAATAGTAATAAGCAATTTTTTCATTAATTATTCAATATTGGGGTCAAAGCTTTAACATTTTGTAGATCAGGTTATATTTAAGAGGCTGTCTTAAAAACAGACAGCCTCTTTCATTAAATTGAAACTTTTCAGATTTTATCTGGTTAAGGAATCTTTCTAGTTCTTGGTGACAGTGGCTTTAAGTCCCCATGGATCCAGTGTAATTGTATAATTTCCGGCAGCTGTAACCGAAATATTTGCACCACCTGAAGTAAGGGCATTTATATCACCTCCCAGATTCAGATCCCATGCGTCGTTTGCCCTGAATTTGATAGCTCCGACAACCAGGTCGAGAGTCACAGTAAATACCTTATTTGTTGCATCCCACGTCATGTTCTGGTCAGAGCTCCAGGTATCAGCAGTTGCATCACCAATGACTCCCCATCTGTTTACGCTGTAAGTATAAGCATTCGGATGACTTAAATCCAGCGTAATCGCATAATCAGCTGCAAAGGACACTGGAATATTTGCACCACCCGCACTCAGAGTTCCATCAGCTAAATCACTGCCATAATTATAATCCCAGGAATGATTGGCCCTGAATTTCATTGCAGCTACGGTCAAATGCATCCCACCTGTCCATACAGTTAAAGCTGGTTTATATGTCAGTGCCGTTTCATCATTCCATCCATTGGGCGAGGCATCACCTATCACACCCCAAACTGTGGCAACAGCTGTATAGGTCATAGGAGTAGGAGCAGCATTTACGTTTATTTTATAATAACCGGCCGGTGAAGCAATATTGTCACCTGATTCACTTAAAGTACCAGCAACTGTCCCAGCTGTATAATTAGGCCCATCCCAATTAGGTTGGGTTGCAAATTTCCACTGGTTTGAAGTATTGGCCATGTACACATAACCTTCAAGATTGTCTGGCGCAGTAACAGTACTTTTTAGCTGAGGTGATTTGTCAGGCGACCAGTCAGCAAATGTAGAACCAGGGTAACTGGCGGCAACATAGTCACCGGGTATGTTCCAAATACGGGTATTTGCTAATGTAGTAAATTGAACATCACTGCCATAAGCTGTACCTGCACTATTGGTTGCATAGGCACGAACATGATATATAGTGAATAGTGTCAAACCGGTAAGATTGCTGACAAAAGCACCGGTACCGGTTCCACCATCAATTATACTACCTGCAACAGTCGGGTTTGCAGTAGTGCTCCAGGCAAGACCTCGTGTTGTTACAGTACCACCACCATCATAAGTTACTTCACCACCCGATACAGCAGAAACCTTAGTTATCGCTGTAACAGCAGTGGTTGTTATAACAGGTAAATCTACAAGAGTGGTAAAAGTTACTTCCGGGCCATATCCTGTACCAGCACTGTTTGTAGCATATGCACGCACATAATAAATAGTATTTCCCTTTAAACCTGTAAGTGAACTTATAAATGCTCCGGTGCCGGTTCCATTAGCAGTCTTGGTACCAGAAACAGCTGGATTGTGATTTTTACCAAAGCATATACCACGTGCAGTAACATCAGCACCGCCACCAACAGTAACATTGCCTCCACCTGCGGCTGAATTACCGGTTATCACAGTAATGGCAGCGGTGGTAAGCGTGGGTACGACGGGTGAAGTTGTAAAAGTAACCTCATCACCATAAATAGTTGCATTGGCATCAATTGCATAAGCGCGTGCATAATATTTGGTGGCATATGTAAGGCCCGACAACTTAACAGCAAAGGTTGCTTTGGTGACCAGATCGCTGAATACAACTTTGGAGTCAGATATAGTAGGACCGGTTTGTGTTGCATAACAAACACCTCTTTCTGAAAAACCGTCACCGGAAGCAACTACAAAACCTACAACAGTTGCAGAGTCAGATTTAACATTTAATACCTGAGTGGTAGAAAGCTTCGGATTTAATCTGACGTTCGACTGTTCCTTTTTACATGAGACAAATACAATTGTCGCAGCAAGAAGAACAGCCAGAAATCTATATAAGGTTAATCTTTTCATAAATAATTTCTTTTATAGTAATTACTAGTTTTTTGTAAAAGTACATTTGTAAGGAGTGGTGGTAATATAAAGCCTTACTGTATAGTTTCCTGCTGTAACAGGAATGTTTGCACTTGAGCTGCTATTATACAGATTATCGATTGAATAGCCTGTTCCGATTCCCAGATTGATGCCCTGATCCCACGCGTCATTCATTCTGAATTTAACAGTCCCGTCAATTAAAGTAAGAGTAATTACCCAGGTTTGGGATTTAGAATCGTAATCCATTTTTGAATCGGGTGAATTCCAGCCATTTGGAGTAGCATCACCGATCAAGCCTATCATATACGCTTTATTTGTATATGTAAGAGCTTTGGTATCAGCTATTAATTGATACCATCCGTTGGCTGCTACCGAGAAAGCGGTGCCATTAACTGCAAGTGCGGCACCATTGGAACCATATGTAATATTTGCATCAGGATTCTTCAATGTAAATGGTTTAGTAGCGTCAAGTTTTACGAAACCTGTGTATTTCCCGTCAGCTAAAGGAGATTCAATTTTCTGAGCGATGCCTGAATTGATTAAGTCCAACCGGGGCAAACCGTAAACAGTAACATTGGCAGTTACGGGATCAGAACTATAAATCATAGGTAATGCACCTGTGCCGGCATCAACAGATAATACGGACCTTATTCGAAAATCTGCAGAAGAAACCTGATCAGCCGGCAGAATTTTGAGTAGAATTGCGTTAAGGTCATTAACACTGATTCTTAGTGATGTATCCTGGATAGCGGACATCACAAGTATTGAATCTTTGAAATTATCTCCTGTTGGACATGCTTCGAGAAAATAAGTTGCAGAAGCATGGAAACCGGGATTAACGGCGGTACCAACAAATTTAAGAGTATCCGTCCAATGAACTCTTTGGAGAGTCAGATCAGGCAGGGTAGCTATTGTCGGCGGATTTGGATTGGCCAGGATCACGACTTTTGTCTCATCCTTCTTACAGGCATTGAGCAAGAAGCCAAGTATTGTTATATAAAATATTATCTTTTTCATATGAATTAAGTTTTTAAATTAATAACCAGTATTCTGGATAATATTTGGATTTGCAGACACTTCAGCTCCGGGAATCGGGAAAATATTCAGATGAGCGTCAGTGTTAGTTCCATTTAATGCGCCACCCTTCCATGGCCAGTTATAATTCCCGTTGGTGAATTTGCCGAAACGAACCAAATCGGTACGTCTCTGTGCCTCAAAATAGAATTCACGGCCACGTTCAGCCAGTAAGAAATCATCTGTAAGCTGGGCAGCTGTGATGTTACCTGTTGCATTTCCATAAGCACGGCTTCTTACAGCATTAACGTCCAATACTGCGTTAGCATTATCTCCTGATCTGTGCAAAGCTTCTGCTCTCATCAATAATGCGTCAGCATAACGGAAAACCGGGAAATCTGTACTGGCATAGGCCGGATTGTAATCAGCAGCCTGACTGCCATCAGTATTTTTTGCAGTAAATTTATATACACCAATGCCATAATCACCACTTGATGAAGGACTTGGAATATTCATACTTTTCTTGGTTTTCAGATATACGCGTTTATCCTTGCATTGAGAAAAAATTGAATCGCTTGTTGGAACAGGCACATTACCGTAGGTGGCAATTGTGTCTACCAGAACATTCATAAACTGTCTTTTGGTTCTGTTTCCGTTCCAATCGGTGTTTGAGGTTAAACCATGAAATCTTTCTGCCCTTATATATGTGGCATCACTGCAAGATTCGATAATAAATGTCGAGCCAACATAACCCTGCGTATTAACACCATCCTGTGCCCAGGCAAAAATCATCTCCGGGTTGTGATCACCGTCATTATCCGCACTAAAGTTCTTTCGATAATTAGTAGCCAAAGAATAGGCTCCGCTGTTTATCACTTTATCGCAATAGATTTTACAGCTATCCCATTTTGCTGTTCCTGTGAATACTTCAGCATTCAGATATAACCTTGCCAGTAACATCCAGCAGGCAGCCTGATCAGCCTCGGGATAAGAAAATTTTGGAGCCCCAAGTTTGGTTTCTATGCCATGCAGTTCAGAAACTACATAATTAAACAACTTTGCCCTCTGAATTTGTTTTGGGAAGAATTTCCCAACTATGTCGGCATCTGTAGTAAAAGGGGGATTAGCAAACAAATCCATATCCCATGTGTAAGCCAATGCCCTCAGAAACCTGGCTTCAGCATTATATTGGATTAAAGTAGGGTCCGAACTTCCATTGGTCTTCTTAATAAAATCGTTTGCATAAGTTACACTCAAACTTAAACGCTGATAAAGCGCAGTCAGAAAAGGATTAGTAGCACTCCACGTCTGTGTATTTAAATCTCCAATTCCTGTATCTGTCCATCCACAAATAGCTTCATCTGTAGTTATTTCCTGGCAATTCCAGAGAGCCCTGGTAGTAGTAAAAAAGTCATTATCGGGAGCGCTAATATCCGGCCCTCCGTTACTACCTTGTCCATTGATTATAAAACTGGCATAAATTTTCCCCAGGGCTTCTTTCATGTAAATAGGATTATTTCCCAGGTTGCCGGACATTATAATATTTGGGTCATTTGGATTCACAATCAGATCTTTCACACACGATGTAATCATCACTGTTGAAAGAACAACTCCTAGTATTAAAATCTTTTTATTCATATGTGTATTATTATAATATTAGTAGGTTAAGCTTAAACCAAGCATAAAGGTCCGTGGTCTTGGATAGAAATTGTTGTCAATACCTCCCGGAACTTCAGGATCAATTCCTTTGTACTTAGTGATCGTCAACAGGTTTTGCACTGTAATGCTGACACGCGCACTCAATTTGTTAACAACGTCGTCGAATTTATAACCGGCACTAAGGTTGTCTAATTTTAGAAAAGAAGCATTGCTGACAAAATAATCGCTTGTAAATTGTCGTTTCACAAATTTTGTATCGCTCAGGAATGTCGGGAAATTTTTAAAATATCCAATCTGATATAATTGGTCATACGAAGCACCTGCTGCAACCTGATTATATACGTAGTTTCCTATATTTGAACGGGCGGAAGCAGAAATATCAAAGTTTTTATAGGCAAAACGGGCAGAGAATCCCAATACGTAATCAGGGGCAGGATTATGGTAAATATATTTGTCGGCATTATTACCGTTCACTGTCCCTCCGAGTCCGGAAAGATCAACATATAAACCCTCAATCGGGTTACCGTTTGCATCATATACCTGTTTATTCAGGAAGTATGAATATGCAGGATAACCAACTCTTGTTACCTGTTTCTGACCTGTGAAAGCATCGCCATAAAGGACACCGATAAACTTGGGATCATCAGTTATAAGCAGTTTGAGAATTTTGTTAACATTATAAGTTAAATTGAATCCTATTGTCAGTGACATATCTTTTTTTGAAATCGGGGTAAGATTTAATGATGCTTCTAAACCCTTGTTTTCCAAACTACCAACATTTGTGAACAATGTATTGGAAAAATTACTCCCACTTGGAATTGTGACAGTGTTCAGAAGATTTGTGGTAACGCGTTTATAAATGTCGAAAGATCCTGTAATACGATTTTTCAGGAAACCAAAATCCAGTCCCAGGTTCTGGGTTTTTGTCTGTTCCCATTTTATGTTACCATCATAAGCACTTGGTCGTAACGTAGGAAGGTATACACCCCCAATAGGATAATAAGAACCGGGTGAAGATACCGTGTAGATTGCCTGTGCGGGGAAATCACTTCCAATATCCTGTTGTCCTGTGATTCCCCATCCCAGTCTCAGCTTTAAATCAGAAATTGCATCAATATTTTTTAGGAAAGACTCCTCTTTTATTTTCCAGGCGAGAGCTGCTGAAGGGAAAAATCCCCACTGGTTAGGAGTAGGTGAACTTGAATAGCCGTTATAAAAACGTGAGGAGCCATCTTCACGGACAGTCAGAGTAAGAAGGTACTTATCCATAAAAGTGTAATTTACTCGACCAAAGAATGAAAGTAATCTTAGAATAACTGGTGCATGGTAGGTACTGTCAGTTTTTTGATAAATATCCCTCGTATAGTTAAAACTTTCACGTTTAAATTGTTGCCAGGAATAACCTGCAGTAGCATCAATTTTACTCCGAATGCTACCCAGGTCTTTTGTATAGTTAAGATAAAAATCAAGAAGGTTATTTGAATTCTTGCTGTTATAATTATTCCATCTGCCGACTGTCAGCGGAGCTATAAGAACTGAAGGAGCAGATGAAGGAATGTTGTTATGCCCCGTACTCTTTGTATAATCAGTTGCTAAATTCAGATTCGCATTTAAACCGGGAACAAATGGAATCTTCAGATTAAACTGAATGTTACTGATGATTCTGTTTACAACCGATCTGTTATCAACGGCCAGAAGTTGCTCAACCGGATTAGGTGTTCCCAGGTTTGCCCCGTAATTGCTCCACTGGAAATAGCCATCAGATAGAGCATTCCCGTCCTTTACAGGTTGGGTAGGATCCATGTTTACAGCCGAACCTATCGCTCCTGCATCACCAAAGTTATTTTTAGTAGCCATCCCCTTAGCATTGAAATTAACTTTTAAATTGTCGTGCAGGAAGGATGGATCAAGACTTATTGAGCCTGTAAGTCTTTGCATATCTGTGTTTTTTAAAATACCGTTCTGATCGGTGTATCCGATTGAAACTCTGTAAGGCAGTGTTTTGTAAGAGCCCGATAAGCTTAGATTATGATCCTGTGATACAGCAGTACGGAAAATTTCATTTTGCCAGTTGGTGTTTGCCGTTCCAAGCTTTGTTAAGCTTTCAGCGCCATACAAACCAACATGGTCCAAAGCAATCTGCCTCATTTGATCTCCCGAGTAAACATCCACAAACTTAATAGCGTTTGCTATTGACGTATTTCCATCATAGGTAACACTCATTTTGCTGCCGGCTTTACCCTTCTTTGTAGTAATAATGATTACACCATTTGAAGCCCTTGAACCGTAGATTGCAGTTGCAGAAGCATCTTTCAGAACTGTAAATGTCTCAATGTCGTTAGGATTAATGAATGAAAGGAAGTTTGAACTACCGGCAATATTACTGTTGTCAATAGGAACTCCATCAATTATTATCAAAGGATCATTGGAAGCATTTAATGATGAACCGCCACGAACACGGATTGTTGCACCGCTACCCGGAGCTCCGCCGGAATTAGTAATGACAACACCTGGACTTTTTCCTACCAGTAAATCCTGTGGCGAGGTAATAGCACCTTTGTTAAAATCTTTCGAAGTTACAGCAACCACTGAACCTGTAGCATCTGATTTCTTAACAGTACCGTAACCGATCACTACTACCTCCTGTAGATTCTGGCTTTCTACAGCCATTGCAACATTTATTATGGTTCTGCTATTTACAGGAACTTCCTGAGTGGCGTAACCTACATATGATATTACCAGTGTAGCCCTCTGGGCAACCAAAAAACTGAAGTTACCATTACCATCTGTAATGGCCCCATTAGTGGTTCCCTTTTCCTGGATAGTGACTCCCACCAGGGCAGAACCATCTGCTGCATCTGTTACTTTACCTGAAATCCGGATTCCCTGAGCATTAATTGCTCCCGAAAGAAGAATTCCCAGGAAAAGGATAGACAGCATTGTAAAAATTCGTTTTTTCATAGATTGTCTTGTTTAAAGGTTATAAAAGTTTATTTTATTGAATTAAATGGAATAATTGTTTTGCTTCTCCTACGATCAAATTTATGAAAGAAATTCTAAAAGCATCCAATTGAAAGCATTAATATTCAATTAATTAACATATGGTCCCGCAAACGATTGAAATGAATATTTCTTATTCATTTTGCCTGGTTTTTTAAAAGTTTCTTTTATTTTATTTCTCTTTTTCATGTAGAAAGAGACACGAAAAGGATCGATTTTTACTTTTTATTAATTATCGGAAATGATTAATACTGTCCTAATATTTAAAGTATCCCATCCTTTTGATAATAAATTAAATATTGGTTTTCCTGAATTTCTCAACAACACCTATAAAATAATTCATGAGAATTGGTTTAATTGTGCGGGTGGAAAATTTTTGTTCCATGTTCTTTAATCAAATAATGATTTTTGATTCAATTTCAGTAAATCTTTCTTCAATGAGTAAATACTTAACAAAGTTGAGCATTCCTGAAATACTGACTTTTACATAATTTTGTAAAAAAGTTACAAAATTCATACTTATTAAATCTGACATAACTAAATATTACCAGATAGCATCTATCCCGAACTTACTTATCAGTTTATTGTGAGAATCAGAATATTTTCTCTATATTTCGGGGAGAGGTATAAAATCTCTTGAACAGAAGATGTATAAAGGGCAGGTGACTATAAAAGATATTGCAAAAGAGCTGGGTATATCTCCCTCAACTGTCTCAAAAGCTTTAAATGGCCATCCTGACATTAGCCAGTTAACAAAAAAGGCAGTCAGGGAGCTAGTTGAAAAATGGAATTATAAACCTGATCCTATTGCTCTGAGTCTCAAAAGCGGACTTACTAAAATAATCGGTGTAATTGTTCCTGAAATAGTTCATTATTTTTTTTCTACTGTAATAAGTGGTATTGAAGATCTGGCTTACGCTTCAGGTTACCATGTAATGTTTTGCCAGTCAAATGAATCTTACGAGAGAGAAGTAAAGGCGGTGGAAACTTTGCTTTCCAGCCGGGTTGATGGTATACTGGTCTCAGTAACAAAAGTTACTAATGACTTTAGCCATTTTAGAAAAATTCAGGAAAATGGGATCCCTCTGGTTTTTTTTGACAGGATATGCAGCGAGTTAGATACAGACAGGGTAATTGTGGATGATGAGGAAGGGGCCTTCGATGCAGTAAAACATTTGATTGCTATAGGGTGTAAGAATATTGTTCATCTCTCGGGGCCACAGAATCTTCAGATCGGGAAAAACAGAAAGGACGGATATTTAAGGGCTCTGAAGTATTATAATCAACCAATAGATTATCAAAACATAATTAGTTGCGATACTCAGGAGGAGGCTAGAATAATAGTCCCTGCCCTGATGAAAAGGGCAAAAAAGCCCGATGGAATTTTTGCTGTCAATGATCTGACGGCAGTTGAAACCATGAATGTGATCAGGGAATGCGGTTTTAATGTTCCGGAGGATGTTTCAGTAGTCGGTTTTACCAGCGGAATGATCTCAGATATAACTTTCCCTACATTATCATCTGTTGAACAACATGGTTATATGATAGGAAAAGAAGCGGTAAAACTGCTTATTGACCGTCTCGAAAAAAAGCATAATCTTCCTTCTCAGACAATAGTCATTAAAACAGAGATGGTTATCAAGGGATCTTCAAAAAGTGTTGTAAGTAAGTAATAATTAAGTACATAATAATTATGAACCGAAGAGGTCAGATCCATATCTAAAAAAAGATATTTATCACCTAGGAAAATCAAAAAAAGCTTTATTTTTGGCTGACCTGACTGAAGACAGAAATGAACTTAATTTATAATCAAAAACCATCCCAGATATGAATGTTCCTGTAAATTTATTGTACACAAAAGACCACGAGTGGCTTAGGGTTGAAGGAAACACAGGTTATATAGGTATAACTGATTTTGCCCAGGGAGAGTTGGGGGATATCGTTTTTATCGAGATCGAAACCGTCGGAGAAACTCTTGCTAAGGAAGACGTATTCGGTACTATTGAGGCCGTAAAAACAGTCTCCGATCTGTTTATGCCTGTAAGCGGGGAGATACTCGAATTGAATCCTGCTCTTGAGGAATCACCTGATGTTGTGAACAAGGATCCTTATGATAAAGGATGGATGGTAAAAATCAAAATGAACGATCCCTCAGAGGCTGGCAGCCTTCTGACACCTGAACAATATAAGGCTTTGATTTAAACCCCCTCTGTCGCTGCGCGACATCTCCCCCAAAGAGGGAGAAAATACTTTTCCACTTAGCAATTTTCTCCCCACTTGGGGGGAGTTGCCCGAAGGGCGAGGGGGGTCTTAATCCCGAAATAGAATACTTCTGGAAAATCTTATAGAGTTTTCTTAACTTCAAACTCCTGGTAGCCTTCAACCATATCTCCAACTTTTATGTCGTTGAAATTATGTATGTTAAGACCACATTCATATCCACCTACCACTTCTTTCACATCATCTTTAAATCGTTTGAGTGATCCAAGCTCTCCGGTATAAATTACAATGCCATCACGAATTATCCTTACATTGGTATTCCGGGTTATTTTGCCCTCTTTAACATAACAACCTGCAACAGTTCCGACCTTTGTGACCTTGAATATCTCACGTATCTCAAGCGTTGCTACAATCTCTTCTCTGACTTCAGGCATCAACATACCTTCCATTGCTGATCTTATCTCTTCAATGGCATTATAGATAATTGAATAGAGTCGTACATCAATCTCCTCTTTTTCAGCAAGTTTTCTGGCACTTAAAGATGGTCTTACCTGGAAGCCGACAATAATTGCGTTCGAAGCTGCCGCTAAAAGAACATCCGATTCTGAAATCTGACCAACAGCCTTGTGAATGATATTAAGCTCGATCTCCGGAGTCGAAAGCTTAATTAACGAGTCACTCAAGGCTTCTACTGAACCGTCGACATCACCTTTCACAATAATGTTAAGTTCCTGGAAATTACCGATCGCAATTCTACGTCCTATCTCGTCAAGAGTAATATGTTTTTGAGTACGCAAGCCCTGTTCCCTCTGAAGTTGTGCCCTTTTTGTTGCAATATCTTTAGCTTCACGGTCGCTCTCCATCACATTAAACTTATCACCTGCCTGTGGAGCACCATTCAAACCAAGGATCAGAGTAGGAGTAGCAGGTCCCACTTCTTCAACCTTATTACCTCTTTCGTTATACATAGCCTTAATATGTCCAAAACAGGCGCCTGCCAGCATAATATCTCCAATTCTGAGAGTACCTGCTTTAACCAGGACGGTTGCAGTAAATCCTCTTCCTTTGTCGAGAGAAGATTCAATAACTGTACCAAGAGCCGGTTTATTCGGATTAGCTTTTAACTCGAGCATCTCTGCTTCAAGAAGGATTTTATCGAGAAGTATATCAATATTAAGTCCGCTTTTTGCAGAAATTTCCTGTGATTGGTACTTCCCTCCCCAATCTTCAACAAGATAATTCATGGCTGCCAGAGCCTCTTTGATTTTATCCGGATTGGCAGTTGGCTTATCAATTTTATTAATAGCGAATATTATCGGGACCCCGGCTGCTGAGGCATGATTAATAGCTTCTTTCGTCTGAGGCATTACACCATCGTCAGCTGCAACTACGATTATTGCTATGTCGGTAATTTGTGCTCCACGGGCACGCATTGCCGTAAAGGCCTCATGACCAGGTGTATCGAGGAAGGTTATCTGGCGTCCGTCTTCAAGGATGACGCCATAGGCGCCTATATGCTGAGTTATACCACCTGCTTCACCTGCAATCACATTGGTGTTCCTGATATAGTCAAGCAACTTGGTTTTACCATGATCGACGTGCCCCATAACCGTAACAATCGGTGGTCTTGGTTCAAGATCCTCCTCTTCATCATCTTCCTCACGAACTGCTTCCTGTAATTCTGCACTTACAAATTCTACCTTAAAACCGAATTCATCTGCAAGAAGCGCCATTGTTTCCGCATCGAGACGCTGGTTGATTGAAACAAACAGTCCCAGGTTCATGCAGGTAGAAATGATATCAGTTACTGGAATACTCATCATCGAGGCAAGCTCATTAACTGAAACGAATTCAGTAACTTTAAGAATATTCTTATCGAGTTCCTGCTGATCTACAACCTCCTGATGCTTCTGACTTATAGCTTCTCTTTTTTCCCTGCGGTATCTTGATCCCTTTGATTTACCTTTTGTTGTGAGCCGTGCCAGTGTCTCTTTTATCTGCTTCTGAACCTCTTCTTCATTCACTTCGGCCCTGACAGGTCTTTTTTTCACGACCTTCTTGTTGGAAGGTTTTTCTTTTTTATCCGTAGTTACTGGCTTAACAACGGGTACTCCTTCTTTTTCTTTTAATATTCTTTTCCTTCTTTTTTTCCTCCTGAAATCGGAATCTCCGCTTACCCTGACAGGCTGAAACGGAGTAGCTTTCTTCTTCTCTTCAACGGGAAGATCAATTCTTCCGACAACTCTTGGACCCACCAGTTTTTTAAAATCAGTCTTATAGAGAGCAACAATATCCTCATCAGGTTCAGCAGCTGCAGCATCATCTATGATATCTTCAATATGGATCTCATCAATAATCGGTAGAGGGACAGGTTCTTCTATAATTTCCGGTTCTTTTTTAGCGGCTGGTTTCGCCTCATCTTTATTTGGTATATCCTTTTCTTTGGTTTTTCCTTTTGCCGGAACTTTTGGTATATCCTTTTCTTCCTCTTTTTTTACCTGAGTGGACTCTTTGGCAATTGTATCGAGATCAATTTTCCCTACTATGCGAAGATCAATATTTGATTTAGATTTCTTTTCTTCAACCGGGACAGCAGTATCAACAGTCTCCTTCTCTGCGACCGGTATTTTCTTCTCAGGCTTTTCAGGTTCAACCACAGGAGGTACAGGTTTTTGTATCGGTTCCTCCTTAGGCGCAATAACTTTTTCAACCTTTGGCTTTAATGTCTTTTCAAGGTCAATCTTACCAACAAGTTTTACCTCAGGTTTTTTAATCTCAGTTTTAATATCTACAGATGACTTTACTCCTGAAGAATCTTTTACAAGAACATCATCATCCCTTTCGGATTCTTCATTCTCAGTCTTCTCTGAAAAATCACCGATTGAGACAGATTCTTTCTTCCTATGGAGATCTTTAAGGATGAGTTTTTCCGACTCCTTTTTTACGCTGATATCTGTACTGTATTCTTTTACAAGTAAAATATAAGCTTCATGCGGAAGTTTCGTATTTGGGTTGGGATCAAGATCAAACCCTTTTTTATGCAGGAATTCCACAATAGTGGATATTCCCACATTGAATTCGCGGGCTGCTTTGCTTAATCTTGTAACCTTAATATCCTCTGTCATAAATATGCCTTGCCTTTGTTAAAACTTCAATACCACTGATTGCGAATAGTTTTATTTATTTTTTTATTCAAATTCGGCCCTGAGGATGTTAACAACCTCTTTAACTGTTTCTTCTTCAAGATCAGTTCTCTTAACAAGGTCGCTGATTGAGAGATTCAGAACGCTTCTTGCTGTATCACAACCTATAGCCTTGAGTTCTTCGATTATCCAATCTTCAATTTCATCTTCAAACTCCTCAAGATTAACATCTTCCTCATCTTCTCCGCCCGGTTCCCTGTAAACATCAATCTCATATCCGGTTAGCTGACTTGCCAGTTTAATATTCAGACCACCTTTACCGATTGCGAGAGATACTTCATTAGGCTTAAGATAGATTTCCGCCCTTTTTGTTTCTTCAACAAGTTTGATTGATGTAATCTTTGCAGGGCTGAGTGCCCTTTGTATAAAAAGCTGATTGTTGGAAGTATAATTTATAACATCTATATTTTCATTCCGGAGTTCCCTGACAATACCATGTATCCTGGAGCCTTTCATTCCTACACATGCACCAACCGGATCGATTCTTTCATCGTATGATTCAACAGCTACTTTGGCACGTTCCCCAGGTACTCTGACGATGTTTTTTATCGTAATCAAACCATCAAATATTTCCGGAACTTCAAGTTCAAATAATCTTTCGAGGAATACGGGAGAAGTACGGCTGAGTATAATGAAAGGAGTATTGTTTCTCATTTCAACCTTAATCACGACAGCCCTGATTGAATCTCCTTTGCGGAAATGATCTGAAGGGATCTGTTCGCTTTTTGGCAGAATAAGTTCATTCCCATCATCGTCAAGCACAAGTATTTCTCTCTTCCATACCTGATAAACTTCCCCGGTAACTATTTCACCGATCCTGTCTTTATACTTGATATAGATATTATTTTTTTCCAGATCGAGAATACGTGCGGTAAGGTTCTGCCTTAAAGATAAAATAGCTCTTCGGCCAAAGTCGAGGAACTTTACCTCATCAGATACCTCTTCGCCTACTTCATAGTCTTCATCAATCTCTTTAGCCTTTGATAGTGGTATCTGCATTACAGGATCAGTCAACTCCTTGTCTTCTACAACTACCCTGTTCCTCCATATTTCAAAGTCACCTTTATCAATATTGACAATAATGTCGAAATTATCAGCTGAGCCATATTTTTTTGCGAGCATACTTCTGAACACGTCTTCAAGAACGCTCATCATTGTAGGCCTGTCTATGTTTTTCAGCTCCTTGAATTCCGAAAAAGTGTCGATTAAATTAACATTTTCCATCTGGTGTAAACCTCTTATTATTATTTAATTGTCAAAATAACTCTTGTCGATTTTATTTGTTCGAAATTGAAAGAAAGAAGTTTTAATTTAGTCTCAAGTTCAAATCCTCCCCCGGTAACATTTTTAAGATTACCGATGAATTTAGAACCCTCATTGTCAGTAACTTCTACTTTCCTCCCTTCATTTTTATAATATTGTTCTATAACTACAAAAGGCATATCCAGACCTGGAGAGGATACCTGCAATTCAAAATCCTCTTTATCCCGGTCAAATCCATTTTCAATATGCCTGTGTATTGCTGCGCATTCATCAATTGTTATACCTTCATTCTTATCGGCCAGTACAATAATCCTGTTGGCATTGCTTACTTTAACAGAAACAAGAAAGAGCCCCGTTCCCCTGACGATCTCTTCAACTAATCCCTGTATTTTCTGTTTTTCTATCATTTTTCAAAAACCGGGAATAAAATAGGGGACTCTGGTCCCCTAGCTCAAATTCTCCTCAATTCGCTGACAAAGGTACATATTTATATTAAATCACCAAAATAATCAACATTAATATTGAAGTATTATGCTTGTGGTTCAAATACGTAGCTTGATAATCGGGAAACATTTCGATATTTGCATTCAGCTAAAAACAAACCGGAAACATATTTACATATTTCAGTGAACACTGTGAAACAGGCAGATATATATGACACGAATGACAGGTTAATTCTCGATAACTGTACCTTATGTCCAAGGGAGTGCAGGGTAAACAGGTTTGAGGGGGGATTTGGATACTGCGGAACAGATGCAGGTCTAAATATTGCTTCTATTTGTATTCACCGGGGCGAGGAACCGGTCATAAGCGGGAAAGATGGCATCTGTAATATCTTTTTTACCGGTTGTAATCTTCATTGCCTTTATTGTCAGAATCATGAAATAAGCAGTTGCACTTCAATCATCAGGAATACAGGGATGAACCTGGAAGAAGTCCTGAACCAGATAATAAATATACTTTCAGAAGGAATACCGGCTGTCGGTTTTGTGTCTCCTTCCCATGTCGTACCACAGGTTAAGGCAATAATAAAAGGATTAAATGCACTTGGCTATAAGCCTATAACAGTTTATAATACAAATGGTTATGAAAAATTAGAAACGATCCGTAGCCTTTCCGGTTTAATTGACGTGTATCTTCCGGATTATAAATATGTTACAAAAGAAATTGCATCAGAATATTCAGATGCCTCCGATTACCCTGAAACAGCCTTGAAAGCAATTAAAGAAATGTACTATCAGAAGGGATCAACGCTTTCAACTGATGAAAATGGAATTGCAGAAAACGGTTTACTGATACGACATCTTGTCTTGCCGGGTCGTGTTGAAGAGAGTAAAAGAGTTTTAAGTTCAATTGCTGAAGAATTGTCACCGGGAGTACATCTCTCGCTTATGTCTCAATACCATCCTACAGAACAGGTCAGGCATCATCCGGTACTTAACCGTGCGCTTTATAAAGAAGAGTATGAGGCTGTTGTTGAGACAATGGAAGCTCTTGGCTTCAGAAATGGGTGGGTGCAGGATATGGATAGTAATGTAAACTACATACCTGACTTCAGTAGGGAGAATCCGTTTGAATAAGTTTTTTTCTTTGTTCATATTTTGTTCACCTAACTTAATGTCACTTTCTTTTTCTTGATAAAAAAAAAGTAACCAAAGAAAAATCAAGGCTACAGATAATTTTGGGGCGATTGTTTTGAGACTTGTGCCGGAACGAGCATCCACGTTCCGCTGGAGCGGAACGGGACCCGCGCAATACAACTCGTTCTCCGCCAACTGGCGGATCACTCAAACAGTATTGCTTACTAAAGGCCTGTGCAACAAGTCTCAAAACAGTCGCTATTTCCCAAAATTCTCTAAGGCCATTAGAAATCCAAAAATGATTAAGATGTTGCTTAATTTAATAAATGGAGGAGCGAGGGCAATCCCGGAAATGGCGCGAACCTCAGTCAAAATGGTAGCGCCAATAAGGCTTGTGTAGCAGGCTACCATTTTGACTGAGGTTCGCATTTCCGGCTTCTTTTTCTTTGGTTCATTTCTTTTGGAGGGGCAAAAGAAATGAACAGCAACATTACATGAACTTCTCCCTCTTCTGGAGATTGTAAAGTGCTACAAGTAAAAAAAGAACAGATCCTGTAATGAGGATTATACGGTTTTTAAATGTAATAATTGCCCATGTTGTTTCATTTACATCATGTGACATGTCGAAGGGATTCAGGAACACGTTCCATTGACTTTTGCTCAACGGATCACTCAAAACGAGGAAAATCATTCCGAATACTATCATCACAACTGCTGTACCATTACCGTTTCTGATTATTGTTGATAGCATAAAAGCCATTATTCCAAGAAAAATTACTGGCAGCATTACCTGAGATGTCATATTAACAATACGGAATTTAACAATAAAATAAGAAGATAATATGGTAAAAACAAACATGATCAGAAAAGTAATTATGAATATCAGTACAATTCTTACGAGCCAGACTTTGTACCTGTAGTTTGGAATCCCGAATAATATTTCAATGGTCCGGGCATCCTGATCATTCTGTACTCCAAAAACTGAAGGATAAAAAACAAGAAGGACCCCTGAGAAGAGGAAGATTCCGTAAAGATCTTCCATTTTGGAAACATCATTTGAGAACACATAAATTACTGAAAGACCGAGATAGAACAAAATAGATCCGGCGAGGAACCATATGAACTTATTTGCGAAGATGATCCGTAAGTTATATATGATCATCTTGTAAATAAGGATGTAATTGTTATAAAGTCTCTTGTTTTTCATTTTAATGATTTTAATCTGTTTATTCTAAGAAGTCGTTCTGACTTTCTTCCTCAGAAGCCACAGATAGGCATCTTCCAGATTTGGAGTTACGTTAACTGCCTCCTGGTGGGGCTTTTCTTCAGAAATGCATCTTACCCTGACATTTTCACCTTCGGACATATGATGTACAACGAGATGGCTGTTGATAAAACTTTCAAAGTTCCGGGTGGGAAGATTGATTTGCCATACATGTCCTTCCGCTTCTCTGGTCATATCAATAGGTTTCCCCAGGTACATCAGAAGCCCTTTGTTAAGAACCGCAACCTTGTTGCAGGAACTGGAAACATCTTCAATAATATGTGTGGAGAAAATAACAACCCTGTCGCGACTAAGTTCTACAAGAAGATTTCTGAACCTGATCCTTTCTCTTGGATCGAGACCTGCTGTCGGTTCATCAACAACCAGTATCCGGGGAAGGTGGAGCAGTATTTGTGCTATTCCCATCCTTTGCTTCATTCCACCCGAATATGAGCTTATCTTTTCATTTCTACGGTCTTCCAGGTGCACTGCTTTTAGCACATACGTTACTCTTTCTTCCCTTAGCTGTACATCAACAATATTCTTTAGCATAGCCTGGTAGTTAAGATACTCATTTGCGGTCATATTCTCGTAACTTCCAAACTCCTGAGGAAGGTATCCGATTAGTCCCTGAAGCTCTTCTCTCTTTTTCTGAGTGTCCATTCCATTTATCCATACTTTGCCATAGCTCTGTTCAAGTATTCCACATATAATTCTCATAAGTGTCGTTTTGCCTGCCCCATTGGGACCGAGAAGACCAAACATACCACTGCCGATATTTAACGAAACACAACTTAACGCTTTGAAAGGTTTTTTCTTTCTGCCTATCAATGGTACCAAAGCGACTATTTTGTAGAAATTTTTCCGGAGATTTTTAAACCTGCCTTCCAGTCGGTAGATATCTATATTCTCCTGACTCATTTTAATTCCTGCCTTGAAAATTATAAGACCGCATAACCATATCACTCCCAGTATAAGTACTATTGCTAAATTATGCCATCTTATCTGGAAAAGATAAATATTAGCCAGGGGTATGAACCAGAATACCAGAATATCAAGAGTTTTTACAGCCCTTAAATATTTTTTCCTCTTGTCTGATAATATAAAATTGGTCAATAGTTTAGATAAAGGGATC
>Ga0265316_10002308_pt1 | contig 19938 bp, 18 predicted proteins | sample 4522metaG_FD_202092 | JGI IMG/M metagenome (GOLD analysis project Ga0265316, IMG submission 202092) | Rhizosphere microbial communities from Carex aquatilis grown in University of Washington, Seatle, WA, United States - 4-5-22 metaG | ecosystem: Host-associated > Plants > Roots > Rhizosphere >... | reverse complement strand
ACACGACGCTCTTCCGATCTGACCAATCCGCGGCGCAATGTCATCATCGGCCCGGCATTCTGGAACAACATTCACTACCTCACCCAGCTCCAGTTGCCGGCGAGCGACCGCAATATCATCGTCACCGTGCATTACTATCTCCCCATGGAATTCACGCACCAGGGAGCGCGGTGGAACCAGGCCACGGCGAATCTCTCCGGCGTAAAGTGGGGGACCGATGCGGAGAAACACACCGTGGAGCAGGATTTCGCCGGCGTCCAGCAATGGTCGAAGAGCGAGAACCGGCCGATCTTGCTGGGCGAATTCGGCGCCTATGACAAGGGCGACATGGATTCGCGGGTCCGCTACACATCCTTCGTCGCCCGCACGGCCGAGAGCCTGGGCTGGGCGTGGACTTACTGGCAGTTCGATTCCGATTTCATCGTCTGGGACATGGCCAAGGACGATTGGGTCCAGCCCATCTATAGAGCCCTGGTGCCGGAGCGGTAATGGCTCTGGCTACGTGTGATACCGTTCCATGGTGCGCGGATTGTAGCCCCAGTGGAACTCCAGCTCGTAGCCCAGCGACTTAGCCAGCCCATCCAGGTCCGGGAACAGCGTCGCGTAAGTAATGTTCATGCGGTATAACTCGCGCATGCCCACCTCGCGTACGGCGTTGGCGAGCACGATCTTCGCCAGGGTGTTCTCCTGATCGGAATGGTCGAGGATCTGCTCGATCGGCACGTCGAGCACACCCGGGACGGCAAACGTGCCCGATTGCGCAATCAGCCGCCGGTTCATGGTGTGCGGCTCGCCCATCCAGATGATGTGGTGATTGCCCGTCAGGAAGTAGCGTGCAAAATTCCCCAACACGCGGGGGTCCATGCGGTTGCGCTTTTCCGCGCGGCTGCTATCCACGCGCGCCGGGTTCATGGCCCAGACCACGCCATCGGCCAAGGTTCTCTCCAGCGCGAAAAAGGCGGCTACATAGGGTGACCAGGTGAAATCGATCAGGCGCGTGGGCGCGCCGTGGTGCTGCATCAGAGCCATCCACTGAAAATCGTCGTCGGCATCGGGAGGCTTATTGAGAAACTGGTGCGCCTTGCGCTTGAAGATACGCAGAATGCGGGCTTCCTGCTCGGGCCAGGCATCGCGCGCCACGCTGAAATTCTGCAAATAGCGCGAAAGCGAGCTGTACAGCGGCCAGCGTTCGTCGCGTTCGCCGCGGAATGCCCAATTGGAATAGGGTTCCTTGGTAATCAGATCGAGAAACGCCCCCCAGGATTCCAGCCGGAAGACGCGGTAGGACCGACGGTCCCGTTTGCGAGCGGTCATCTACTACACATCGTAGCGATATAATGCCTGCTCGATGGGGACGCCGCGAACTTCGATGCGCTTCAGGTCGGTCGAGCCCACGCCCACGGCCTCGGCCAGCATCATGGTGTTGTCGGCATTCTGGAAGGGCGCAGTGCCGCGAGTGGCGCGCGGGTGGTAGCCCATCACCGCGGTGGCCACGGTGTCGGTGCACACCGGGTTCATCCCCGCGATCAGCACACCAGGCTTCACCGACCGTAATTCGCCGCGGATCCACGGCCCCTCGCCGCCCGCCATGGATTCCACGCCATCGATGATGGCCAGGTGGATGGGCCGCACCACCGCCAGGTCCGCCACCACGCGCGAGACGCGGTAACCGGCCTGATTGCTGACTCCGGGGTGCAATTCCGGCGGCGCGATCTTCGACGGTTGCCGGCGCCCCGCGTGGACTACCGCAGCCCGGCTGGCCGAAGCGCGCTCGTTGGGTTCGTCCACGCCGGCATCGCCGCCGTAGATCGACATCGGCGTAATGCCGAAGCAGTTCTTAATCGAAAGTGTCACGCCGCAATCGAAATGGTTCTTCAACTTTCCGATGCTGACGAAGACGTCGGTCTCGTCGTACGCGCGGTTGAGCACGTATTCCGGGTACATGTACGGCGCCGGCGCCTTGAATCGCGCGTAGGTCTTATAACTCCCCAGGAAGTTGGTGTTTTCGAACTCCACGCCGCTGGCGGCCGATTGCAGGGCCTTCACGTCCCAATCGGCGGCCTGCATCGCCTCTTCGAGCGTGGTGGGACCTCCGGCGCTCTCCACGAAGCGGATGCGTTTCGCGCCGGCGCGGCCCAACAGGTACGCCGTGGCGGCGGCCACTTTGGGATGGGTCATGTGGCTGACGCCGGGCGCGAGGCCGTTGAAGCGGTTGCGCGGCCCGCCGGTCATATTGAGTTTGATGCTGACGGTTTTATTGCGCACCAGGCCTTCGAGACCGCCCAGTTGGCTGAACATGGCGCCCAGTTTGGCGGCGATGTCCTCCTGGTAGGACGCGCACTTGGCGATAGATACGGGCGCAGCCGGCGCCGGCGGCGCATCGGCCTTCAAAAGCGGCGTGGCAGCGATCATTGCCAGCCATTCGCGACGAGTCATAGGGGTGCTCCTCTCCTGGTTCTCTAGGGAGATGATATCGCAAAATAGAGGCGAAAAACGAGGTTCACCGCAGAGACGCAGAGGAAAACCAAAGCAAAAGGGGCTATGCGTGTTTTGCGGCTTTGGGAGCGTTCCCGTGGTTGGCGCGCAGAGAAAGCAGAGAGCGCAGAGGCGCACCGTTCCCGCGGGGTGCGCGGCGGGTCGCGGCTTTTTGCTTTTTTTCTCTGCGCCTCCGCGTCTCTGTCTCTCGGTCAACCCTCTCACCGCGCAACTGCGAACGCTTGTTCGCCCCGGAGAGGACGCGCCCTCCGCGAAAACAGGGTTCACCACGGAAAAGCTGCGACCGGCTACCGATGCCGAGGGATGGTGCGCCTCTGCGCTCTCTGCCATCTCTGCGGCCCAAGCCGAGGAACGCTCCAAAGGCCACAAAGCACGATGGTCCCTCTTTGGTTTTCTCAGCGCCTCTGCGCCTCAGCGCCTCTGCGCCTCTGCGCCTCTGCGCCTCTGCGGTTAATTTTGAGATTCGTGTTCGCGCCTTCGGCGCGCTTCCGGCAAAATGGAAAGGGGCCTGCTCCCCACAAGCGGCCCCCGTGCTATCGCACTAACTTCCAAAGAAGAAACAGCACCCCGGCGGTGAAACCGGCCCCGGCATTGTATTCCTGGTTCCTTAGATAAAGAGCAAAACGAAAAGGATTCGGTTTTTTTGGCGGGTGGGGAGTCGGGTGAGGGCCCCGGCGCGGCGTCGGGTGAGGGCCCCGGCGCGGAGTCAGGTGCGGACCCCGGCGCGGAGTCAGGCGCGGCACGAGGAACGGGACCGCGGCGGCGTACTCGGCGTAGTCGCGAAACAGAACGTGCAGGTACTCCTGCTCATTCTGAATCACCGGCAGATACACGAAAACAAACACGGCGGCGAACAGGGCGCCCAAGCCGGGACTGCGGGCAGCCACCGACAGCCCGGCGGCTACCAGCAGCGTCCCCAGATAGAGCGGGTTGCGGGTGTACGCATACGGTCCGCCGGTGGCCAGTTGCTGGTTCTTGGCCAGACAGCCGGCAGCCCAGGCGCGCAGAGCCAGGCCCGCCAGCGAGACCGGCAGGCCGAATTCGAGCGACCGCGCGGTGGGGTGCGAGAACCACGCGAACACCGCTACCAGGAGGAAGCCGCTCGGCACGCGCAGGCGGGCGACGGCGTCGGCATACGGCTTGGGAAAGCGCATCATCGCGCCAGGCACCCGGCGGGATGGCGGCGCTCGCCGAGCACCGCGCGCAGGGCCTCGAAAACCTGGCCGGGAGAGATTTGCCGCATGCTTTCGTCGATGGCCGTGCCGCGTTTGTACGTGGTGAGGGCGGCGGAGCTGCGCAGCACCCGAAGGGAATCGCCGTACGGGCCGTTGCGGGCCGGGTCGGTGGGGCCGAAAATGGCCACGCCGGGTTTCGCCAAAGCGGCCGCCAGATGCAGCGGGCCGCTATCCACGCCCAGCACGGCGGCGGCGCGCCGCGTGGCGTGGATCAGGCCGGGCAGCGCAGAGTAGTGCGCCACCGCCGGATCGATTGGCCCCCACGGAGCGCCCGGCGGACCGTCCAACACGAGCGGGATGCCGAGCTCGCTTTCAAGGCGCAGCGCGAGCGCGCGGTAATGCGCCAAGGGCCACTGTTTGGACGCCCAGCCCGCCAGCGGAGAAGCCAGCACAAAATCGCCGGGTGGCAGGTCGCCTTCGGGACGGCCGGCCGGGATCGGGAAAATGGGCGGATTGGCGGTGGTTGCGCCGGCGGCTGCGGCCAGTTCCAGGTTGCGGTCCACCACGTGGGCGGCGGAGCTGGCGATCTTGCGCGAGTAGAAAAGCGCGGCGGCGCGTTCGCGAACCTGGCTCGCGTCAAAGCCGTAAACGCGGCCGGGCTGCGCCGCGAAGGTCACCAGCGCGGACTTCAGCAGCCCCTGGAAATCCACGGCGAAACCGTAGCTGGTTTCGCGGAGGGCCCGCAGGCTGGTGGCCAGGGCGGCGAGAGAATCGCGGTGCAGCAGCAGCACGCGGTCGACGCATGGGTTCTCTTCGAGGAGCGGCGCCCATTTCGGTTCCACCACCCAGGTGAGGCGGGAATTCGGGTGCCCGGCCTTGAGCGCGGCCACCGCGGGCAGCGTGTGGATGATGTCGCCCATGGCGCTCAGGCGCACTACCAGGATCGCGGGGCTAGCTGGATTGCCGGTGATGGACATGCTCGATCAACTGCCGTGTGCGGCGCGCGTCCGCCTCTTCCAGGCGAACGATTTCCACCGGTTGGAGTGCGCCGGCCACGCCCTCCCAATCATCGTTTTCAGCGGGCAACACGTAGTCTACCATGCGTAACGCGGCCACCATTTCCGCGCGCGCGGCCTGCGGGACGATCTCGGCCGCAAGCGGCAGCACCACCACCAGGACGCTCTGCGCCCCGGTTCGCTCGCGGGCTTCGGTGAGCGCGCGCGCATGTTCGGCGCGCAAGACGTCGAAGTAGCCGGTCACGAGCAAAAGCGGGCGCGCGGGCTCTAGTGCCGCCGCGGCGGCTGCGGTCAGGATTTTAGTTCGGGTGTCCACGCGGGGGTGGCCTCCTTCCAAAGTTCCAGTGCCATGGCGGCGGTGCGTTCGGCCGTGACGGCGGTCATGCAGCGGTGGTCGATGGGGCATTCGCGCAGCAGGCAGGGGCTGCATTCGGCATGCTCGCGGACCACGCGGGCGAGCGGGCCGGTGGGGCCCGTGGTCGTGTCGTCGGTGGCGCCGAAGACTGCCACGGTCGGCACGCCGAGCGCCGCGGCGACGTGCATGGCGCCGGAATCGTTGGTCAGAAACAATCGGCAGGCGGCGGCCAGATCGATGAATTCGCGCAGCGTGGTTTGGCCGGCAAGGTTGCAGACACTGACGTCGGCGGGCCGCAAAGATTCCGCCACGGTTTCGCACAGTGCCCGCTCGCCCGCGGAGCCGAATAGCAGCACCGTGGCCGGCGTCAGTGTCTGCGCCACGGCCGCGAAACGTTCCGGGAACCAGCGCTTGGCGTTGCCGTAAGCGGCGCCGGGGCTGATGCCGACCGCCGGTCCGCCGATGCCCAGCCGGCCGAGGTGCGCCAGGCCGGCTTCGCGCGCCTGGGGGATGCCGTCGAGCCGGATGGCATCGGTATCGGGGAAGCGCTCGATCATGCCCGCGCGGCGGAGCAGTTCCAGGTAGTAGAAGCGCTCATGGCGGGGGATATCGCCGGAGTCGGGGACGGGGATGGCGTGGGTGAGCAGCAGGCCGCGGGCGTCGCGATTGTAGCCGATGCGTTCGGGAATGCCGGCGAGCCACGTGATCAACGCGGCATCGAAGGCGTTTTGCAGCAGGATGGCGGCGTCGAAACGCTCGCGGCCGAGCATCCGGGCGAAGGCCCGTTTCGCTCCCAGGCCCTTCTGCGCGGTGTAGGGGATCACGCGGTCGATGGAGGTTTCACGCGCATAGAGATCGGCCACCCAGGGCCGGGCCACCACGGCCAGGTGCGCGTGCGGGAGCACCTGGCGGATAGCGCGGATGGCCGGCAGAGACATCACCGCATCGCCCAGCCAGTTGGTCGCGCGCACGCACACCCGCGAAATGGAAGACGGGTTGAAGGCCACTGAAATTCCAGGATAGCAGCGGTGGGGCGTGGCGCCATCGGGGATTTCAGCGGATCTCAGGGAACACTGACCGGTCCGCCAGACTCCGGACAGCCAGTGCCAGTGTCTCGGGATTCGCGCCAAACAGCCAGAAGGCGTATTTGCTTTTGGGATCGTAGAAAAGGGTAGCGCCCCCCACATTCCAGGCGCTCACCGCGGAGGACGGCTTGTCCGCCATGGACAACCGCAGGACACTCGCGTGCGGGCCGGCGGAGTGACTCCCCGCCGCCGCGACGTGAATGGGAACCTGGAAGGACGAAGCGATGAACGAGAGCGGCAGGGCAGCTTCCGCCATCGCCGGCGATATCGATACTCCGTCGGGCGCAGGATCCACCTCCACCACAATCTCGCTCCTATTGGCCAGAACCCTCGACCAGAATCGCGAGAACGAGTCGTTGGATTCGACGTCTGCCCGGATCGCGATCAGCACCAGAAAGAGCGCGAAGAGAGTGGGAGCGGCCAGTTGCCACAGCAACATCGGTGGCGCTTTGGCGACGGATGCGGCAGGCTGCGGCGCCGGTCGGAGATTGCCGGCGAATCGCGGAATGTACGATCCCGAAGGCAGTTCGATGCGAACCCCAGCCTTCGGGGCGCAGCACTCATAGTGCGCCACCAGGCGTTTGCGCACGTCGTTCGCCCGCACGCGAACCACGGCGTCCGAACCGGTGTCGTAGGAGGCTTCCCTGCCGAGGACCGCGACTCCGATGGTCCGCTCTTTGAGCGAAGCCTCGCGACCGGCCAGGGCTTCTTCGACCACAAACCGGAGAAAGGCGCGGCTGCGGGTACTGGCGCGGAAAGACGCACTATCCAGGACCGAGATCAATTCCATCTCGATCGCCGTCCTCGAATCGCCGTCACCCGAGGCGATCGCAGGTTGTACCCCCGCCCGTAACAAAGGCGCGGATGCGCTTCTTGAAAGAGTAGCCGCCATGGCCCAAATCGATTTTATCCTCCGGCGTCCCGGGATCCTACTCAATTCTCGGTGACGGGCATGTCACAGAACGGTGACTGCGGTTGCCGGCAGCCGATCGTAAGTTGTTGACCTGGCGGCCTATTCATCCAGCTCTTAACCGTTCAGAACGTGGTGGAGCAGGGATTCGGCATCGTATTCTTGAGCTTCCACAGAAGAGTCCTATGTCCGATTTGCTTACCGCCGCTGCTCTCGCCGCTCCCGCCGACGGACCTTTGCCCAGCGCGCGGCGGTGGTCTCACTGGCGTTTTCGCGTCTTCGTAGCGGCCTGGATCGTATACGCCGCCTATTACTTCTGCCGCAAGAATCTCAGCGTGGTCATGCCGATGATGGCGCGCATGAGTTCCTATGGCACCTTCGACCTGGCTCACCTGGTGTTCGTATTCAGCGCGGCTTATGCAGCCGGGCAATTCCTTGCCGGGATGGCAGCGGACCGCTTCGGACCGCGGGTGGTGGCGTGTTGCGGAGGTCTGTTCTCGGCGGCCTGTTCCGCCGGAATGGCGGTCCCGGGGCCGCACTGGTGGTTGATGGCCCTGCAGATCGGCAACGGACTGGGCCAGGGATGCGGCTGGTCATCGTGCTTGAAGATGCTGGGGGTTTGGTTCGCACGGCGCGAGCGGGGCACGGTTATGGCTTGGTGGGGCACCTGTTATGTGCTGGGCGGATTTCTGGCCACGGTTTTCGCCACCTTCGTGGCCACGCAGATTTTCCTGGCTCCAGGGTTGGGCTGGCGGCGCGGTTTCCTGTTCCCCGCGATGGTGCTGGCGGCGGCTGCCATCTTCTTCGGCTGGCGCACCCGCAGTTGCCCCCAGGACGCCGGATTGCCGGCCGTCGAAGACCCCGCGGAACCCGGAGCCACCACGGCAAGCTGGTGGGCCACTGCCAGGAATCCGGAGGTCCTGATTCTCGCCGGCATGTACTTTTTCCTGAAGATCACCCGCTACTCGCTCCTATTCTGGCTCCCGCTCTATCTGGTCCAGAGGATGCGGTACACCGAACAGTGGGCCGGTTACACGTCCTCGTTGTTTGAGCTGGTGGGATTCCTGGGCACCCTGATCGCAGGCTACGTTTCCGATCGCTTGTTGAACGGACGAAGGTATCCCGTGGGCGCGGTGATGCTCTTCGGGCTGGCGGCGGTTCTGCTGATTCACCCGGTGCTCGCCCGCCTGGGACCGGTGGCGATGGCCTGTAGCATCTCTCTGCTGGGGATTCTGATTTACGGACCGGACCTTCTGATGTCCGGCGCAGCCAGCGTGGACGCCGTCGGTCCCGGGCAGACAGCGCGCGCTCTCGGGATTGTCAACGGCATCGGCTCGCTGGGGCAGTTGATCTCGGCTTATGCCGTTGCCTCCATTGTGAGCTGGTTCGGATGGGACCAGTTGTTCAGTTTCTTTGTGGTCTGCTCGGTGGCCGCGGGAGGATTGCTGACGTTGCGCTGGAGCAAGGGCGCAGTGCCAACGATGGAACGGTTATGAACTATACACACCTGAGAGCGGTTGTGCTGGACTGGGCCGGAACCACGGTCGACCACGGCAGCCTGGCGCCGGTGGTTGCGCTGGAGCGGGTTTTCGCCGAAAACGGAGTGGAAATCGCGTCCGCCGAGGCGCGCAAGAACATGGGCGTTCTCAAAAAGGACCAGATCCGGTTCATTCTGGCCGGCGAGCGCGTGAACCATGCCTGGCAAGCGAAGCATGGCCGGGCGCCCGCCGAGGAAGATGTCGAGCGGCTTTACACGGAGTTTATTCCGAAACAGGCCGGCGTCCTGGCCGAATTCAGCGCGCCCATTCCGGGTGTCTGCGAAACCGTGGAAGCGTGGAAGGCCGCCGGTCTGCGCATCGGTTCCACCACCGGGTATCCACGCCAGTTGTTGGACGTGGTGGAAGCCGCCGCGGCGCGGCAGGGCTACCTGCCGGAGGCGAGTGTGACGCCGGACGAAGTGGGCGCGGGCCGGCCTGCGCCATTCATGTGTTACCGCAACGCAATCCTGCTGGGCGTGTATCCGCTGTGGTGCTCGGTGAAGATCGGGGATACGCCGGCGGACATCGCCGAAGGATTGAACGCCGGCATGTGGACCATTGCGCTGACCGAGACGGGAAATGAAATCGGCCTTTCGCTCCACGATTGGGAGGCGCTGCCGAAGGGAGATCGTGCGGCGCGAGCGCGGAACGCCGGCCGGCGCCTGATGGATGCGGGTGCGCACTATACCGCCCCGTCCCTGGCTGGCTGCACGGAATTACTGGCCGATATTGAGCGCCGGATCGATGCCGGCGAGAAACCGTAACTTCCAATTCTCAAGAACGGAGTAACTTATGCGTAGAATCTTTATTACAGCCGCAGTGTATTTGGCCGCGGCCCTAAGCCTGAACGCGCAAAGCGCCCGGGTCAGCGGGCAGGTGGTCGATTCGAGCCAGGCCGCCGTGCGGGCGGCGGCCGTGACGCTCCGCAACCTGGATACGGACGGCCAATTCCGCACCGTCACCACGGAACGCGGGGAGTTTCTACTGCCGCCCGTGCCTCCGGGGCGCTACGATATCAGCGCCTCCGCCGCGGGCTTTGCCACCACGCGCATTACTTCGATCACTCTGGAATTGGCGGAGTCGAAGGTAATCACGTTGGAACTGAAGCCGGAATCCGTGCGCGAAGTAGTGACGGTTTCCGACACACCGCCCGAGCTCAGCACCGACCGGCCCGACCGCAGTGTCGTGATTGATACCAGTTTCGTCGAAAGCATTCCGCTCAACGTGCGCAATCCGCTGCAACTGATCAATTTCAGCCCCGCCGTTACCAAAGGGGACGATGGACTGTCCGGGCAGAACGTCACCAGCGAGAGCCGTACCAACACCTGGCGCATCAATGGCGCCAAGGGCGCGACCACCGATATCGCCGTCGACGGTGCCACCGACACCACCGCGTATTACAATCAGGCCGCGGGAATTCCGGGCCTGGATACGGTGCAGGAATATCGCGTGTACACCAGCGCTTACGCTCCGGAGTTCGGACGTACCAGCGGCGGAACCGTCGCCTACGCGCTGCGTTCCGGCAGCAATGCCTTTCATGGCACGGCCTTCGAATACCTGCGCAACAGCGACATGGACGCCGACGGGTTCAACGCGGACAAAGCGGGACAACCTATCGCGGAGTTCCGGCGCAACCAGTTCGGCGGCACTCTGGGCGGACCGATTCGCGTCCCCAAGGTCTATAACGGGCACGACCGGACGTTCTTCTTCGTCTCCTATGAGGGGCTGCGCGATTCCTCGGCGGGATCGTTCACGGGAACCATGCCCACCGCGCTAGAGCGCACCGGCGACTTCTCGAAAACCACGGACTCCAATGGGAAGCTGATCGTGATGTACGATCCCAGCACCACGGGTCTCGATCCCACGGCGCCGGCCGGCACGACGCGCTATATCCGCACGGCATTTCCCGGCAACGTGGTTCCGGCCAGCGAAATCAACTCGATTGCCAACAAGCTGCTCTCTTACTATCCGATGCCGAACGAAGCCGGCGTAGGTCTGAGCAATACCAATAACTACTTCTCCAACGCTCCGGGAGATAACACCAACAACCGCCTGGATCTGCGCTTCGATCAACATATTTCCGACCGGCAGCTTCTGTATTTGCACGTTGACTACTTCTCCAATCACATCCTGCAGAACAATTACTATGGCAATTACCTCGCGGCCGTGAATTCCAACGACCGGATTCCCGGATACAATGTGATGGGTCACCATACGTGGTCGATTTCGCCCTCGCTGGTGTTCGACCATCACTTCTCGTGGGCGCACAGCGAATCCGACCGGACCGATCCCACCACGATCACGGCCACCGAGCTCGGTTTTCCGGCCAACGTCGCCCCGGGCATCACCGGGCAAATATCGCCGCAGCTTTCCGTGACACGCATCAGCGGTTTGGGGAACAACTACCCCATTGAGTTCAACGCTTCCTCGGTGTGGCAATACGCGGGCGACCTTTCCTGGCTGAAGGGAATTCACACATTCAAGTTCGGAATCGATCTGCGCCTGTATCCGGTGCAGCTTTGGGATCCGCAGCAGCTCTACATCAACGCGACGCAGAACTTCACCGGCGGACCGAATCCCAGCGCCGCTGTGGCGGACTCCGGCAGCGGCGTCGCCGACCTGCTGCTGGCCGCGGGCAACGTTCAGAGCGGCTATGCGCCGGCCACGCACTCGCGCCACGGCTACATCGGTTTCTATGCGCAGGATACCGCGCGCGTCACACCGAAGCTTACTTTGACTTACGGCCTCCGCGTGAGTTACGAAACCAGCGACGTGGAAGACCAGAACCAGTTGAACTATCTGGAACTCAAATCGCCTTCGCCCATTGCGCCCCAGGTTGCGCAGTTCCCGAACATGGTGGGCGGCGTGGGAATTCCCGGGCTGAACGGAACCGGCCGCGAGCTGCAGAATCCGCGCGGCCTCCATCTCGATCCGCGCCTGGGCGTGGCCTATCAATTGACCTCGAAGACCGTGATTCACACAGGTTTCGGCATCTTCCACCATCCGCTGGCGGCATGGGAGCAGTACCCCAACGCGCTGGGAACCACGCGCCAGTCCACGTCGATTGACACGCTATCCAATGGCGTGACGCCGCTGTTCAATTTGGGCAACCCGTTCCCGTCAGGCCTTCCCGCGCCCTACGGAAATGCGGCGGGTTTGGCCATCGGCCTGGGGCAAAACGTAGCCGGTCCGCTGCACACGCAGGATATTCCGTATCAAGCCAACTGGTCGTTCGACGTGCAGCGCCAATTGCCGTTCCATTTGGTGTTGACCGCAGCGTATGTAGGCAATGTGGGCGTACACCTCATGACGCCGATCCAGTTGAACCAGATTCCCGATTCCGATCTCGCGCTGGGGTCGAAACTCATCAGCGTGGTATCCAATCCGTTCTATGGTGTGATTACCGATCCGAGTTCCACGTTGAGCCTGGCTACGGTGCAGTACAACCAGTTACTGCGCCCCTTCCCGCAGTATTTGAATTTCAAGGCAATCAACGTCGGCGCGGGACATTCCTCTTACGATGCCGGGCAACTGACGGTAGAGAAACGTTTCTCTCAGGGTCTGGCCGTGTTGCTGGGCTACACTTACAGCAAGGCTATCGACAATGTCGGCGAAATGACCAGCGTTGCCGGCACGCGCAATGGATTCCAGGATAACTATTGTTTCGCCTGCGACCGCGCGCTGTCCGATCAGAACGAGCCCTTCGCGATGCGCCTCGCCTTGCGCTACGATCTGCCGTTCGGGCCGGGCAAGCAGATGCTGAACCACGGCTTGGCCGCGACTGTCCTGGGCGGCTGGGCGATCGGCGGATTCTACACGCTGGACGCGGGACGCCCCGTTGCCGTTTCCTCGCCGAACAACTCCAGTTCGCTCGGTGGCGGCACGGGAATGCGGCCCAACGCGACCGGCGTTTCGGCGGCACTGCCCGGCGGACCGCAGATCTGCGATAGCTGCCCCTATTTCAACACGGCCGCATTCACGCAAACCCCTCAGTACGCCTTCGGCAACGTCAGCCGGTATCTGGGGGACGTGAAGAATCCGACCGCGTACGATGTGGACACGCTCATCGAAAAGAACACGCTGATCGGCGAGAGCGTACACCTGACGTTCCGCGCGGAGCTGTTCAACGCACTCAATACCGTGGTGTTTTCCGGGCCGACGGCGAGCGTGACTTCATCCACGTTCGGGAAGATTATCCTGAGCCAAAGCAATACGCCGCGGCAGGTGCAGTTGAGTTTGCGGTTGAGGTTCTAACATGAATCGTATAATTCCGTTCTTACTGCTTGCCTCCGCCGCCTGGAGCGCGGACGCCATTTACATCAACGGCACTGTCATCACGGTCGATCCGTCGAAGCCCTATGCCGAGGCCTTCGCCGTGACCAACGGGCGCTTCTCCGCGGTGGGAACCACCGCCGAAATCCGCCGCCTGGCCGCGCCGGGCACGAAAATCGTCGACTTGAAGGGAATGACCGTCACGCCGGGCTTCAACGACGTCCATCTGCATCCAACGGGCGTGTACGCGGAAGATTCCCCGTATTATACGCCATGGCTGGGGCCGGAAAAGGTCCACAACATGGATGAGCTGATCGCGGCGCTCAAGGCCAAGGCCGACAAGACGCCGCCGGGACAAATGGTCCGCGGCACGCGCTACCAGGACACCAAGCTTGGCCGCCATCCCACGCGCTACGACCTCGACAAGGCTTCCACCACACACCCCATCAGCATCAGCCACTCGTCGGGCCACCTCACGGTGGTGAACAGCTATATTCTGAACGCCTCGGGGATCACCAAAGACACCAAAGATCCCCCCGGCGGCTCCTTCGACCGCGATCCCGACGGCACGCCCAACGGCGTGGTTCGCGAGGCCGCCTCCCGGTTGCTGCACAGCGGTGGCAGGGGCGGCGGCGACGGCGAACCGCGCATTCCGTATGAAGCCCAGTTGGAAGGCCATCTGAAATGCTTCCGAGTCTACGCCGAGCGCGGCATCACCAGCGTTGGGATCGCCGGCGGCAGCCCGCAATCGTTCCGCATGTACGAAGCTCTGCGCGATGCCGGCAGCCTGGTACGCATGGGGTTCATGTTCTCGGAGGGCAGTTACAAGTCCCTGCAAGCCGTCGGCATGAAGAGCGGCTTCGGGGACGATCGCTTGCGCGCCACTTCCATCAAAGTGTTTCACGGCAACTCGATGAGTGGCCGCACCTGCTGGCTTTCGGAAGAATACTCCGACCAGCCGGGCTACTTCGGCATCCCGCCCGCTCGCTCGCAGGCCGATCTGGACGCGGCGTTTCAAGCCATGCACAACGCGGGTTTCCAGATCGCCACGCACTCCAATGGCGACCGCGAAATCGACATGGTGCTCACGGCCATCGAACGCGCCCAGGCCAAGAACCCGCGGCCCGACGCGCGCCACCGCATCGAACACGCCAGCGTGATGAACCAGTCCCTTCTCGATCGCGCCAAGAAAGCTGGCGTAATTCTGGTATTTCATTCCTATATGTGGGAGCACGGCGACAAGCTGGCATCCTATGGCGAAAAACGCCTGGCCATGATTCATCCCTACCGCACCGCCATCGACATGGGGATTCACGTCGCCGGGCATTCCGATTCCACGGTCTCCGCGGCCGACCCGCTGCTGCGCATCCAGGACATGGTTACGCGCAAGGGCGAAAACGGTGTGGGCTATGGTATCAATCAGCGGGTCACGGTGGAAGAGGCGATCAAGGTGTGGACCCTCGACGGCGCCTACGCCACGTTTGAAGAGCAAAACAAGGGATCGATCACGCCCGGCAAACTGGCCGATTTCGCAGTGTTGCGCAAAGACCCACGCAAGGTTCCGCCGGATACCATTAAGGATATCGTAGTCGATGCTACTTACATCGGCGGCCAGAACTTCTGGCAGGCGCCGGCCAATGCTACGGCGGTAATCCACCACTTAGTGCCGGGAATCGATTTTGGCGATGGCGACGAAGACGACAATCTCCAACATGACAACTGGTAAACTGCTGTTCACTCCGGGGCCGCTCACTACCAGCGCGACGGTGAAGGCCGCCATGCTGCGCGATGCGGGCTCCCGCGATCGCGACTTTCTGCGAATTGTGCGCGAGATTCGCGAGCGGCTCCTGGCGCTCGGTGGGGCGGCTCCCGCCAGCGCCGGGGGCGAATACGAATGCGTTCCCATGCAGGGCAGTGGAACCTTCGCCATCGAGGCGGCGATTTCCTCGGCGATTCCGCGCGATGGTAAGCTGCTCGTGCTGGTGAACGGAGCCTATGGACGCCGCATGGCGCATATGGCGCGCGTCCACGGCATTCCAACGGAGACGCTGGACGCGCCCGAGAATCGCAAGGTCCGGCCCGAAGCCGTGGCGGACCGATTAGCGGCATCGCGCGGCGTCACGCACGTGGCCGTGGTTCATTGCGAAACCACCACGGGGATCCTCAACCCGATGGAAGCCATCGGCGCAGTGGTGGAACGCGCCGGCGCCGCGTACCTTGTCGACGCCATGAGCAGTTTCGGCGCAATCCCGGTCGATCTCGCCCAAGCCCGCATCGATTTCCTGATCTCGTCGGCGAACAAGTGCATCGAAGGCGTTCCGGGCTTCGGGTTCGTGCTGGCGCGGCGAGACTGCTTGCTCGAAGCCAAAGGCCGTGCCCGTACGTTGAGCCTGGATCTGCACGCGCAGTGGGCCGGGCTGGAGTCCGACGGCCAGTTCCGCTTTACCCCCCCGACACACGTACTGCTGGCATTTCATCAGGCGCTGCTCGAACTGGAAGCGGAAGGTGGCGTGGCCGGCCGTGCGGCACGCTATCGCGCGAATCACTTGGCGCTGATGCGCGGGATGACGGAGTTAGGCTTCGAAGCATATCTGGAGCCGGAGGACCAAAGCTCGATCATCACTACGTTCCGCTATCCACGGCGCCCGGAGTTCCGGTTCGAAGAATTCTACACGCGCCTGAGCGATCTTGGGTTCATCATCTACCCTGGCAAGCTGACGGCCGAACCCTGCTTCCGCATCGGGACCATCGGACGGTTGACTCCGGCGGACATGGAGGCGCTACTCGCGGCCATGCGCCGGGTTCTGGGTGAGATGGCCGCCGCGGCCTAACCCGCCGGGCGGTCGCTTGATTCTCCGCTTGACGCTCGGACAGATCTGTCCGAGGATGGAGATGCGAAGGGTGCGGAATCTGCGCGGCGGGTACAGAAGTTGGCGCGGCGGAGAATTCACCACCCTCAAGGATAGGAAGAAAGAAATCGGCCGCGACCTGCTGGCGAAGATGTGCCGTGATCTGAACATCGATCCGCACGATCTATGAGAGGTGAAGCGATGTCCGCCTTTACGTATCCCGCCAGATTCACCGCCGCGAGCGACGGCCGCACTCTGGTCGAGTTCATCGATCTCCCACGGGTGGCCACCGATGGCAAAGACGAACACGAGGCGATGGAAGAAGCCATCGACGCCCTCGGATCGGATCTCTCGATTCGCCTGTCCCGTAGGGAAGACATCCCCGCGCCCTCGGCCGTGAAGCGTGGTCAGCGCCTGGTGCCAGTGCCGTTCTGGCTGGCGCCGAAACTGGCGCTCTACCTGGCGATGCGCGACCAGCAAGTCAACAATTCCGAACTGGCGCGCCGCCTCGGGGTCCACGAGCGGGTGATCCGCCGCATGCTGGACCCCGAGCACGCTACAAAGGCGGAAAAGATACGGGCTGCCCTCGCGGCCTTGGGCAAACAGATGACGGTGGAAGTCCGCAACGCGGCGTGATGGCAAATTTCGAGGGCAGTCTGCGAAGCGCCTCGCCCAGCCATTCTCGCGGCGGCTGGTGGCGAACCGGGCGACGGCACCCGTGCTTGCTGGAACCGGACATGCCACCAGGAATCCGGTGCTATCGGGACAGACTGCCCAGATTCCGGCTTACGTTCCCGCGCGCCTGGGCTCTTTCCGAGTGGCGCGTGATCGGCCCGAAGCGGTACTGCTCCATTTCCCGGGCCTGGACTTTCGGGCGTTTGCTGGACCGAAGGGGATTTCGCGACAGGAGTCGGTGCGCCGTGACCGCTACAAATGCGAGCGGATGCGGCCCCTCTGCCGCCCATAGCGAGGCCTGTCGGGTGTTATGGTCCCCAGTTGGAACTCATTTCCAACAGTGCTTCAACAAGCTGTCCAGACCTTCTGGCCTTTCAATATAACGTTCAGCCGCGAGGCGGACATCACTGGCGTATGGTCCCCATAACGCTGCCCTCAGGGGCGGCCCCTCGATGAAAGCGCCAGCCAATCGTCCAACTCGCCACTTGTTATTCGCGGCGAGCGTGTTGTCTAGCTCTTGGGTTAGGCGATTTGCGGAGGGGCCTCCAATTGCAACTGTCGGACAAGCAGACATTGCCGAGTTCTGGTACCATTCCACATCCGTAACAACAATGCCCCTTCGATACGGGTTACCCGTCCCGCGCTTGTCGATTTCGTCGCGGAGCAATTCCGCTACTGGTCGATCACAAAGTTCAGCTCCTAGCCAACAGCCTACGACCAGAAACACTGTTTCGGCGTTCATGATCGAGGATAACTCGTAGTTGTTGATCTCCAGCGATCTCAGGTCAGAAGCATATCTGGGATTTGACACCGTTCCCTGCGTGAGAAGGATTCCGCCGGAACAATTGGTAGGCTCGGGTGGCGCGCAGCTTCACGTCCTCCGGAAGGTCCGCGTACATGCTGCGAAACCGCCGGGAAGTGAACGACTTCATCCGAACAGTTCGTCGAGGGGTCGGGTCTCGCCTCGGCGGTGCTCCTCCAGGGCTTCACGACCCAAGGACCTTAACACACCGGGACTTTCGCGGAAACTGCGCGCCCATGCCTCTTCGTCGTCCAGCGTCTCGATGATCTGCGACGCAATGGCGTCCTGCTCCTCGGACGAGAGGGATTCAACCCGCCGCAAGGCTTGCTCGAGCAGTCCAGTCATGTCTCCATGGTAGCTCGAACTCGCGCGACGCAGGCTGAGCTGCGCCGGTTCCGCCGCCAGTTAGATCTTGCAGTCGGCCGATGTGGCGAAAATCCGGGCCGCCGGCAAACGCTCCCTGACGGTCGCGGCTCCGTTCTAGTATCATAAACGTAATGTCCCAGCGGGAATCCATCGAAGCCCCGCCGGCCGGATACGCGACGCAAATCCTCGAAAAGTTGGCCACCATGGAGGCCTCATTGGGGTTGGCGATTCGTGGCAAACCCGATGTCGTGCGGCTGTCCCTCGTCTGCCTGCTGGCACGCGGGCATCTGCTCATTGAGGATGTGCCCGGCGTCGGCAAGACTACCCTCGCGCAGGTGCTGGCACGCTCGGTCTCGTGCAGTTTCCATCGCCTGCAATTCACCAGCGACATGCTGCCCAGCGACGTGCTGGGAGTCACCATCTACAACGTCCACACCGGCGCTTTCGAATTCAAGCCCGGTCCCATCTTCGCCAATTTTCTGCTGGCTGACGAGATCAACCGCACCACCCCCAAGACGCAGTCCGCGCTGCTCGAAGCCATGAACGAAGCGCAGGTCACCATCGACGGGCGGTCCCATGCCCTGCCGCGGCCCTTCATGGTGATCGCCACCCAGAACCCGGTGGAGCACCACGGCACCTATCCGCTCCCCGAATCGCAGCTCGACCGTTTCCTGATGCGCCTGCGCATTGGCTACCCGGATGCCACCCACGAACGCCAGATTGTGCGCAACTCCGAGCGCGAGTTGCCGCAAGCGCCGCCATCGGGATTGGTGGCCGAAGATGTGCTGTACCTCCAGGATGCCGTCCAACGCGTCACCGTGGATGAATCGCTGGTGGATTACATGCTCGCCATCGTGGAGCGCACGCGCAACCATGAGTCGCTGACTCTGGGCGTCAGCCCGCGCGGCTCCCAGGCGCTCTACCGCGCGGTGCAGGGGCTGGCGCTCCTCGAAGGGCGCGACTATGCCATCCCCGACGATGTGAAGCGGCTGGCCTCGCCGCTGTTCGCGCATCGCGTGGTCATCAATACCCGCACCACCCTGGTGCAGCGCCGCGCCGACGCGGGCGAGCGCATCATCGAAGAAATTCTCAGCCAGGTGGAAGTTCCCCTGTAGACAATCCCTCATATGAAGACAGCCATCATCGGCTTGCCCATGGTCGGCAAGACCTCTTTGTTCACCATCCTGACCGGAGTGCAGCAGGAAACCCGCATAGGCTCAACCGCCGCGCGCACCGGCGTGGCCCGCGTGCCCGACGCGCGCGTGGAGGCGCTGGGCCGCCTCTTCGAGCCTCCCAAAATCACCCACGCCACGGTGGAATACGTCGACATGCCCTCCATCTCCAAGGAGAACCTGCGCGACCCCAGCTATCTGGCCAGCCTGCGCGTGGTGGACGCCTTCGCGCACGTGCTGCGCCTGTTCGCCGACGGGACGGTGCCCCACGAAAAGGGCTCGGTGGACCCGCTGCGCGACATGGACGACGTGGAAACCGAGCTGATCCTCAGCGATCTGGTGGTGGTGGAGAAGCGGCTCGAACGTTTGGAAAAGGACCGCAAGAAGATCAAGAACCCCGAGCTGGACCGCGAGTTCGAGCTGCTGGAAAAGTGCCGGGCATCGCTAGAGGCCAACCAGCCGCTGCGGCAAATGGAGATCGATGGCGACGACGAAAAGCGCCTGCGCGGATTCCAGTTTCTCTCGCAGAAGCCGATCCTCTTCGTGCTCAACCTGGGCGAGGACGATGCCGGCAAACTGCACGACCGCGAGCGCGAGTATCGCGAGGGACCGCTCGCCGGGCGCAAGCATACCGCAGCCAGCGCCGTGTGCGGCAAAGTGGAAGCCGAGTTGGCCGAGCTGCCGCGCGAAGAGCAGAGCGATTACCTGGCGAGCTACGGGTTACAGGAATCGGGCCTGGAGCGGTTGATCTCCGCCACTTACGCGCTGCTGGGGCTGATGAGCTTCCTGACCGCCGGGGAGGACGAATGCCGCGCCTGGACCATCCCCATGCACACCCCCGCAGTGAAGGCGGCCGGCGCCATCCATTCCGACTTCGAGAAGAAGTTCATCCGCGCCGAGGTGGTGAACTGGAAAGCCCTGGTGGACCACGGCGGCTACGCCGGCGTTCGCGAAAAGGGCCTGCTGCGCCTGGAGGGCAAGGAGTATATTGTCAAGGACGGCGACGTGCTGGTGATCCGGCACAGCTAAGGCACGAGGGGTGCCTGAACAAACTCGGGAATCCGAAACTGAGCCGACCGTTAGAGAGCGGATGCCGCGACTGATCCGCCAAATCCCGAAAACGGGTACGCACCTGGATACCAGCAGGAGGCCTGTCCACAAATGCTAGAATGTGGACTGGCACTTCGCGTGCTGGTTTTGTAGCCGACTGAAATAGCGGCCGTCGCG
>Ga0265316_10002307_pt1 | contig 19944 bp, 10 predicted proteins | sample 4522metaG_FD_202092 | JGI IMG/M metagenome (GOLD analysis project Ga0265316, IMG submission 202092) | Rhizosphere microbial communities from Carex aquatilis grown in University of Washington, Seatle, WA, United States - 4-5-22 metaG | ecosystem: Host-associated > Plants > Roots > Rhizosphere >... | reverse complement strand
TCGACATCCACTCCCATCTTAAAGGTGTGCCGTCCCCTGATGATACTCAGGTTGTCGATATAGGTGAACGTAGTGCCCACTTCCAGATCGAGTTGGTTGGCGCCCAAGTCGGTGAACCCCGGCACGCTCTGGACGGTGACCGGAGCCGTTCCGATCGTCGGGTGGTGGTACGCGGAACGGTTCATCCCGGTTTTCACCTCGTTCACGACCCTCGGCGAGAACACGTGCGTTAACTGAAGTACCAGGTTTTGGGGGCGAACTTCAATGGTGTTGCGCGCGCCCACATATCCGATTGCATCCGTGCTGTACGGTTTGTTGACAAAGGCGTCGTCGACGTTGTAGCGGGCGAACACCGTGGTGCTGTCGGTGAACCGGTGGTCCACACGAATCGTCCCGCTATCTTCGCGTACTGAGTTTGTACCCGGCCCGATCCACTCGTCGGTGTTATTGTCGACGCGCACCGAGCCGATCGGATAGCCGTTGAGGATTGGCTGAAGAGCCGGCGACGTCGCCAGAACCTGGGCCCGGAACGAAGCGTTTGGCACAAACCCGATGGTTGTCTGTGTCAGGCGCTGCCGGATACCTTCATAATCCGCAAAGAAGAAGGTGCGGTTCTTGCGTATCGGCCCGCCCCCGCTGGCGCCGAACTGATTCATACGGAAGGGCGGGATCCGCGAGGGGTCGAACGGCGAGCGCGCGTCGAACGCGTCATTGCGCAAGAACTCGAAGACCCCGCCGTGAAAGTTGTTGGTCCCGGTCTTCGAAACGGCGTTGATCTGAGCACCGCCCGAGGAACCACTATCGGCCGTATAGTTCGAGGAATTCACGCGGAACTCGGCAATGGATTCCAGGGAGATGTTCAAGCGCGCATCCGACTTCTGGCTCTGCTCCTGCACGCCCGTGGCATCGATGCCGTCGAAGGTGAAGTTGTTGTCGTCCAGCCCCCGGCCGTTGAACCGAATGTCCCTCTGGCCGCCGCCGCCGGTGTTGATGGCTCCCGGGACTAGCGTCTCGAGTGTGGCCCAGTTGCGCCCGTTGATGGGGATGTCGCTCAGTTGCGAATGCTCCAGCACGCCGCCCACCTGGGCGTCGCTGGTTTCAAGCGCTGTGGCCTCGGCCTGCACTTCAATCTGCGAGGCGGTTGCGCCCACTTCCAGCCGGGCGTCCACGTTGCGGGTCTGGCCCACGGAAAGCTGAATTCCTTTCACCTCGAAGGAGCGGAATCCATCGCGAGAAACCTTCAGATCGTATGACCCAATGGGCAGGCCGGTGATGCTGAAAACCCCCGACGGCCCAGTCTCGGCGTCTCTCTTGAGGCCCGTGTCAGGCGAGACCAGTTCGACTCGCGCCTGCGGAACGAGCAGTCCGCTCGCATCCGTCACAGTTCCATTGAGGTTGGCCCGGTCGACCTGGCCGTAAACCAGGCCAGTAAACAGGGCAAGAAAGATCGGCAAGCGGCTGCATAGTACCACGAAAGCACCTCCATCCGGGATCCTCACGGGAACGCCCGGGCTACTGGTGCAAAACTTCAGCACACGTTTGTATTGGGCGGTTCAGCCTCGTTTGATCCGTACTGTCGCCGCTCGCCATTGGGAAGAGCTTAACCTCCAGAATTCCCTTTCATAAGGTATACGCCCTTTCGCTTGGTTCCGCAATAGAGATTTTTGTGTCCCATTGTGAATTTCTGTAATATGCATAAGATAAACCACTTGCAGTAAACTAAAGAGGCTCAACCCGCTGCCGCCACCCCGCACAGAACCTGGAAGGCGAGGAAAACTAGGACTTGACAGGATCCTCGAAGTCGGTTTAAACTAAATCCGATCCTCAAATCCGCTATTGCCATGGGAGGATTTTGCTGCGTTTTTGATGCACACGTTTGTAAGACTACCCACGTTCGGTGCGCGGCCGCGGAGTTCAGAGGCGTCAAGTAGGTCCCGCCGAGTTGAGCGGCTGGAGCGAATCGCGTCCTCATCGTGACGCCGCTCCTGGGAGCGCGATTCTTGAAAGGTCGGAGATCCATGTTTCAGCGTGAACTGATTCGACGGTTTGCATTAGCCATTTCTGCCTGCCTTCTGGCCCTGGCTCCCTGCGCGGCCCAATCCAACCTCGCTTCGATCAGCGGCATCGTGACCGATCCGCAGGGTGCGGTCATACCACAAGCCAGAATTACCGCCACCAATACGGCGACCGGCGTGGAAACGGCGGTTAGCTCCAATTCGACCGGTTTCTATAATATCCAGAATCTGGATATCGGCACCTATGATTTTTCCGCCGGGCAGACCGGGTTCCGGACCTATCTTCGCAAGGGAATGGCGCTGAGCACGGGCCAACAGCTTGGCCTCGATATTCGGCTGGAAGTTGGCGACGCGGGGCAATCGATTACCATCACCAGCGAAGCCCCTGTGGTGGACAGCCGCACATCCGAGCTTGGTTCGCTGATGGAGAGCCAAAGCATCCAGTGGCTGCCTCTCGCCAACCGGAAGACGCTGAATGTGGTCGCGCTCAGCGGCGCCGCCGTTTTTGTCGACTATCCGAATACGCCTTCCGGCAGCCCCTCGTTCAGCTTGGCAGGCGGCCGTCGCAGCCAGATGGCGTGGATCGACGGCGGCAGCGTGCAGAACTCGCGTATCGGCAATCCCCTCATCGATACCGATGCGCCGGCAGAGACTGTGGCCGAAGTGAAGGTGCTGACCAACAGCTATTCGGCCGAATACGGCGCGTCGGCCGGCGGCGTGGTCATCGAGACCACCAAGTCCGGCACGAACCAGTTGCATGGCAGTGTTTACGAAGATTTCCGCAACAACGCCATGGATGCCCCTGGATTTTTCGCGCCGGTCGCCAACGGTCAAAAGGTATCGCCCGAGTTGCGGTACAACGCTTTCGGCGCCACGGCCGGTGGCCCCATCCGCAAGAACAAGACATTCTTTTTCGTGTCCTATGAAGGCCAGCGCTATCGTGGCGGCAGCACCAGCCAGCTCACGGTGCCCACGGCATTGCAGCGGCAGGGCGATTTCTCGCAGACCTTCAACTCCTCCGGGAAGCTCATCCCCATTTACGATCCCGCGAGCACGGCCACCGTGAACGGCACGACCACGCGTCAGCAATTTTCGAATAACGTGATCCCAAAAAGCCAACTGGACCCGGTCGCCATGGCGGTGCTCGGCTATTACCCGCTTCCCAACCAGGCGCCCAGCAACCTGGCGGGCGCCAACAACTTCGCCGGTAACGAGGTTTCCATACAGCCCTCGAACTTCGTCATGGGGAAAATCGATCAGAATTTCGGCGATAAGGACCACGCGATGTTCCGGTACATCCGGCAGAACGGCCAGGAAGGCGTGGCCAGCGTCTATCCCAATGGGGGAGCGGGCGACCCGGCTTCCTATGCCTACCGCTGGGCCCTGCGCCTTTTCGGGACCTGGGTCCACACGGTGAATTCCGCCCAGGTAAACGAATTCCGGTTTGCCTATGATGACCGCCTCTACCATGCGGAGAGCACCGGCCTGGGCGGAGACTATCCCTCCAAGCTGGGTCTGATAGGCGTGCCGTACAACGCTTTCCCGATCTTCGCGCCGACCAGTTTCAGCCAGCTTGGCTCGAGCAAGCAGGGACGTGTCGAAAACCCCATCCGCACCTGGCAATACATTGACAATTACTCGTGGAACCGCGGCCGGCACGCGCTCAAGTTTGGAGCCGAGGTGCGGCGGTCGTTCCATGGCGATATGCAGGCGTACACGGGGGCCGGCTCCTTCAGCTTTTCCACGCTGCCCACCGGACTTCCGGGCAATAGCTCGACCGGTAACGGGCTGGCCAGCATGCTAACCGGCTTCGTGACCAGCTACAGCCAGCAGGCGACCGACCAGCTCAACCGCCACATGTACTACTTCGCCGGCTTCGTGCAGGACGACTGGATGGCGACCCCCAGCCTGACCCTCAACCTGGGCCTCCGCTGGGAGACCGACACGCCCATGATGGCCGACGACAACCACATGAACGGTTTCGATCTGAACCAGATCAACCCGGTTTCCGGCACGCCCGGCGTGGTGAAGTTCATGGGCTTGAACGGGTACACAACCCAGCCCTATGCGGCGCACTGGGCAAGCCTCGGGAACTTCGGCCCGCGGGTAGGCTTCGCCTGGAAGGTGCTCGGCTCCTCGAAGACGGTCATTCGCGGCGGCGGCGGCATTTTCGGCGCGCATCCGTTCGACAACAGCCCCGGCAACACGGTCGCGCTGGGCTTCGGCACCCAGGCCAGCATCTCCACGCCCGATAACGGAATCACTCCCGCGTTTTACCTGCGCAGCGGAGTTCCGGCCGTTGCCGCCACAACCCTGGGTGATAGTTATGGCGCGGTAAAGGTGGGCCAGGCTACCACCACCTCGGTTCAGTTTTTCGAGCCGCACCGCGGAGCGGGCTACTCGCAGCAATTCAACCTCGGCATCCAGCGGGAGTTGCCTGGCTCCGCGGTCCTGGAAGTCACGGGATTGGGGAATCTCTCGCGCAAGCTGGCCAACGACGCATTATCCCTGAACCAGATCTCGCCGCAAATCCTGGGGCCGGCGCACAGCACTCAGAAAGACCGGCCTTTCCCTCAGTTCACGGACGTGCAGATCAATTTCCCGACGCTCGGTTACTCAAATTATTATGCCGGCATGATCCGGGTGGAGAAGCGCTACTCCAAGGGCCTGAGCTTCGGCGCGACCTACACCTGGTCCAAGTTTCTTGGCATTGTCAGCATGGGCGGCGACACGCTGGGTAGCGGCGCCGGTATCTACTCGAACTACTACAACCGCCGGGCGGACTACGGCCCGGTTGCGGACGACGTTGTGCACCGCTTCAATTTCCACTGGCTTTACGATCTGCCTTTTGGAACCGGCCAACGCTGGCTGTCTCGCAATCCGCTGCGCTTCGTCGCGGGCGGCTGGTCGCTTGGCAACGTGACTACGGTCCAAACCGGCGCCCCCAATACAGTCACCACTCAAACCAACAACTGCAACTGCTTCTCGGCGGGTGCGCAGCGGCCGAACGTGGTCGGGGACCCGACCCTGAGCAACCCGACCGTCGCCCAGTGGTTCAACACCGCCGCGTTTGCCCAGCCCGCGGCCTATACCCTTGGCAACGCGGGCGCCGGGATTGTCCGCAGCCCGGGCCTGATCAATCTGGATTTCTCCGTGCAGCGCACCTTCCGGATGACCGAGCGGATCCACGCCGATCTCCGCGGCGAGTTCTTCGATGCCCTCAACCACTCCAACTTCTCCAATCCGGGCACGGTCCTGGGGTCATCGTCATTCGGTGTGATCAGCTCCGTCAGGTCGATGTATGGCAGCCCCGGACGCATGGTCGAACTAGGCGCGCGCATCATGTTCTGACAGGGCGGGCATCGCCGGCGATGCCCGTCCCCTGAGATCTGCCTGGCGCTGCCCGAGGCGGCGCGCCGGGACTGCATAAGCCACGCCGCTTTCCTGGTCCGCAAGAGGACTTTCGCCTATTTCCTGAACGACCATCACGGCGACGGCATCGTCTCAGTTGCGTGCAAGGCGTTGCCCGGCGATAACACGGCTCTGGCGGCGGCTCAATCGGCACGCTTTTACGTGCCCCCCTACATCGGACCGAGAGGCTGGATTGCGCTGCGTCTGGATAGGGGCAAGGTCGACTGGGACGAAGTTGCCGAACTCATCATGGGCAGCTATCGCCTGATTGCACCCAAGGGCCTGGTCAAGCCGGTGAAGCGCCCCTAATTCCGCACGGTAGACGAGTTTTTTCGAGAAATCGCCTGTGTTTTTCATGCGCTTCCGGTTCAGGCCCTCTGGCTAAGAAGTCCCGGCTTAACGACTGGCCTGCCTAGCCCAGTCCCGTTCTGCCGCGAAGAATTCGCGTCTTGGTATGACACACGTTTGTATGCCGGAGAATTACGCGGGGATCGAGCAGCCAGCGAGACGCCGACGCCGCTTCGATCAGGGCCGGCAGCGGATCGCGCCAACTCCAAAGCATGTCCTGAGCGTCCCCGCACAGGTCGCCCAGTGCGCCGGGCAAATCCCGCCAGAACGCGGGTTGCGGGAACCCGTTCATGTCATGAAGCAGGTTTGCCTGGCGGAGAATCAACCCGGCAGTCCACCGCGCCTTCACGCCCACGCGGCACACCGGCTGCTCGGGCCGGATGCCGTGAGCCAGATCCCACGCCAGCCCAGGAAAATCTACTCCCGACTGGATTGAAAGCGCGATCGAACCCCAGTACCTTCCGTTGACCTCCATCAAACAAACTGCGCCAGTCGTGGGATCGCACCGGAATTCGACCATTGCCGGCCCAACCCATCCAATCCGCCGCAGCAGCCGCACAGCCATCTCCTTCAGCGTTGCGTCGGGGGACTCCGATACCGCTACCACGCTGACACCGCCAAAACTCGGATTCTCCTTCAGACGCCGATGCTGCGACACCACTACCGGAATCCCCATTCCACATCAGCACCTCGACCCCCACTCCGACGCCCGGCGCGTACTCCTGAATGAGGTGCTTCTCGCCAAATCGAGCGTCCCTCTCCATGGCACCGGTCAGGGCGGCAGCCGTACCGTAATAGCGCACCTTGAAGTCCGCCGGTATGCGCTTATCCGACCCTTTTGCGATCACCGGAAAGCGAACGCGAGCCAACTGCGCCACGGCCTCCGCGGCGCGATAGGTCCGCGGCACTGGTATCCCACACTGCTTCGCGGCCGCTAGCGTGGCGTGCTTGTCGAGTACCAAATCAACCGCCTCCGCCGGTGGGCAGGCCACCATCGCCACGCTTCGCAAGTCCTGCGCGCACCCCGCCAGGCCATCCAGCGCCGGATCGGCAGTCGGAACCACCCAGTCGATGCCTTCGGAGCGCACCAGGTCCCTAAGAGAGGCGGCGAATGCCGCATGCCCGGCGCTGGGATTCGGAAGCTTTCGGTAGCCCGCGATGGACCGAGACTGGGGAGTCGCCGCATCGCGCAACCAGTTCGCCGCGATTACCGGCACGCCGCGACGCCCAAGCGACCGGGCGATCGGCAAGGTAATTCGGACCTCGGGTCCCAGAATCAGCGTCGCCGGTCTCCGCCCTACATGCATCCCAGTGTTTCCATTTTACGATATCAACATGCCTGCTATCCCTCCCGAAGACTCGCGTCTCACCCTTCTTACCAAGATCTGTCTGGCGCTGCCCGAGGCGGTGCGCCGGACAAGCGGCAGCCACGCCGCATTCCTGGTCCGCAAGCGCATCTTCGCCTATTACTTGAACGACCACCACGGCGACGGCATCGTCTCAGTCGCCTGCAAGGCCTTGCCCGGCGATAACACCGCTCTCGCGGCCGCTCAGCCAGCGCGCTTTTACCTGCCCGCCTACATCGGGCCGAGAGGGTGGATCGCGCTGCGTCTGGACCTGGGCAAGGTCGATTGGGACGAAGTCGCCGAGCTCGTCCTGGGCAGCTATCGCCAGGTCGCGCCCAAGAGTCTGGTCAAACTGGTCAACCGCCGTTAGGGCCGCACCACCACTTTGTCGCTCGCCAGGTTGTCGTACTCGTCCTGGACGCGCACCGCAATGGTGTGCTCTCCCGCCGCGGCGTCGATCGTCACGTCGTAGTCCAGTTCCAGCGAATCCGAGAGCTTGGTCACCGGCGCCACCACCGTCCATTCGCCGCCATCCAGCGAGTATTCGGCCTTGGTGACGTTATTCAGAGCGTCCGCCGCGTGCCAGCGGATTTCGACCTTGCCGCCGGCGCGCGTGGCCGCCAGGCCCGTGATCTTCGGAGGCGTATTGTCGATCCAGAACGCGTCGCTCTCCACGCGCGCCGTCAGCGCCTCCGACGGCGGATTGCCGGGCGCGTCCGACGCCGTAATGCGCAGGTGGTACTCGCCGTCCGGAAAGGCCGTGGAATCCCACGAGATGTATTTCTCCGCCACGCGGTCCTTCAGCAACTTCCACTCCGTTTCGCCGGCGCCGCGGATCTCCACCGTGTAGATCAGCGAATCTCCGTTGGGGTCCACCGCCAGCCAGCGCGCGCCCACATACCCCTTGGCGAACTGCATGGCCGGCGTGGTGGTGGTGGCGTCGATGGTGAACACCGGCCCCGGCCGTTTCCCCAGCGGCGGCAGATTGAGGGTTTGCTGCGTCGAAACCAGCAGTGTCGCCGGCGCCGGAAATTTGTAATTGGGCGGCGTCGTCTCGATCTCTTCGATGCGCGGCTCGACATTCTTCGGCAAGTACGCCAGGTCCACCGATTCCAGTTCCGGCGAATGCCCCGAGCCATCGGCCGTGATCGTGGCCTTCCATTGCACGAACCGCGCCGCCGGCGAACCCGCGCGCCCGCCCTTGGTCTCCGTGATGGGCGCCGAGAAAGCGCTCCAGTTCTTCTGCGGCTGATCCAGGTTCCCGCTGCGCGTGGCAATGGCTACCTGGGCGCCGTTCAGCTTGGCCTCGAAGCTCAGCCTGCCCCACAAAGCATACATACCGGCGTCGAAAACGTCGCTCTCGATGGTGCCCTCGCGCTCCAGCCCAGGGCCAATCTCATACAGCTTGCCGGCGTTGCCGGTGGCCGCGTAAAGACGACCCTCGGGCCCCGCCTGAAACGCCGTCACCTGCGTGGCCGGCACGGTCAGCAGCGCCGTCCACAGCATCGGCGATTCGATGCGGTATACATTGCCCTTGTTCCCCGTGCCCAGCAGCGCGTGGCCCGCGCCATCGAACGCGATGGCATACACTACGTCCTGCGCGTGGCTCCAGATCCGCCGGGGATCGCCGTTGGGCTCGATGCGGTACACTTCGCTGCCTCCGCTCACCCCCGCGGGCGCGCCGAGGGAAGCCGGCGGTTGAGCCGCAGGCCGGGCCACGCTGGTCCCCGGAGTTCCCGGCGGATTCACCGCCACGGTTGCGACGACGGGCGCGGGCATCGCCAGCGCGGGCGCGGGCACGGGCAGAGCCGCCTGCTTGGCCCCCACCGCCGCCGCGTAAATGGCGCCGTCGCCCGCCACCGCCACCGCCGTCACTTCCCGCTTGGGCGTCTGGTAGAGAACGAAACCTTCGCCCTCAGGCGATACCCGCACCACCAGGCCGCCGGGTTCGGTCCCGATGATGGCGTTGTCGCTCGCGTCCATGGCCATCGAGCGCACGTGTGTCTCGTCGCTCTTGAAGAACACCCGGCCTTTGCCGTCGGGTGTGACGCGGTGAATCTCGCCCGGGTCGCCCGTGGCCACCAACAGGTCGCCGTGGCTATTGAACGCCAGCGCCCAGATGTACTTCGATTTGGGATCGTAGAACACTTCCGGCTTGCCGGCGCCGGTGATGCGATACACCTTGCCGTCCGGCGTAGTGGCCGCGTAAACCCGGTCCTTGGAATCGACCGCGATGGCGTGGATCTCCAGCGCGTCCAGATCCGCCACCAGCTTGCTCTTCCCGTCCGGCGGGATGCGATAGAGCTTGGCGCCGTTGCCGCCGCCCGCATACAGGTTGCCCTTGGAATCCCGCGCCAGCGCCCATAGGTAGGCCGAAGAGGTGTCGAACAGTTCCGCCGAGCGCGGCGCCAGGGTAAGCAGCCCATCGCTGCGTAGCGAGAGGTTCTTGACGATGCCTTTCTCGAAATCTGCAAACTCCCCCTGCGACCACGTCCTCGTTTGCCCCGCGACAAGCGCGCAAACAGGCAGGCACAAGAGCGCGAAAACCCGGTGACAGACGGAGCGTTTCCCGGTTTGCGAGGCGGAAAAACCGGAAAACGTTCCGTCTGTCACCGGGTTTTTGAGTGGTGTCTTGGTCATTACTTCACGTGGATGCGCAGCGAGTAGCTGCCGCTCACTACGTATTCGAACGGCAGGGCCATCTGCTCGGTCGCCGTCTCCGGCGACGTGAACAGCGAGCGGTTCGACGCCCGCCCCGCCTGCATCACGTTCAGCACCGAGGCCGGAAGGCTGGGCAGCGTCTTGTCGTCGTAATATGCCGTGGGGCTCGCCTCCACCAGCGAGACGTACAACTTGTTGTTGGTGCGCTCCTGGTTGAGTAGCGAGACCGTTCCCGGCAGGTCGATAAACCGGTTCATGGTGCCAGCTATGTTCTGCATCCGGTTCACCGTATCCGCGTCGCTCAGCAGAATGCGGTGATCGCCCTTGGCCAGGCCGGCCGGTATCTTCACTTTGAATTCGCGCTGCAGCGGCTCGCCGCGATAGGGCCGCAGGAAAACTTTCACCGGCACCTCGTCGCCCGCCTGCACCTCCGGATTCGCTACCCAGGCGTTCTCGATGGCCGCCACGCGCCGCTCCGGCAGCAGGTCTACCGTCACCGTCACCCGTGTCACGTCGGGAGGGTTCACGTTGTTCAGGTAGAGCCGGTTGAGCTTGTCGCCAAACCAGCCCGCCAGCGCCAGCGGCGCGGGCATGGGCATGTCGCCGGACGCCTGCATGGTTGAGAGCGACACATTCCGCTGCCCGGTCAGTTCCACCTTCCCGTTCAGCCGGTAAGTGGCTTCATCCACGAATTCGTTGAGGCCGGAAATGGAATTGTAGAGGGTCAGCATCATCAGGTAGGGCGTCCACTTCTGCTGCACGAAGATGTTGAAGTGGAAATCCTTCTCGCTGCGGACGGCTTCCGCGGCATCGAGCGACCGCACCTTCATGGTCACCGGGATCATGTCCGACCGCGCGCCCAGCACGCCCATAATGCCGCTATGGCGGTCCTGGTGCAGCGATCCCACGATGTCCGTGGCGTTGGCTACCTTGTTGGGCTGGTAAGACGAGGAGAGCGTCATCAGCACCTCGCCCTTGCTCATGGGCATATCCACCGGGCCGAGGTTGAAGAACGAGTGCCCGAAAGCCAGCACGCGTTTGCCGTCGTTGTACGTCACGGTTCCCAGACCGGTGACGCTCATGTCGCCATCCACCAGCACGCCCGCCACGGTTTCTCCGGGATTCAGCGAATGCTCCCATCCGGCCGCGGGCTGGTTGGTATGGAGCGAGGTGCCCCCGTTTCCGCCCTGCGCCGCAGCCACCCCAAGCTGCTGGAACATGGGGCCGAATTCGCGCAACGTGTTCTCCGTGAAACCGGAGAAGACCAGCGGCGCTTCGATCGGCACCATCATGGGCGAGACTCCCGCCGCCACCGCTTGCCCCAGCAACTCGCCGGGAACCGATACTTCGCGCCCGCTCGCCTGGAGTTTATCCGGCGTGCGTGCATCCTCCGGCCGCGAGTGGTCGTAATCGTTGATCTCCAGCATCAACTCGATGGGCGTGATGCCGCAGATGGCGTCCGGAGAGAAAACGCTGAGGCGCAGCGCCACCGCGCCGATCAGTTTCCCGCCGATATACACCGGGCTGCCGCTCATGCCGCCCGCCACGTTGGTGCGCGTGGCCTTGCCTCCCAGTTTGGCTAGGATAATATCCTGCCGCGGTCCCCAGGCGTTCTTCATCAGGCCGACGATCTCCACGGGAACCGGCTCGGCTTCGGTGCCTTGAAAGACAGTCCAGGCAGTGCCCTTCATGCCCGGCCTGATCTCGCCCAGCCGCATGATTTCGACCTTGCCGGCCACCGGCCGCGGCATAGCCGCATCCGCCGCGTAAACGGGGAGCGCAACGGCCGCCAAGCCCAGCAGGACCGCGGCATTCCGTATGTTCATGGGGTCAAAAACTCCAGTTAGTCCCATTGTACTATGTGGGGCCGGATGGCATCCGGCGCGGCGATTACCATCGCCGCTTTCGCCCGTGCGTGCACCGCGACGGAATGCTACTGTGGACCGAAGATCCACTATGCAACCACCGCGCCGCACGTTGTCCTTTACCTTGCTCTCAGTGGCGCTCGCCCTCCTGGCATATTTCCTTTTCTGGCCGGTGCCCATCGATCCGGTGCCTTGGCAGCCTCCGGCCAATCCTGGGATGACGGGCCCTTATGCGTCAAATCGGCGCCTGAGCGGGATACGGAGCCTGCCCGAGGCCGGGCCAGGACCGGAATCCGTCGCTCTCGGTTCCGACGGACTCCTCTATACCGGGTTGCAGGATGGCCGCGTGGTGCGGATGCGCCCCGACGGAAGCGGCGCGGAGACGTTCGTCGAAACCGGGGGCCGGCCTCTGGGCATGAAATTCGACGCCGCGGGAAACCTGATCGTGGCGGATGCCTTTCACGGCCTCCTGTCCGTCTCGCCGGAGCGAAAAATCGCGGTGCTGGCCGACAGCGTGAACGGGGAACGCCTGCTTTTCCCGAACGACCTCGCCATCGCCGCCGACGGCGCCGTGTGGTTCTCCGATACCTCGCGCCGCTTCGACCAGCGGCACTGGATGCTCGACATCCTGGAGGCTCGCCCGACCGGCCGCCTCCTGCGCTACGACCCGCGTACCAGCCGCGTCGAGACAGTGCTCGACCGCTTGATGTTTGCCAACGGTGTCGCGCTGGGTCCCGGCGATGAGTATGTGCTGGTGGCCGAGTCGCTGCCGGCACGCATCACGCGGTACTGGCTGAGGGGGCCTAAAGCCGGGCACTCCGGCGTTTTCGCGCCGGCGCTGCCGGGTTACCCCGACAACTTGACTCACAATGGCCGCGGCCTGTTCTGGGTGGCGCTTTCCGGCCCGCGCAGCCCGGAATTGGAAGCCCTGGCCGGCAGGCCCTGGGTGCGCAAAGTGCTGCTACGGATGCCGGCGCCTGTCCGCGAAGGGATGCTGGGGCGCGTGGCCTGGGCTCTCGCGCTCGACACGGAAGGGCACGTGGTGCACAATCTGCAAGACCCCACCGGTGCCTATGGGTCGCTCGCCAGCGTAATCGAAGCCAATGGCCGGCTGTATTTTGGCGGCATTCGAACCACGGCCATCGGCTGGGTCCCGGCTCCCTAGGCCCGGCGCTCCGGACACCACCCTACGCCGCTGGTCCGCTATCCTTGACTCTGGAGCCGCATCCCATGGAATCCACATACGTCATTGGAATCGATCTCGGCACCACCAACTCGGCGCTGGCCTTCGCCGCCATCCCGGCGGACGCCGACCCCTTCGCACCGGCCAACGTGCGGATCATGGCGATCCCTCAGCTTACCAATCCCGGCGAGGTCCGCGAACAGGACCTGCTGCCTTCGTTCCTCTACCTGCCCGGCAGCTCCGACTTCCCCACTGGATCTCTGGCGCTGCCCTGGGACCCCGGCCGCAATTTCGTGGTGGGGCAGTTGGCGCAGAAACGGGGCGCCGAAAATGCCGGGCGGCTGGTCTCCTCGGCCAAAAGCTGGCTCTCGCATTCGGCCGTGGACCGCACCGCGCCGCTGGTGCCGTTTCGCGCTCCCGAAGGCGTCGATAAGATTTCGCCCGTCGAGGCCAGCCGCCGCTACCTGGAGCACCTCAGCCAGGCTTGGGATTCGCTCATGCCTGAGACTCCCTTCGCCGAACAGCAGGTACTGGTGACGGTGCCGGCTTCCTTCGATGCGGTGGCGCGCGAACTGACGCTCGAAGCCGCCCAACAGGCCGGCTACCGCAATCTCGCCCTGCTCGAAGAGCCGCAGGCCGCCTTCTACGCCTGGATCGAACGCCACCCCGACTGGCGCCAGCGCGTGCGCGTGGGCAGCCTCATCCTGGTCGTGGACATCGGCGGCGGCACTACGGATTTCACCTTGATCGCGGTGACCGAACACGCGGGCGAACTGGCCCTCGATCGCGTGGCCGTGGGCGAGCACATTCTACTGGGCGGCGACAACATCGACCTGGCCCTGGCGGGCTCGGTTTCGCAGCGCCTCGCGGAGAAAGGCACCCGGCTGGACAGCCGCCAGTTCCAGACCCTCTGGGGCAACTGCCGCATCGTCAAAGAAAAACTTCTGGAGCCCGGCTCCAAGGTCCGCGAGCAGCCCGTGACGATTCTTGGGAAAGGCAGCGGCCTGGTGGGCGGCACTATCAAAGCCACGCTCAACCGCGACGACATTGTGCGCGTCCTGGGCGAGGGATTCCTGCCACCCGTGGCAAGCACCGACATGCCCGAACGCCAGCGCCGCGCCGGGTTGCAGGAAATCGGCCTGCCGTATGCGGCCGATCCGGCCATCACCCGGCACCTCGCGCGCTTTCTGCGCCAGCAGGCCGCCACCGTGGAGCACGGAGCCGTGCGCCGGGGGCCCAGCGGCCTCGCCTGCCCCACCCACGTGTTGTTCAACGGCGGCGTCCTCAGAGCCGGCCTGGTGCGGGAACGCCTTCTGGCCACTCTCAATTCCTGGCTGGCCGCGGAGGGCCTGGACCCAGTCACCCCGATCGGCGGCGACGACCTCATGCACGCCGTCGCGCGTGGCGCCGCCTATCACGGCCTGGCCCGGCGCGGGCGCGGCGTGCGGATCCGCGGCGGCGTGCCGCGCGCCTATTATGTGGGCATCGAAACCGCCATGCCCGCCGCGCCCGGATTTCCAGCTCCCTTCAAGGCGCTCACAGTGGTGCCATTCGGCATGGAGGAAGGCACCGATGTGCGCATTCCCGGCCGCGAGTTCGGCCTGGTGGTTGGCGAGCCCGCCGAGTTCCGCTTCTTCACTTCCGCCGCGCGCAAGAACGACCAGCCCGGCGATCTCATCGAAGACTTCCACGGCGAGCTTGAGGAACTCTCTCCCATGGAAGTGACATTCGGCGCCGGCGAGGCTTCCTCCGAGGTGGTGCCGGTCTCCTTCGAAACCGTAATCACGGAAACCGGCCTGTTGCAGCTCTGGTGCGTGGCCCGCGACAACCGCCGCTGGAAACTCGAGTTCAACGTCCGCGAACGGGTTCCCCCCAAGGCGTGAGTATGACTCTCAAACCTTCGCAGCCTGCGACGATTTGCTGCCGTGGGGCAGGATTGCATCCTGCGGCCGAGTGGTACTCGGCCTGCTTGTCTGCCGACGCTGCGTACCCCCGCTACACCGGGGGCAGTGCGCGCAGCCACTTCAACTGCTGCTCTACCTGGTCGTGCAAGCGGTAGGTTCTCTTCACCGATTCCGGCTTGACTCCCAGCACATCGATCTTCGCCAGGTCGTATTGGCCCAATCCGAGCTGCGCCGCGTATTGCAGGTAACCCACCGCGTAAGCTGGAATCCCCATGGTTTCCAGGGCGACTCGGTCGGCGGCGAAGAAGTCGGTTGACGCCAGGGCGATCCGCGAGGGTACCGGAGTCCCGCCCGAAGGCCCGTTGCCCTCCATTCCCTCGTATCCGTCAATCACCGCCACGCCCCAATGCGGCTTCTCCCGGGCGGCGCTGATCGCCATGTTGTAATTCATCTGGTGCGGCCCGGCGTGATATTTCCGCTTGTCGTGCCATTCCGCTTCGCCCGGCGCGCTGTGCAGCGGAGTCCCGATCACCATGTTCTTCACCGACATCGTCGCCACCACGGCGTTGTGCGTCTTCAGCATGGCCGAGCACACAATGAAGGCGTCCGGGTCCACCAGCCTGGCGGCCAGCCGGACGGGGATGGGCCTGATGTTGGCATCGACAATCGAGAAGACCTCGTATTTCCCTTCCCGGTTCAGATCCACCAGGCTGACCTGGTGTGACTTGAACTCCGTTGCCACGCGGTTGTAATGGTTGTTCTCGAAACCCTCCAGGCTGTCTTGCGCGGAGGCCTCGGCGATGGTCACTGGCCCCTTGAAACGCGGCGCCAGGTAGTCCATGATCCCCAGCAGCGCGTCGGCGTGGGTTCCCGCCAGGGGCACCTTAGGCGCCACGATGTTGGGTTTGATCACGACATATTTCTTGGTCCGAAGCAGCGGCATGATCTGGTCGTCGATGGCCAGCAGCGCGTTGCACACGTTCTTGCGCCGTTCCTCGCCCTGCACCAACGACACCGTAGCGCGCTTGGCATAAGGGTAAATGGTTGGAGCCGGAACCGCCGGCGGATACTGCTGTTCCGCAAAAAGGCCGCGTCCGGCCGTGCCGGCCAGGGCCCCCGCCCCAGCAAGATGAAAAAAGCTCCGTCTGGAAAAACCCGTCATGATCGCCTCCCTATCCGTCGAATCGCCCCGCCTTCATTTTAGCCCGGCGCACATTTTTGGAACAACGACGGGCATCCACCGTGCACATGGCGGGAAAGCAGGGTACAACCTCAATCCCCGCGCGCCATCCTGTTCCTCCTAATTCCTCTCCGTGTTCTTCTCAGCGTCTCGGCGTCTCCGCCGTGATTACTTCTTCCCACACATGGCCGCGAATCTCTTCGCCATCTCCTCGCGTGACACGTCTTCGACATGGGTCGCGATCCCCCAATAGTTGCCGCTCGGATCTATGACGCCCCCGGTGCGATCCCCGTAAAACTGGTCCGCCGGTTCCTTCACCGAGGTCCCTCCCGCCTGGACCGCGCGGTGGTAAGCGGCATCCACATCCTCCACGTACAGGTACAGCGAGCAGGGCTTCGGTTTCCACTCGCCCATGGCCGCGCCCATCATTAGGGTCGAGTTCCCGATCTTCACTTCGGCGTGCATGATTCCGCCGTCCGGGTGCGCCATGCGAAACAGTTCCTGCGCGCCGAAGGCCTGTGTCAGAAAACTGAGCAACTTGGGTATTCCCTCGACCACCAGGTATGGCGTGATGGTCTGAGCGCCGTCGGGAATGGGTTTCACACTGCGTTGCATTGCTCCGGTCATGGATTTCCTCTCCTTATCGATTTATGAGATCAAATTTGTCGCCGACTCGCAAGTGGCTGCCACCGTTTTGGTGCTATTGAAAACCACCTGCGCGGCCGATAAGCATATCGGAGAAGAATATCGGCACGTGGAAAGCGCTCCTAAACCACCCGTTCCCCGCATGAAAGTGCTGGCGGCGGAAGACAATCCCGTGTTTCAATCCATGCTGCGCGCCCTGCTCACCAAGTGGGATTACGATGTGGTGCCGGCGCGCGACGGCTTCGAAGCCTCGCGAATCCTGGAATCGGCCAACCCGCCGCGCCTGGCCATTCTCGATTGGATGATGCCCGGCATGGATGGCGTGGAGTTGTGCCGCCGCGTCCGCGCCGCCGCCCGCGAGCCTTACATCTACATCCTGCTGCTCACCGCGCGCACCGAATCGCAGGACCTGGTGGAAGGCATGGAGGCTGGCGCCGACGACTACCTCACCAAACCCTTCAATGCCCACGAGTTGCGCGTTCGCCTGCGCGCCGGCCGCCGCATCCTCGACTTGCAGGAGGAACTCATGGCCGCCCGCGAAGCCTTGCGCGTTCTGGCCACCCACGACGGGCTCACCGGCCTCCTCAACCGCACCACCATCCTGGACGCGCTGCGCACCGAGTTGGGACGCGCCGCCCGCGAGCACCGCCCCGTTTCCCTCCTCATGGTGGATCTCGACCACTTCAAGCTGGTCAACGATACCCACGGACATGCGGCCGGCGACGCTGTGCTGCGCGAAACCGCCCGCCGCATGAAGGCGTCCGTCCGCCCCTACGACTACGTCGGCCGCTACGGCGGCGAAGAGTTCCTCATGGTGCTGCCGGGCTGCGACGTCTTCACCGCCCAAGCCCAGGCCGAGCGCTTCCGCGATGCCCTTGCCGGCGAACCCATCCCCATCGGCGGCCAGTCCATCCGGGTCACTTGCAGCATCGGCGTCTCCGGCTTGACCGGCCTCATGGCCTCCACCAGCGACACCCTGGTCCACGATGCCGACCTCGCCCTGTATCAGGCTAAGAATCGCGGCCGCAACCAGGTCGTGCTGGCTTCAGCCCGCGATGCCGGCGTTCTGGCCGCCGTTCGGTAGAAAGCCACAAGTTTTTTCTTGACGAGAATCTTCTCATTGATACATAATCAGAGCGCTTGCAGTTTCTTGGGCAAGTGAACTGTACAGCGTGGTTGTTTGGGGATGTTGTGGAGGGCTGTCTGGCATGGCTGCGTTGCCGGAGATCGCCAAAGCGTCGCCCCTGAGAAGAGCCGCCTTCTTAGTTGACAAGAGAAGGCATCCTAGAAAGGTATCCCATGCGAATCCAGTATATTGTGAGTCTTTGTGTGCTTTTCACCATGGCTGCGTTCGCACAAAGCGACCGCGGAAGCATTACGGGCACGGTGATGGACCCGGCCTCTGCCGTGGTCCCCAACGCGACTGTCTTCGCTCGCAATTCCGAAACCGGAGCCCAGTATCAAACCACGACCACTGCCACCGGCAATTACACATTGCCGTCGCTGCCGGCGGCCGCCTATGATCTGACGATCGAGGCTAGTGGGTTCAAGAAGTTCACCCAGTCTGGCATACGGGTACAGGTGGCGCAGACACCGCGCATCGATGTCGTCTTAGAGGTTGGCGCGACGTCCGAGTCAGTCACGGTAACCGCCGACGCTCCCTTGCTTAAGACGGAAAGCGGGGAGATGAGCCACAACATCTCCGTAGGCCAGATCAATTCGCTTCCACTAAACTACGGCGCGCGCGGCGCTGGGGGCGCCATACGCAACCCCTACCAATTCATCTCGCTGATGCCCGGAGCGACTATCAGCGGTACCAGCACGATACGGGTCAATGGTACGGTGAACGACTCGTCGACCATCAGAATCGAGGGACAGGAATCCACCAATACGCTGCAGCCTGGGCGCCAGGACGAAAGCCAGCCGTCCGTCGATTCCATCCAGGAAGTCTCTCTGCAAACCAGCAACTTCGCACCTGAGTACGGCCAGGTGGCCGGGGGCCTGTTCAACTTCACCTCCAAGTCCGGTTCTAACCAGTTCCACGGCAGCGGATATGAGTACTTTGTCAACGAAGCGCTCAACGCTGGGCAGCCTTTTACCAATGACGGCAGCGGCCACCTCACCAGACCACGGACGCGGCGGAACGATTTCGGGTTCAGCGTCGGCGGCCCGGTGCACATTCCACACGTGTACGACGGCCGCAACAAGACGTTCTTCTTCTGGAACTACGAGATGTACCGTTTCGCCTACGTGAGTTCCGGTACCTTTGTCACGCTGCCCACCGCCGCCATGCGAAACGGGGATTTCAGCTCCATTCTGACGGGGCGCAACCTGGGCACCGACCCGCTCGGCCGGTCAATTTTGGAAAACACCATTTATGATCCGCTCACCAGCCGGGTTGCGAATGGCCAGGTGGTCCGCGATCCATTCGTGGGCAACGTCATCCCGATCAGCCGCTTCGACCCCGTCGCAGCCAAGATTCAGGCTCTGATTCCGGTACCCGGCAAGTCCGGGCTGGTGAACAACTTCGAGCAGGTCTTCCTTGGCAGCCTGATTCAAACCATTCCCAGTATCAAAATCGACCACAATTTCAGCAGCCGGGTGAAGATCTCGGGCTACTATTCACAATTTCGGAAGGATGTCCTGGGAGCGGTCAACACCTCGGACGGCCTGCCACTTCCAATTACGGCGGCGCGGACGAACCACGAGCGCGTTCATACGGCCCGGCTCAATTTCGACTACTCGCTTACGCCAACGTTGCTGATCCATGCGGGCGCCGGCTACATGCAAGGCTTCTACCCCGATTGGGCCTTGCAGAGCGTGCTCGACTACGATGCAGTGGGACAACTGGGTTTGGTGGGGAGCGCCACAAATCCCGCCGGCTTTCCGCGGCTCACCGGCCTGGCCTCGTCGTTCGGCGGCATGTCCATAAACATGGGGCCGCCCAACAAGAACAGCTATTACATGGAGAAGCCCACCGCGGTGTTGAATGCCATGCTCGTTCGGGGAAGCCACACGTACAAGGTCGGGGCGGAGTGGCGAATTGACGCGTTCACCGATCGAAATATCAGGGGCAGCCAGGGCATTTACAATCTCTCAAACCTTGAGACGACGCTTCCTTCGACCAACGGACAGAACCTCGGGGGTGGCGCCGTCGGATTTCCGTATGCCAGCTTTCTGCTAGGCGCGGTAGATAGTGCCAGCGTCACCAGCCCTCAGGATCCCCAACTGCGGAAGACGGCCTGGGCGCTCTTCATCCAGGACAGTTGGAAAATCAGGCGGAATCTTACTGTGGACTATGGCTTGCGGTGGGATTACCAAACTGCTCTACACGAGTTGTACTACCGCACCGGCGTCTTCGCGCCCAACATCCCGAACTCCTCGGC
>Ga0265316_10002306_pt1 | contig 19945 bp, 15 predicted proteins | sample 4522metaG_FD_202092 | JGI IMG/M metagenome (GOLD analysis project Ga0265316, IMG submission 202092) | Rhizosphere microbial communities from Carex aquatilis grown in University of Washington, Seatle, WA, United States - 4-5-22 metaG | ecosystem: Host-associated > Plants > Roots > Rhizosphere >... | reverse complement strand
AAGCCGGCGATGCTCCGGTATGACGGCAAGGAGCACGCAACGCGGCATCCCCGCTCGTGAGCACGGGGCTTCTGCCATGGGTGAGTTTGTGCGCGATCCGAGCGACTGGCTGCGAAGGTTCTCGCCCGACGAATGGATACGCGCTGCACTAGGCGAGCTGCGGAGAGCCGCAGCCGCATATGGGCGCGGCGACGCCCGCGCGGGGGCCGTCGGGATGAAACGCGCTGCCGGAATGGCCTTGAACGCCGTGCTCCTCGTCGAGCCGAACGCGGGCTGGGGGCGAACCTATCTGGAGCACCTGGAGGCGTTGGCGCATGACCAGGAGGTACCGGAGGCGGTGCGCGCGGCGAGCCGCGTCGTCCTGGAGGCGGAGGCGCCTTCTTCAGGCGTCGTGAGGTTGCGAACCCCGCGGACCCAGGAGCGCGCGCTCGACGCCGCGAGGGATGTCATCGCGCATGCATGGGCCGTGGTGAAGAGGCATGAGTAGGGTCGCGGCGGCCATCGCCTTGCTGTTCTCGCAGGGTGCTTGTGGTGCGGGCACGGCGACGCCGCCGCCGATCCATCAAGCGGCGGCTTCGGCGACCGTTCCCGCCCCAAGCCATGTTGCCGGCTCGGTTGCAGCGCCGGCTCCCGTTCCGGAACCGCCTCCTCCGCCGAGACCTCCACCGCCGGCTGCGCCCGTCGCTGCAAATCCTCCACCGCGACCCGCGACAATCGCTCTCACCTCGGGCCACGGCGATCCTGGAGACGCGGAACTCGCGGCCGGAGACGCCGCGTTCGAGCACGGTGACCTTTTGGAGGCTCGCAAGCGATACGACGCCGCGAGGGCCGCCGCACTGCGGAGCGTGGCGCCCCTCGTGGGACTGGCGCGCGTGCGGGTCGCGCGGGTCGAGGTGCCGCTCGATTACGGGGCCGGGAAGGGAAACCCCGAGATCGCGGCCGCGGCGAAGGATCTGGCTCGCGCGACGAAGGCCGCGCCTTCCTTTGGTCCCGGATTCGTCGAGCTCGGGCGCGCCCTTCTCCTATTGGGCGACGCGAACGAGGCGGTCGACGCCTTGCGGAAGGGCGCCCAGCTGATGCCGGGCGAAGCCGAGGCGCATTCCCAGCTGGGCATCGCGCTTCTGGCGACGGGACACGCCGGCGAAGCCGTGACCGAGCTGACTCGCGCGACGGAGTCCGACCCGGGCAGCGCCGCCCGGCACGGCAACCTCGGCACCGCGCTGATGATGGCGGGCCGCACGAAGGACGCCATTGCCGAGTACGAGATCCGCGTACGGATTGATGACGGCGATGCGCTGGCACACTCCGATCTCGGGACCGCCCTCCTCGGAACGCAGGACCTCGCACGCGCCCTCTCGGAGCTCCAGCGCGCCGTGTCCGCCGATCCTCGGCGTGCGAGCCTGCACTCGAATCTCGGCTACGCCCTCCAGCAGTCCGGGCGCGTGGACCAGGCCGTTGCCGAGTACGGCGAGGCGCTGCGGCTCGATCCAAAGCTCGTGAGCGCGTGGATCAATCTGGCGACCGCGCTTGCGATGGATCCCGCCAAGAGGGGCGAGGCCCGAGCGGCGCTCGAGAAGGCGCGCGCTCTCTCTCCGGACGATCCGCGGGTGAAGGCGAATCTGGAGGAACTCGACGCGCTGTCGCCCGGGCCGAACAAGCGTAGGCCCTAGATCACGACCGCCTGTCAACATCCATCTTCTCGAACACGGTCCGACCTTGACCTTCGCGAACGCCATCCCCTAGCGTACAGCGCTGTTCATTGGTGCGAAGGAACGGAGGCATTCCGATGGCAGTAGGACGCGTCAAGTGGTTCAACGACGAAAAGGGCTGGGGATTCATCAAGCAGGACGCCGGGCCCGACGTCTTCGTGCACTACTCGCAGATTCAGGGCGAGGGTCGCCGGCGTCTCGTCGAGGACGAGGTCGTGGAGTTCGAGATCAAAGAGGGTCCGAAGGGTCTCCAGGCCATCAACGTCACGCGCCAGAACGGCGCAGGCGCGGCTGCCGCAGCAGGTTAGGCCTTCATACGTACTTCGGCACGCTCTCGAGGCGAAAGTCGCCGGTGTGCGGTGAATACACGTAGGCTAGGGCGCGCGCGACTCCGGAGTCGTCGAACTCGTAGACGTTGAATCCAGCCATGCGGTCGGCGGCATCATGATGGAGGGACGCGCTGGTGGCCCCTATCTGTTGGACCCGACCGCTATCGGTTGGTACGTCGCGTTGGATGCGGCGGTGTAGATGACCGTGGACCAGGAGGCCGCGGGCGAGCGGGCGAAGCTGCGCAACGAGCGCAGGCGCGTCGCGCAGGCCTTCGAGGTACCGATTGAGTTGGGAGCGGGGATTCACGGCCGGGTGGTGCAACGCGATCACAGCGGTGCGCCGAGCGACCTCCGGATGCTCGAGAACCCTCCCGAGCGCACCGATCTGGGCGCGTCCCAACGCTCCCGCGGCTACGAACGGCAGACGGGGCACCGCGCTCGATAGCCCGATGATGGCCACCTCTCCACGCAGCTTGACGACGGGAAAACGGCCGCCGTTCACGTCCGTAGCCAGCTCGGGGAGATCGCTCCGCAGCCACGCGGCGAAGTAGTGCTCGAAGCGCCGCGACGCGAGCGCGCCGCGCGTATAAACATCATGGTTACCGGGCACGATCGTCACCCGCGTCGGATCGAGCCCGAGCTCGCGCTCGAGGACTCCGCGCGCGAGCTCATACTCGGCCTCGAGCGCAAGATTGGTCAGGTCGCCGGTCACGATGACGTGATCCACTCCGAGACGCGCGATTTCCCGGGCGATTGCGTCCACGTAACCCGCCCTGTGGATCGCGCCGCGCCGGGAACGAAGGTTGACCCAGCCCGTCAGCCGCTTGTTGAGAAATTTCCAGGCGGGGGCGCCGCGCGCATAAAGGTGCAAATCCGAAAAGTGTGCGATTTTCATCGAACGTCGGCCGCGCAGCGAAACCCTACCCACGGAGAGCGGAGCGCCGAGGTCGTGTCGCGCGCCGCGCCCCGTAGCCACATGGCGCCATCGACGTACGAACCGCCGCGAACGACGTGCAGTCCTCCCTCCCCGGATTTCGCCTGCGGGTCGATTTCCGCTGCATCGGGGTACGGTAGGGGCAGCCCCATCCCGTCGAACTCGAGAACGTCGGCCACCCACTCCGCTACGTTGCCCGCCATATCCAGAAGGCCAAGCGGCGTCGCGCCGTCGGGAAAAGAGCCGACCGGGGCCAGCTCGAAGTAGCCGTCGGTCGCGTCGGTCCAGTCGTCCGCAGCCGCACCGTGGTTGGCGAGGTGGGCATTGTATAACGTTCCCCAAGGGAACTCGCGTCCGCCGGCGCCTCGCGCCGCGTACTCCCACTCCGCCTCCGTCGGGAGCCGGCCACCGGTCCAGCGGCAAAAGGCGCTCGCGTCGTCCCAGCGAATGTGCGTGATGGGCAAGTCGGCGCCGGCAAATCGACCGTCGTCGGGCAGGATTTCCGCGCGTGCGCACGACCCCGCGGACACGCACCGGCCGTAGGCCCGCACGGTCACTTCGGTCCGGTCGAGATCGAACGGAGAGAGGGTGACGGCGTGTGCCACGCCTTCCGCGCGCACCATCGCGACGACGCCGTCGTCGTGGCACGTCGAGGCGTGGACCTCGCGCTGGCAGAGCTCGAGAGCCCGCGTCATTCCCGTCGGTGATGACCCCATCACGAACGTGCCGCCCGGGATGCGGACGCGCCCTTGGGGTTGGGCGCGAAGCAAGTGCACGCCGTCTGCGGGGGCGCTCGTAGCCGCGACGTCGAGGCTAGCCCACCACGCTTCGGGCCGCTGCGGACCATGAGCGGACGCGCTGAGAGGGGCGAGGACCGCGCAAACGCCGACCGGAGCGACCACCGACCAAGGCGTGGAGCGCGTCACTCGCTCACCCGGTCAGCACGCGGAGAGGGTGCTCGACGAGTCGGCGAAGCTCAGCGAGAAAAGCGGCGCCCACCGCGCCGTCGACGACCCGGTGGTCGCACGAAAGCGTCAACGAGAGGCGCTTGCCCGGGACGACGGCTCCATCGGCGACGACGGGTACGTCTCGGACTTGTCCCACGGCGAGGATCGCGCCCTCGGGCGGGTTGATGACGGCTGCGAACTCGTCGATGCCGAACATGCCCAGGTTGGAAATCGAGAACGTACCGTTTTGCATCTCTTCGGGCTTGAGTTTGCGCGCGCGCGCCCGAGCCGCAAGCTCGCGTACCTCGCTCGCGATCGCGACGACGCTCTTCTGATCGGCGTGCCTCACGACCGGCGTGACCAACCCGTCGGGGATGGCGACCGCCACCGAGATATCGACGCGCTTGTGGAGAAGGAGCGCTTCCGGAGTGAAGCTCGCGTTGCACTCCGGCACGCGCACGAGCGCGACTGCGCACGCCTTGATGAGCAGGTCGTTCAGCGAGATCTTGAGCGGCGTCGCTGCGCCGTTGGTCTTCCCGTTCGCGTTCGCCGCGAGCTCCGCGTTGATCTGCTCGCGCAACTTCACGAGTCCCGCCGCGTCGACGTCGATGGACAAGTAGAAGTGAGGCACGGTGGCCTTCGATTCGGTGAGCCGTCTCGCGATGGTCTTTCGCATCGGCGAGAGCGGTCGCACCTCGGACTCGTCGGAAGGGGCGGGGAGCGCCGCCGGAACCTGCGACGCCGGAACCCGGGCCAGCGACGTGGCCCCGGGAGCCGTGGGCGCGGGAATCGAGTCGAGATCCGCTGCGACGACGCGCCCGCCCGTACCTGTGCCCAGCACTCCGTGGAGGTCGATGCCCTTCTCTCGCGCCACTTTGCGCACGTAGGGCGACGCGAGGACGCGCCCGCCGTCGGCCGCTCCTCCGTTGCCCGTGCTCGTCTCTCCCGCATACGAAGTCCGATCGAGCGCGCTTCCCACCGCGACCGACTTGCGCGGCGGGGGCGCCGGCGCGGCCGCGGCAGGCTTCGCCTCGGCCGCGGGCGGCGGGGGTGCCGGCGCGGCCGCGGCGGGCTTCGCCTCGGCCGAAGGCGCCGGTGCTTGCGGCTTTTGCGCTGGCGGTCCGGCGCTCGTCCCTCCGAGCCCGGCGAACGCCGACAGGTCGTCGCCGGGCGCCCCCACGATGGCGACTGGTTGACCGAGCTTCACGAGAGCCCCAGGCGCTACGAGAATCCTGAGAAGGGTTCCTTTGTCGAAGGCGCGAAATTCCATCGTCGCCTTGTCGGTCTCGACCTCGGCGAGCAAATCGTCGACGCCGACCGGGTCGCCCTCCTTCTTGTGCCAGGCGGAGAGCACCCCCTCCTCCATCGTCGGCGAAAGCTTGGGCATCTCGAGAATCTTCGCCATCACGCCCTCCCACGGGCCATCAAACGCCGGACGGTGGCCACCACGCGGTCCGCCTGCGGCATGCAGGCTTGCTCGAGCTTCTTGCTGTACGGCATCGGCACGTCGAGCGTCGTTACTCGCAAGATCGGAGCGTCGAGCGCGTCGAACGCCAGCCGCTGGACGCGATCGGCGATTTCAGCTCCAACCCCGCCATACGGCCATCCTTCGTGTACGACGACCAGCCGATGCGTGCGCTCGACGCTCGCGACGATCGTGTCCTCGTCGAGCGGTCTCAAGCTGCGCAGATCGATCACCTCGGCGGAGATGCCTTCCTTCTCGAGGAGAGCCGCCGCCTCGAGCGCCACGTGCGTCATGCGCGAGTAGGTCGCGATCGTGACGTCTTTGCCCGAGCGGGAGATCTGCGCCTTGCCCATGGCAACGACGTGCTCTCCGTCCGGCACCTCGCCGCGCACCCCGTAGAGGGTTTCGGATTCCATCACGAGAACGGGGTTGTCGTCGCGAATGGCCGATTTCAGAAGGCCCTTCGCGTCGGCAGGAAACGCGGGCGCGACCACCTTCAATCCGGGAATGGTCGCGTAGAAGTGTTCCATGGCGTGGCTATGCTGGCTGCCGACCTGCGCCGCGCTCGCGTTCGGTCCCCGAAAGACGATGGGGCAGTCGAATTGGCCTCCCGACATTTGCCGCAGCTTCGCCGCGTTGTTCAAGATCTGATCGAAGGCGACTGCGCTGAAGTTCCAGGTCATGAATTCGACGATCGGACGGAGCCCGACCATTGCGGCGCCGACGCCCACGCCGGCAAAGCCCGCCTCGGCGATCGGCGTGTCGACGACGCGTTTCGCGCCGAACTTTTCGAGCATGCCCTCGCTCACTTTGTACGCGCCCTGGTAGTGGCCGACTTCCTCGCCCATCAGGAACACGCGGTCGTCGCGGTCCATTTCTTCGACCATCGCTTCGCGCAGAGCTTCTCGGAATCGCAATGTTCTTGTCATGGGTGTGGTGCGTAGAGGGTCAGGGAACTAGTAGGCGAACGGACCTTTGTACGTGGCCGCCTCGAGATCGGCGAGGTCCGGATCCGGGCTGTCGTTGGCGAATTGAATGGCGTCGGCGACGTCGACCTCGACCGTCTTTTCGATCGTTTCGAGCCGCGCCTCGGTGGCCCCCTGTTCGATCAGACTGGCGCGCGCCCGAAGCAGCGGGTCGCGCCGTTTGTGCTCGTCGAGCTCGGCTTGCGTTCGGTACTTGGCCGGGTCGCTCATCGAGTGACCACGAAACCGGTACGTTCGGACTTCGACGAGCGTCGGCAAGCTCTGCTCGCGAGCGCGCTTGACGGCTTCGCCGATACGACGCTCGACTTCGAGGACGTCATCGGCGAAGAAACGGTCGCGATCCATCCCGTAGCCGAGCGCTTTGAGGGAAACGTCCTCGACCGACATCGAGCGAGAGAGGGGCGTTCCCATCGAGTATTCGTTGTTTTCGCAGATGAAGACGATAGGGAGCCGCCAGAGGGCCGCGAGGCTGATCCCTTCGTGGAATCCGCCGATGCTGACGGCCCCTTCGCCGAAAAAGCAGAGGGTGACGCGCCCGTCCTCTCGATACTTGCTGGCGAACGCGACGCCGGCGGCCAGCGGAATGTGGCCGCCCACGATGCCGTATCCGCCGAGCATGTGGTGCTCTTTGTCGAACATGTGCATGGACCCGCCCAGGCCTTTGGAGCACCCGGTGGATTTTCCGAAGAGCTCCGCGAAGAGCGCGCGAGGGCTCATCCCCTTCGCCAGCGCGATCCCGTGATCGCGGTACGTCGTGATGACGTAATCGTCGGGGCGGAGTGCGGCGAGTGCGCCGACGCCGACCGCTTCTTGCCCGATGTAGAGGTGCAAAAAGCCACCGATCTTTCCTTCGGCGTAGCCGCGCGCGCTCTCTTCTTCGACGCGCCGGATGAGCAGCATGTCGCGATAGAGATGCGCGAGGTGGTCCAACGTCGTCGGCGGGCTACCGCTCGTCAACATGCTTTTGGCCATCGTGTTTTGCGTCTGCGGCTCGGCGTTCATGGGCGCGGAATGGTCGGACATCGTGGCGTGCGGCAGTCTAGTTCGCCACGGAGGTGGGCCGCTAGGGGTCGACGTGCGGAGGGCCCGGTTTGTCTGCCTGCGCTTCGTTTCGGAGAGGTGTCCGGCCGGCGGAGGAAGGCGGGGATTCGGGCACGCGAGCCGAGCTCGTAGCAGAAGGCGAGGCAGAAGTGGAAGCGGAGGGAGACGCCCCGGCTGGTAGCGGCGGCACGACGCGGTGCATCGAAGTCGTGGACTTGCCTGCGTCCGGTTTCTTCGCCGACGCGTTTTCGCCGGCGCCCGTTTGGCGCAAATGGCCGAGAACGACCAGGGTAAGAATCACGGCCGCAGCGGCAAGCGCGATTTGATTCTGCCAGCGGCGGGTCGCCTGCGCGATGCTCGAACGCACCGGCCCCGGCGTCGCCAGGAACGTGATGCGCGGTCCCTGAAGCGCCCCCGCGAGGCCCGCCGCGAACGCCTCGCAGGACGGGAAACGCTTGCTGGGCAAGGGCGAAAAGGCTCGCGCGAAAACCGCGTCGAGGCCGAGGTAGCCTCGCAGGGCCGGATGGACCGACCTCGGGGGCGCATGTTTTCCCGTCTCGACCAACGCCGCGACGGCTCCCGAATCCTCCCCGGGAAAGGCGCGGCGGCCTGTGAGCGCCTCGTACATCGTCGCGGCCAGGGCAAACTCGTCCGAAAGCGCGCCGGACCCGGCGGACGCGAGCACTTCCGGGGCAACGTACGCGGGCGGGCGGGAGTCTTGTACCCCGAGCCCGAAGTCGGTGAGCTTGGGACCGGTGGGTGCGATCATCACGTTTTCGGGCTTCACAGTTCGATGCACCAGCCCCGCGGCATGGGCGTGCGACAGTGCGGCCGCGAGGGCCACGGCGATTCGCCCCACTTCCTCGGCGCCAAGCGGTCCTTCATGGAGACGCTCGCGCAACGTAGGCCCGCGCACGAGTTCGAACACGAGATACAGGCCGACTTGCTCGTCGTCGCCCATGTCGTGCAAAGCGACCAGCCCCGGATGGGAGAGCGTGGCTGCCGCTCGCGCCTCTTCTCTCACGCGCTCGGCGAGCGCCTTGCCCCGTTCGCGTGGCGGCCCCAGGTCGTCGCGGAGCACTTTGATCGCCACCTGGCGTCTGAGCATCGGGTCGCGAGCGAGAAACACCCGGCCCCACCCGCCTTCGCCCAGCAGAAGCTCGACCTCGTAACGGCCGATGCGTGCGGGGAGGGTCACGCTCGGAGCTTTAGCATGCCCTCATGAATGCGGATTCCAGCAAGCGACGGGATGTCCGTCTCCCTCGATGATCTCGCTCATCGGCGGCGACTCGCGGTCGCATCGACCGCGTATCGCGCGGGGGCACCGCGGGTGGAACGCGCAGCCGCTCGGCGGGTCGATGGGCGACGGAACGTCCCCTTCGAGCAGCCGTCGTACCCGCGGTCGCTCCGGGTCGGGACGCGGCGCGGCCGCGAGGAGGGCGTACGTGTACGGGTGACGCGGCCGCGCGTACAGGTCCTCGGCGGCGGCTTGCTCGACGATCCGACCGAGGTACATCACCGACACGCGGTGGCTCACGTGCTGCACGACGGCCAAGTCGTGCGAGACGAAGAGGTAGGAAAGCCCCATCGTCTCCTGGAGCTCGAGGAGCAGGTTGACGATTTGGGCTTGAATCGACACGTCGAGCGACGCCGTCGGCTCATCGCACACGATGAATTGCGGCTCCACCGCGAGCGCTCTTGCGATGCCGATGCGCTGGCGCTGGCCCCCCGAGAACTCGTGCGGGTAGCGATTGAGGGCGTCGCCGCGGAGCCCCACTTTCTCGAGGAGCTCGACGACGCGCACCTCTTCGTCCTGGCGCGTCTTCGCGAGTTTGTGGATGCGGATGGCTTCGCCGACGATCTCGCGCACCGTCATCCTCGGGTTGAGGCTGGAGTACGGATCCTGAAAGATGATCTGCATCCGCCGACGGAGCGGACGCAGTTCGCGCTGGGACATGCGCGTGATGTCCCGGCCCTCCACGATGACCCGTCCAAACGTCGGGTCGAGCAAGCGGAGCATCAAGCGGCCGAGCGTGCTCTTGCCGCAGCCGCTCTCGCCGACGAGGCCCATCGTTTCTCCGCGCCGCACGCGAAGCGAGACGCCGTCGACCGCGCGGACGAAACGGGACGTCGAGCCCAGAAACCCCGATCGGATCGGGAAATATTTGGCGATTCCCTCGGTGGCAATGAGGGTTCGGGGGCGGGTCTCGGCGGGAGCCGGCGGGGATGCCCTTGATGATGGTGTCCCTTCGGGTTTGTCTTCGGTCATGGGGCTCGGATCTCTTCGGTCGTGAAGTCGTCGACGTGCCAGACTAGCGTTCGCGGATCGCCCGGAGCGTCTGCGCGCTTTCCGTCGCAATCGAATCGGACGATGTGCTCTCCCGGAGGCACGTCGATCAGGCGAACGAGCGGGACCGACCCGACCAGGTGGATCGTTTCGGACACCAATCCGTCGAGAGTGAGCGTGGCGGGCGATTCAGCTGCGGAAACACTCATGCGGACTCGTACCTTGCGCGCGAAGGGGGCACCGTTTTGGACGCGAATCGCGCCCGTGGCCATGCACCAGCGAAAGGGCCGATGGGTCTCGCCGTATTCGATCCCGAAACACCCATCGGTCCATGAGAAGGAAAGCGGGTGGGCCGCGACCGCCTGGGCGTAGGCGAGCTCCTCCGCGGGAAGCAACCGCCGGTGTCGCGCGTATTCGCCGATGTCGAAGAACGCCAGCCGGCCGTTGTCACTGACGATCGGCTCGACTCCGAGAACGCCGCGAAACGTACGTTCGATCGCGGACCCTCGATCGGAGTAACCATCGCGATCGACCAAGACTCCTCCAAAACCGATATCGGCCAGAGTACGAAGGACTTCGCTCGGCTCGCCGTTGGTCACGGCTTGCGCCCACCTGTCGTCGGCGCGATCGCGGACAGTCGGAAAGCTCCATCGTAATGTGTGGGAGTGAAGGTAGGGCTGGATTGGATCGTAGGTATCCATTTGACGGATGCCCGGGACTTCCGGAAAGCGCAGATACGGAAGCTCGAAGACCATTGCCTGCGCCGGGACCGTCGCCTCGATTCGTCGTACGAGGGCTTCGTCGCTCGCGTAGTCTTTCTTCGTATCGGCGTAGCGAGGGATCGCACGCCACGTGGACTGATCGAGGAGCCCCAAGACGAGTACAGCCGGAAGGCCAAAAAATGCGACCGTCCGCCGACGATGCAGGATCCAGTCGAGGACGAGAGCGACCGCAAATAGCGAAAAAAAGCCAATGTAAACGTTGATCCGCAAATATCCACGAACTTGCGGGTGAACCAGCAAAGCGAACAGCGATCCGAACCCACCGATGGTAGAAAGCAGCACCGCCATCAGGTTGAGTACCGCGAGTCGAGCCAGAAGCCGGTCCTCCCTGCGCGTGACACGACCCATGCTCAGAATTACACCGAGAAGCAGCAAGAACCCGGCGTCGCCTACGAGTCCCAGCGAGGTCGAACCACTCTCTCCGGGCAACGCCGATCGATTGTTGTACCGCTCCTTGAGCTCCAAGAGCACCTGAAGTCGGTGCCCATCGGCCGGCAGGAGCAGCTGCGCGATCCTCAGACCGTAGGTGTCGGCCTCCGAGGGATAGCGCTCGGCGATTGGGTTGGGTCCGTGGCGCGCGTGGTACGCGATGCTTGGAACTACGCCACCGGCCAAGCCGAGGACGATTGCGCAAGCAAGCAGCGAACCTGCGACCGCGTTGCCGGCAGATCGTCGCATGACCGATCCCCAGAGTCCACCCGCGAAGACAAGAAACCCGGCGAACGCGGCATAGTAAAAAGACGTCGTGGCCAAGAGCGCGCAAATGAGTAGTGAGCCCCACGAGCGCGCGGCTCGGAGTTCCAGGCGTGGCCAGCGCCGGCCCGATACATCGCGAACCAGGGGAGGCTTATCGCCGCAAACCCAGAGAAGGACCAGGACGGCGAGTGGCACTTCGTAGAAGACGTCCAAGAAGATGTGCCCCTCGCCTTTGAGCAAGCGGCTGGGCAGAAACGAATAGAGGACTCCCGCAACGATCGCGGGGCCGTAGCCGACGCGGAAGTGCCGGAGCACGGCCATCGCCGACAAGGTGATGAGCGGAAATCCAAGCAGGAAATACAGGTTGAAAAGGACCGCCCAGTCGCTGCTGAACAACGACATCGCTTTGATAATCAAGAGGTGAACGGTGTCGTGAGCGGCGAAAGGGAAGTCGTACAACTCGAGCGCACCGGGTGCGCCGACGCTCGGATTGACCCACCACCAGCCGTGATCCAGCGTGGACTTGACGACGAGGGTGTAGAGAAGGGCGTCTCCTTGGTACGCGAACGGAACGTGAAGGTCGGCCTTCCAGAGGCGCAGCAAGAGGCATGCGGCGACGGTCGATAACCCGGCGCCCGCAGAATACGAGCCGATCGCCCGGGTACTCACTCCTCTTGACGGCCCGCGATTCATGAGAGATCGCGCAGACTCTACGGTGCGCGCGTCGGCCCATCCACCAAACAGTTCGTTGGCGCGCGTTGAGCTACGCCGACCGGCACCGGTTCTGGTATATCGGAGCGCGACCTCTCCTCAAGCGACCGCCAGCGCGTCGGGCCGTCCTGCGTCGCCGGGCTTCGAACCGCATTTTTGCAGAGATGATGGAAACGCATCGAACCCAAGGGCAAGGGCAGACCGAGCGACCGACGAACTTCGACGCCGGCATCTTGCTCATCAGTTTTGCGGTCCTCCTCGTGGAGCTCCTGCTGACGCGAATTTTCTCCGTCACCATGTTCTATCACTTGTCCTTCATGGTCGTGTCGTTGGCCATGCTCGGCTTTGGCGTCAGCGGTTTGATGGTCAACTTGCTGCCGGAGCGGTTTTCGGAGGATCGGTTGAGGCCTCAGCTCGCGGCGTGCGCGATACTGTTTGCCGTCACCGCGGTCATTGCCGTGGGTGTCGCCTTTCGCCTACCCATTTCACTCGAAACATCTGCGCGCAATTGGGCTCGCATCGCGACCGTGTACGTCTTCTGCGCCGTTCCCTTTCTCTGCGGCGGGCTGATCGTCTCTCTAATTCTTACGCATCGGACGACGCAGGCAAATCGTCTCTATTTTTTCGATTTGCTGGGTGCCGCGCTCGCTTGTCTGGCCTTCATTCCGGCTACCAATGTATTGGGCGCCCCCACGGCGGTCCTTCTCGCCGCCGTCATCGCTTGTCTCGCGGGCGCGGTCCTCGCCGGAACCGGGGCTCGACTTGGGCGCGACGCAGCAGTTGCGCTCGCGCTTGCTTTCGCCCTTCTCGGGATCGCAAACACGCGATTTCGATTCTATGACTTGCGATTCATCAAAGGACACCGTCAGCCGCCGACGCTGGCGATGAAGTGGAACTCGTTCTCCCGGGTCGATGTCGTTGGCACCCCGATGGAGCTTTGGACTCCGAGGCCACCGGTCTTCGCGGGATACAGCGCGACTCTCGACCCGAACTTTCGGATCGCGGAAGCGTGGCTGCGATACGACGCAGACGCGGCGACGCAGATCACGCGTTTCGACGGAGATCTCGGCAAGCTTACGCACCTCGGTTTCGACGTTTCGTCTAGTGTTTACCAGATGCGGACCTACCGCGACGTCCTTGTGATTGGACCGGGAGGCGGGCGCGACATCCTCACGGCGCTCCACATGGGAAGCGGCCCGGTCACAGGAGTGGAAATAAACCCGATCACGCTCCAGCTGATGCGAACGCGTTTTCTTACCTTTACCGGAGGCCTTTACAATAACTATCCCGATGTGCGGATGGTCAATGACGAAGGCCGCAGCTTCCTCCGACATAGCACGGAGAAGTTCGGTGTGATTCAAGCCTCGCTCGTCGACACCTGGGCGGCGTCGGCCGCAGGAGCTTACGCTCTCACCGAGAACAATCTGTACACGGTCGAGGCGTTCCAAGACTATCTGCGCCACCTTGCTCCGGGAGGCGTGGTCTCCTTCACGCGCTGGTTCTCGTCGCCGCCCCTCGAGTCTCTGCGCGTGGTCAGCCTCGCGGTCGAGGCACTGCGGCGCGAAGGATTGGACGACCCATCCCGCTGCATCCTCGTGGTCCGGACGAACCCCGACGACACGTTCCTGGCCTCACTCGGCGCCATCATGGTCAAGCCATCGGGGTTTGCCGAGGACGAGATCGAGCGCCTGCGCGCATGGGCGAAGAGGATGGGGTTTTTCGTCGACTACGCGCCCGACGACGCGGCGCTCGGTGTGACTCCAAACGACTTCCACGGGGTGGTTGGCGATCGCTCGGGCGAGTTCGTCGCGAGCTACCCATTCGACATTTCTCCCGTCCGCGATGATCGCCCATTCTTCTTCAGCAGCGTGCCTTTGGTCCCTTGGATTGGCGCCCAACTCGGTCTGACCGATTCTCCGGTTGGTGCCCAACACCTCGGGCTCGGGGCTGAGACGCTGCTCATTTCGCTTACGGTTACAGCGATCGCGACGGGCCTAATCTTGCTCATGCCTCTCGTCGTGCACTGGCGCCGCCAACAACGAGAGCAACGACCCAAAGTCGCATCGGCGCGCGCGCTAGCATGGGCGGTGTACTTCGCCGGGCTCGGGCTCGGCTTCATTCTGGTGGAGATCGTGCTCGTGCAGCGGTTCGGTCTGTTTCTCGGCTATCCGGCCTATTCCCTCTCTGTTGTTCTCTTTACGATGCTCCTTTCGAGCAGTATCGGAAGCCTCGTTTCGGGCCGATGGGCCTCGGCGTCTACGCTGCCGGGAATTGTGGGTGCGGTGTGTGCCTTCATTTTGGTCTACGCGGGACTGCTGCCACGGCTGCTGCAAGCGACGCTGGGAGCCGAAACGGCGTATCGGATCCTCGTTGCCGTCCTGGCAATCGCCCCGCTCGGCTTCTTCATGGGGATGCCATTTCCGACGGGCCTCCGCCGGGCCGCGCTCGAGTCCAAGGGGCTGGTGTCATGGGCTTGGGCCGTGAATGGCGGTGCGTCTGTCTTCGGGTCGACGCTCACTGTTCTCATCTCAATGACGTATGGCTTCACCGCTAGCTTTCTCTGCGGAGCCGCGGCTTACGCAATTGCACTCGCGATGGCCCTCGCCGTTCTGCGACCCGGAGGGGAGTTGGAAGTCGCCACGGGTCAAGTGGGCGACGAAAAGCCGATCTCGAAGGCGAGCGCCACGTGAGCCGGCACGGGGTCTTGCGTCGTGCCCTCGCGGGCGTTCTGCTCATGCCTTTGGTGGGGGTGGTCGCCGGCAACGTTGGATGCCAGCGGTCCGAAGAAGATGCCGATGTCCTTCCGCCCGTAGGACTGTCGAACGCGACGACCCAACCAGTGGTCACGTCTCCGCTTGGACCGGTGCGCTTCGGCCAGGGCTGGTATCCGATCGAGAGCAACGCGCAGGGCAGCTGGCGCTGGATGGGACAGATGGGCGAAATCCACGTTCCGACGACAACAGCGAAGACGCGCCTGAAGATTTCCGGATGGGCGCCACTGGAGCTGCTCAGCGCCCCGCCGACGATGCGTGTTTCGGTCAACGGCAAGGAGATTGATCGCTTCGCGCCGCCGTTGGGTCGATTCAAGAAGGAGTACGACGTCGCACGGGAGGCGGCGAGCGATCAACCGGAAACCCTCGTACGCCTGGAAACGTCCGCAACAGCAAACGCGCCCAATGATCCACGTGCTCTTGGGTTCGCTCTCGTTAGCGTTGTGTGGGCACCGGTGCCGTAGCTCACGGAGTCGCGCGCGTTGGTTGCCATCGAATCACACGGACGGCTACACCGAGCTGTCGGCGATCCGGAGTTCCGTCGACGGCCAAAGGGCTGATGGCGTCCGGAGTGCGCAGTCGAAGAAGGTTCTCCTGCTGCACCGCTTCGCCCGGAACAGCAAAGGTCTTGGACGCGAAGTCTAGCTCTCCGAGCCGTACGCTCCCGATATCGTGACCGTTCAGGCTCACGATCAGCCGCTGTTGCGGGACCTTCGGGGGCGCGAGATACGGACGCGCCTCGAGCTCCAGCACGCCCGGCCCGGGCGATGCCAGCGCGAAGCGCACGGTGCCGCCGTCGGCGCCTTGAATCCAGCGGAACTCTCCTTCGCCAGGCGGCCACCCTGCACTGAGGTAGGCGTCTGCTTCGGGAAGCCCGACGCGAAGCCCGTCGCTCGGAATTGGTAGGAACGCCCCCTCGCGGTCGGCTTCTCGATGCCATCGAATTGCCCGCACGGCGAAGCCGAGTTCGCGCTTGTCCACCGAGCCGTCGATGATCGATGGGCTAACTGCATCGGGGGTAGCAAGTTGAAGCACGTTCTCCTCTTGCGGTACGTCCGCCGGAACGGCAAGCGTCCGGGTTGTGTAATCGGTTTCACGAAGCAAGAGAGTGCCGATGACATGGTGATTCATGGTCACGATGAGGCGCTGTTGCGCGACTGCAGGTGCAGCAAGAAAGGGACGCAGCTCGAGCTCCAGAAAGCCGGGTCCATCGGGGCGAAGAGCAAAACGCACGACGGACGCGTGGCGTCCGTTCGTCCAGCGGAACTCTCCTTCTCCGGTCGGCCATCCGCGCTCCAGGTACTTGTCGGCGTCAGCGCCACCCATGCGGAGTCCACCCCTCGGAAGAAGGAAAAAGGGTCCCTCGAGTCCCAACTCACGGTGCCAGCGAATCACGCGCACCGCGACGCCGAGCTCGCGGCGATCCTCTGCCCCGTCGACGGAGAACGGGCTGGCGGCATCGGGAGTACGCAGGCGAAGCAGATTCTCCGCCTTGGCCACCCCCGCCGGAACGGCGAACACCTGGCGCGAGAAACCGCGCTCACGAAGGATGGCGGTGCCAATCTCCTGACCGTTCAGCGACACGACGATTCGTTGCTCGGGCACCTTGGGAATCGCGAGAAATGGACTGGCCTCGATCTCGACAGCGCCTGGGCCGCCTTTGGCCAGCGCGAACCGAACCGAGGAACCCCGATGGCCAAGCGTCCATCGGTACTCTCCTTCGCCGAACGGCCAGCCCCGACCGAGGTACTTGTCGGCCTCGCCGCTGCCCACTCGAAGTCCTTCGACCGGCAGCGGCAACCATGGCTCGTCGGGCTCGACGAAAGGGGCGAGAAACTGCGGGCTTCGCCAGCTCCACAGGCGCCATGTCGCATGATCGATGTCTTCGGGCGCGGCGTTCCACTTCTGGGCTTCGTAGGAGTATGCACCGACGCTGTTGATCGCGATGCTGGCGGCGCACAGCAACGCGACGAGCCCGGCGAGAACGACATCGAGTGGCCGTCGCCGTGACCGGGCGCGGGCGGCGAGAGCCCCGTCGACGGCGATGACGGCGAGGATGGCGAGCCAGGGAATGAGGCTGGCGGTCAGGCGTGCACCGAATGAGTAACCTCCCCACCAGTGAATGAACCCGGCGAGGACGACCAGGTGTCCAATCATGACGAAGGCCGCGAGCGCCACCAAGGACCGAAAGCGGATTATTGCCCAGTACCGAACCAGAAGAAGGCCGATAGCGACGACGGTCGGCACGCAGACAAGGAGCCCGCGGCTGGGGCTGACGAGATTCCCGAAGAAAGCCGACAGCGGCGCGGCGAATTGAAGGCGGCCCGAAGCGTAGTAGTCCGGCAGAATCGTATGAAAATGAAGCCAGGAGTACAGAACGAATAAGCCGAGCCAGCCCGCGCTCGTCAGAAGGAACTTCCAAGCGTCTTTGGGGCGCGTCCAGGCGACGTAGGCGGCCGTGCCGACGAGGACGAGCGCGTTCGTCGGCCGAGTGAGATAGGCCAAGGCTTCGAGCGTTGCGAGCAGACTGAGACTCAGGCGTTCCCTACCGGCCGCCGCACGCAGGAGCAGGAAGCAGGCGAAGCCGACGAGCACGATGCCCCAGGTGTCCGACCACATGGATCGAGATGTGGTGCTGAATACCTGCGTTCCAAAGGCGATGACCAGCGTGACGGCCAGACTCCAGCGCACGGGGAGAAGGAGTCGGGCGGTGTAGAACACCACGACCGAGAAGGCCGCCATAAGCAGATCGGCCTGTCGGGCATCCAGCCTCAGTTCGCCCGTCACGTTGTACGTTCCGTCGGGGCCGACGGCCGATACGCCAAAGAGATGCATGACGGCGACGAAAGGAACCGACAGCAAGGAAGTCCCCGGGGGAAAGGCGTAGTAGCGGTGCCCGCCAACCCACTGTAGTCGATAGTCGAATTCGGGCAGGTGGTACCGATCCAGCGCGAACCCGCCGTAACGAATCAGATTCTCGGATAAAAGCATCGCGTAGCGCGAGTCGAGGACTTGCCGAATCGGCGCCGTGCGAAATACGAAAAAACAAGCGATGAAGACGATGCCGGCCGCGATGGCGTCCCGACGCGCCGCCGGTCGAGCAAACAAGGCGCCAAGGAGGTTCGGGTGGCTCACCGGAACATTCTAAGCGCATTCGCTCACCCCCCGTGACGAACCGATGCGGATCGGGTCAATTCGGCGCGCCATCTCAACGAAACGATTGACACCCGGATCGCTTTGAGACCACATGCGTGCCAACGCGGGGGATGGGGTGCCACGCTGGCGTTCCGCATTGCCTCACGAAGGAGAATGATATGAACTCTGGCAAGAAACGTCTCGGCAGTTGTCTCTTGAGCCTCGGCGTCCTCGCCGTCGCTTCGGGCGCCGCGATCGTGGCTTCGACGGCTACCGCCGCGCCGCCGCCCGTCAGCGACGCGGGGCTCATCACGATCAGCGGCAACGTGACCGATGCGTCCGGCAATCCGGTCGGCGGAAACGTCGTCATCACAATCAACGGGAGCATGCAACAGCGCACGCTGTCCAATTACTACACGGGTTTTTACAGCGTATCGGTGAAACCGGGCTCGTATTCCGTGAGCGCGTCGACGCAGTGCCTGACGTTCACCCCGAGCGTCACGAATCTCAACAACCTGACCTCGAACGCCACCGTGAACTTCGTCGGATCGGGAAATGACGAAATCACGAACTGCAAGCCGGCGTCCAGCGGGGGCGGCACGTCAGGGTCGCTGACGCTCAGCGGCGTCGTGACGTCTGCGGGTCACCCGGTTCCGGGCGCGCTGGTCACGCTCAACGGGAGCTCGCAGGGATTCCGGTACGCGGACGAGACGGGCGCCTACAGTTTCCTCGTGAACCCGGGCTCCTACAGCATCAGCGTTTCGGGCGGCTGCGGCTCGTTCTCTCCGAGCGTCGTCAACCTCAACAACCTGAAGACGAGCAAGACGGAGAACTTCTCCGGCAGCGGCAACTGTCCGCCGGCCCCGCTCTCGTTTTGCTCGCAGTTCGACGCGGACTTCCAGCTTGCCTCGCTGGGCGACGTGTGTGTGCCGAACATCACGACGAACAATTGCGTGGATCGCTTCGACACATGGGAGTTCAATATCGAAAACGACACGGGATTCGTGAACGGTGCCGATTGCCGATTCGGGCTCTTCGCGCCCCCGTTGTTCAACAGCCTCACGGCGGCCCAATACGGCGTGGAGCTCAATGACTTCATCCTTTATCTCCTTGGATGCCCGTACGTCGGCTCGCAGATCGGGGCGCTCAGCGACGGGTTGGTCCCGTCCTTCCTCTTGGCGCAAGGCGTTCACTTCACGACGGCCGACTTGCAGGCACTGAGCGACGATCTCGTTGTCGGCATCGAGCAAACGCTGTCGGACAACGGGTCGGCTCCGCTGACGGCCGCGCAGCTGAGCGCGCTCCAGGCGCAGCTCGCGTACGTGGCGAGCAACGTTCCCGGTCAGGTCAAGTCGTCGAAGTACACGTTCAGCACTTGCACCCCGTGAAAATGAAGACGGCGTGAGGATCGCGGGTCCATCGCTCGGCCGGTTGGGTCAATCCGCCGGCCGAGCGCGGTGCTCAGCGCCTCCAATGCGTCGTTTTCGCGTGAGTGAGCCTCGTTCACGCGGGAGTGAGCGTCGTTGGCGCGATGATGAAGCTCGTACACCCGTGAGTGAGCCTCGTTCATGCGTGAGTGAGCGTTGTTGACGAGATAATGAGGCTCATCGACGCGTGAGTGAGCTTCGTTGTCGGGGGAGTGAGCTTCGTTGTCGGGGGAGTGAGTTTCGTTGTCGCGTGTGAGCTTAGGGTCTTTCCCGCGCAAGTGGGCATGGTTCTCTGCGCTGGGAGCTCGGGTATCGCCCAGCCGAAGGCACCTCTCTGGAGATCGAAGGCCGCCCCCGACCAAGTGAACGCCATAAGGGCAAGCGAGGCCGGTGGCGAGCGCGCGGAGCGTACTTCCCGTCTCAACATTCGTCACATCGCGCTTGGCCTTCGAGAGAAGGCCCACGCCAGGGCGCCCTCTCCTTGCCTCGCGGCACCTGCGGGAGACCTCACCCCCGGCCCCTCTCCGCAAGCGGAGAGGGGTGTCTGCGGGTCTCGCGATACCAAGACGTGCTCGCGCCCTGCGCTTTGCGGCACCTTGGGAAGACCTCACCCCCGGCCCCTCTCCGCAAGCGGAGAGGGGTGTCTGCGGGTCTCGCGATCACGTCAACCGGTCCGCAGCATCGCCGCAATGCGAGCCAGCGCGCTGTCGATGTCGAGCAGGACG
>Ga0265316_10002305_pt1 | contig 19950 bp, 21 predicted proteins | sample 4522metaG_FD_202092 | JGI IMG/M metagenome (GOLD analysis project Ga0265316, IMG submission 202092) | Rhizosphere microbial communities from Carex aquatilis grown in University of Washington, Seatle, WA, United States - 4-5-22 metaG | ecosystem: Host-associated > Plants > Roots > Rhizosphere >... | reverse complement strand
TGGGTGGGAAGACCTCGGCAATCATGGCCAGCCCGGTGGGGGTGATGGCGCCGCCGCCGAATGCCTGAATCACGCGCGCGAGGACCAGCGTGGGCAGGTTGGGGGCGATACCGCAAAGGACGGAACCACCGATGAACACGGCGAGGCTGGCGATGTAGAGCACCCGGTAGCCTATGCGGTCGCGCAGCCAGGCGGTGAGGGGCATGAAGGTCGAGAAGCCGAGCATGTAACCCGTCACCACCCACTCGATATCGTCCACGCTGGCGCCGAAACTCGCCATCATGTTCGGCAGCGACACGTTGACGATGCTCGAATCGAGCGCCGACATGAACGTGCCCACCATGACCACGCCGAGCACGCGCCAGCGATACCCGTCTTCGGACCCATCTTCGGCCGATGCGCCGGTCGCCGCTGCCACTCGACTCATCGAACGCGGATCCTGACCTCGACCGATTGGCCCGCGCGCAGGGTGTGGATGCGAGGGCTCGGGTCGATGGCGATGCGGATGGGAATGCGCTGAACGACCTTGGTGTAGTTGCCCGCGGCGTTGTCGGCCGGAATCAAGGCGAAGGACGAAGCCGCCGACTGGGTGATCACGTCCACCCGGCCGGAGAGCTCTCCACCCTCGTCGATCGACACCTTCGCTGTCTGTCCCAGCCGAAGCAGTCCCGAGGCCGTTTCCTCGACGTTGGCGGCGATCCACGCGTTTGCAAGATCCACGACGGTGACCGCTCCCTGGGCGGGCGAAAGGTAGTCGCCTGGATCGACCGTCACGCGCACCACCACGCCGTCGACGCTGCTTTTCAGGGTCATGCGTTCGAGCGCGACCTGGGCCAGCGCGAGCTCGGCGCGCGCCTGCGCGGCCTGGGCCCTCGCTTCCTCGACCTGGCGCGAGCGGAATGCGACGCGATCGATGCCCGCGTCGGCATCGAGAAGGCCAGCCTGGGCGGCAAGCACGCCGCTTTCCGCAATCGAAATGTCCTCGGGGCGATTGCCGTGTTCGAGCAAATCAAGCATGGCGGTCTTGGATGCGAGCGCCGCGCGCGCGGAAGCTTCGGCGGTTCGCGCGGTTTCGAGGCTCACCTTGGCGATGGCGCCATCGCGCGCCAGGCTTTCGGCGCGGTCGAGATCGCGATGCGCCTGCGCAGCAAGCGTTTCCGCCGCCGCGGCGTCGGCTCGCGCCTTGTCGATCTCCTCGGCGCGCGCCCCGCGCGTGGTGCGCTCCTTGGAAGCTTGCGCCGAATGCACGTTGGCGCGCGCTCGTCGCTCGGAGACCTCCGACACGCGGCGCTCGATGCGAAGTTGTGCCTCGGCCTCGCCGATGCGCGCGTCCGCCAGCGCGACCAGCGCGCGGGCTTTGTCGACCAGGGCGCGCTCTGCCTCGGCGTCGAGGGCGACCAGCGTCTCGCCAGCCTTTACCGTTTGCCCCTCGCGCACGAGGACGCGATCCACGCGGCCACCCGAACCCTGGGGTGCGATGACGATGAGAGGCGCGGCGACGCGCGCATCGTCGGTGGATACGAACGGCCGAAAATGAAACCACCACAAGCCGAGCAGCCCAGCCAGCGCCACCGCGAGCGCGGCCAGCACGCGGCGTAGGCGCGAGTGCCGCAGGAGCGAGCGCCGGAGAAAATAGAGTCTTCCGGAGGAATCCGCGGCAGAGCTTGGCGAAACCGGCTCTGCGGCGGCTGGCTCAGCGCTGCCCATGGGGGCCCTTCGCCAAGGAGACGCCGTCTTCCACCAGTGCGCTGAGCGAGCTTCGGATCTTCTCGGCCAGGGCCATGAAGACGCGTCTTTCGTCGGCGGTGAGCGGACCGGCCGTCGCGTCCGCCAATCGCTTATGCGCGACATCCAGCGGTCCGAGTGCCTTGCGGCCCGCGGTGGTCAGCGACACCATCATCTCTCTTCGATCCGAGTCGCTTCGTTTTCGCTCGACCAGCTCGCGCTTCTCGAAATCGTCGAGGACCCGGACCAGTGCCGACGGGTCGCTCGCCGTGGCTCGGGCCAAGGCCACCTGCGAGACAGGTCCGCAGGCTCCAATTTCACGCAGGATGGCGGCCTGCCGACCACTGATAGACCCCGTGAAGGTCACCGCGGCCGCGCGGGTGACAGCCCGTCGGAGCTGGACGATGGCCTCCAGGACATTCGTTGACATAGCCATTATTGTGATCGCCATCATGGGTCATGTCAATGGTTCCTTTTTTTGTGGCGTGCGTGTCGAATTTTGTATCCAAGATTCTGCGTGTGGGTATATGAACTACACAAAGCGACCGAGCCTGATCCCGTTTCTGCGACCTTTTGAGTGTTAGGGATTCTGTGTGCCGTGGTCCGCCATCCGATGGGATGGGTGTGTTCTCAGTGCGTCTCGGTTGCTCCCAACCAGCGAAGAAAGGCAACACATGCGAAGCACGGCACTTTGGGGATGCACAGCTCTTTTCGTGCTCCTGCAAACGCTTCAGCTCGGGGCTTGCTCAAGAGATTCTTCGTATCCGGCCGCGCCTGCCACGGTCACGGTCACGGTCACCAGCACGCCATCTTGCTCGATCAATCCGTCGGGCATTCCCGCTGGCGCGGTCAGTGCCGTTGTCACTGGAAGCTCCACGGCCATCGTCACCAGCACCGCAACGACGACGGGCTCTGGCGTCGTAACCGGGGTGATCTCGGGCACCGTTACGGCCTCGGCCACGGTGACTTATGTTCAAACCGTAACGAATTCGGAAACCGTAACAACCACCGGAACTTTCACGACCACCATGACCTCGGCCACGCCAGCGTCCACGCAGACCGACGCCCGTACCGGCACCACATCCGCCACGCAGACTAGTCTAGGCACAGGGACGAGCATCGCCACGCGGACCGTGGCTAGCACTGGCACGAATACCTCTGGATCCACCGCCACTTCCGCGGCGACCGACACTTCGTCCACAGTGAGCACGTCCACGGGGACCGCGACGACAGCCACGACAACCACGACTGGTACCTCCACCGCGACTGCGTCCTCGACGACCATCCCCATCACCGTGACGCCTTACACGGGGCCGCCCATTCCGCGCGTCGACAATCCATACCAGGGCGCGACGGGATACGTGAACCCGGATTGGAAAGCCAAAGCCGATGCCGAAGCCGGTGGAAGCCGGGTGTCGAGCAACCCGACTGGTGTGTGGCTCGATCGCATCGCCGCCATCGCTGGCACCAGCACCACGATGGGCTTGCGTGCTCACCTTGACGCCGCGGTTGCCCAGGGCGCGGGCTACATCCAGTTCGTCATCTACAACTTGCCCGGTCGCGACTGCGCCGCGCTGTCCTCCAACGGCGAACTCAGCCCGACCGATCTTCCACGCTACAAGACCGAGTACATCGACCCGATTGCCCTTCTCATGAGCGATGCGAAATACATCAATCTTCGCATCATCAACATCATCGAGATTGACTCGCTTCCCAACCTCGTCACCAACACCGGCGGCTCGCCAGGCGCCACCCCCATGTGCGACACCATGAAGGCCAACGGCAACTACGTCGCGGGAATTGCCTACGCGCTCGGCAAGTTGCACGCCTTGCCCAATACCTACAACTACATCGACGCTGCACACCACGGGTGGATCGGGTGGGACAACAACTTCGGCGCGACCGCGGACATGATGGCGACCGCGGCCAAGGCCGCGACCGGCGGCTTCGACACGGTGACGGGATTTATCACCAACACCGCCAACTACTCGGCATTGGTCGAGCCCTTCATCACCGTGACCGACACGACCCGGCAGTCCAAGTGGATTGACTGGAACCGCTACGTCGACGAGCAGAGCTTCGCCGTTGCGTTTCGCGCGCGCCTGATCTCGGCCGGGTTCAATTCCAATATCGGCATGCTGATCGACACCTCCCGCAACGGGTGGGGCGGCCCGAATCGGCCAACCGCTGCGAGCACCTCCGCCGATGTAAACACCATGATCGATGCTTCGAGGATCGATCGACGTATTCACCTTGGCAACTGGTGCAATCAGAGCGGTGCGGGAATTGGCGAACGGCCCAAAGCAGTCGGGGCCAACGGCATCCACGCCTACGTTTGGATCAAACCACCGGGCGAGTCCGATGGCGCCAGTTCGGTGATTGCGAACGACCAGGGTAAGGGTTTCGACCGGATGTGCGATCCGACGTACACCGGAAACGCCCGCAACGGCAATAACATGTCAGGTGCACTGCCGAATTCTCCACTCGCCGGTACCTGGTTCTCGGCGCAGTTCCAAGAGTTGATGGCGAACGCCTACCCGCCACTTTAGGCGTTGCCTGACCCAATGGACGATGGACCTAGAAGAAAGGGACGTTATGAGAAGTACACCATTCACCCTTCGCGGATCGTGGGCTCTCTCGACTCTGTTGCTGGCCTTTGGGGCAGCCTGCTCGACTGCACCCTCAAAGCAACCCTTGGCAACCTCGACACAACCGACGGATACGTCCGTCAGCGCGCCGGTTTGTCCGGCTGTTACATCGAGTACCCCGACTGACGTAGCCACCGTCGTCGTCACTGGAAGTTCGACCACCATCGTTACGAGCACGTCCACGGCCTCGAACACCGGCATCGTTACCGGCATCATCTCTGGCACCGTTACGGCCTCGGCGACTGTGACGTACGTCGAAATCGTGACCAATTCAGAAACCGTGACAGTCTCGGGCACGTTTACGGCCACCACGACCACTGCCGCCACATCGCCCACGACAGATACCAGTAGCGTCGCCTCGACCCAGACGGCCGTGAGCACGGGTACGTCGATTTCCACGGGGACAACCAACCAAACCGGCGTGTCCACGAGCACGGCAAGTGCCACGGGGACAACCAGCAAAACCACCTCCAATACCGGTAGCACCACCACGACTGCCACGTCGACCAGCACGGGGACGACCGCTACGACCGGAGTCAGCGATGGCGGCGAGGCGACGTTCACCGGGGGAACCTATCCCACGGGCACGGGACAGATTCTCTTGGACACCACGCCCAACACCTGGCGTACGGCCTGGGATCCTGCCACCAAGCGCTATGTCTTCGTCTCGCCCGACGGCAACAATACCGTGTTGCAAGGCGTTTCGATGACGGGCCTCGAAACTGGAACCCGCGAAACCAAGTCGGGCGCTGGTTTCTGGCTCTATCTGTCGGGCCAAGGCAACGAGACGACGAATGCCCCCAAGGTGCTCACCACGGTGGTGGACACGCTGGTGCAGAATTGGAAGACCGACGTGGTTCGCATTCCCATCTGCGGTTCGGCCTGGACGCAAGACTACATGGTGCAGGATTGGGGCGGAAGCAAGGTTTCGGACTACAAGTCTTGGGTGGATTTGGCGGTCCAGCACGTGCGTAGTCAAGGCAAGGTCGCCATCCTCGATATGCACTTGTGGGCCATCGCCAAGATGTCCAAAGGAACCGATGTTCAGCGTGGCACTTTCGTCAGCAACGGGCAGACGCGCAATTACTCCGATTACGAAGATGGCTGCACGGGCATGAACAAGGTCAACGGCATCGATAGTTGCGCGCCCAAGGATTGGTACACCGACGACGCCAATACCTGGGAATGCGCCATCGCGAACGCCGACGGGGCGACCTTGCACAGCGCCTATTACAATAAGGACTCCATCAACGCTATGTGGACCGATGTCGCTAACCACTACAAGACGGACAGTGGCGTCTGGTTCGAACTATTCAATGAACCCTATACGCGCAAGGCCGTCACGCCCTTCCCATCCTTTGGCGCCAATGAGGCGGAAAAGGACTACTCGTGGGATCTGTGGACCCAGATCATGAGTCAATGGATTGCCTCGATTCGCGACACCGCGCAGGCCAAGAACATCATCATCGTCAACGGACTCGATTGGGCCTACAGCTTCGGACCGCAATACGGGCCGCTGGCCTATCCCGATCAGTTCCTGCCGTGGAAGACGAAGTACGCCAACATCGCCTACGGTTTCCATCCCTACCAACACGGTGCCTGCTGTGGCCAGATCGGCGCTGGCGACACCGACCTAAGCGCCACCGATCCCTATGAATCCGGCTACTGCGCCTACTATCCCGACAACAGCGTCTATGGCAAAGCCAGCGGCGCGGCCTTGCCTGGCGGAGCAAGTTGCATCCAAAACGGCTATGCCGCCAGCCAAGACAAGAAGATGCCTCCCTGTCACTGGGTGGCCACCGCGTACAACCCAGCCACCAAAACGAACGGTTTGTGCGGCGGCGACCGTAGCGTTTGCTCGGCACTGGGCCAGACGGCCTGCAACGCCATGGACTGGAACAGCCCCAAGTCTGGCGGTTGGTCTACCTACGTGTTGCCCATGAACCAATTCGGACCGCTCATCGCCACCGAATTTGGCACGTTCGATTGTTCCTCGGCGTTCGTGAAGACACTGCTCAAGTACGCGACGGAAAATCAGATCTCCTACACGGCGTGGGCGCTTTGGCCCCAGGATAGCGGCGGACCTGGTGGCCTGGGTGCGTGCGGATATCCCAGCGTGATGACCCCGGTTCCAGGCACGACTGGCGACTTCCGCCAGTGCTTCGACTCAGCCGGATGCGCGTCGCTCGTCCAACCCCAGCGTTGGGCGGGCAAGCTGATCTTCTCTGATCTGATGAGTCAGTAGCGCAAGTCGTCGGCGTGGCCGTGCCCGACGGTGATCCGCCACGGCCACGTTTACGTCTACTGCCACGACCCTCTGCGGCTGTCGCGGGACTATGGATCCACTCGCGACCTTGCAGTAGGCGCGGAAAAGTGTAGAACGCCAGCCTGCGGGCACCTGAAGTGCCCTTGCGACCACGATGCCACGAAGCCCATCTCGCCGATCTCTTCTACGACCGCGTAGCGATTCGGGAGTCGAGATCATCCGCGTTCCGAAAAGATCCGGGCGGCGCGGCTCCGCGGACGCCCGGACGGACGCTTCCGACAAGCCGTTGGCCCTTTTCACCTGCGAAAGCGGCTGCGTGCGCAGCGACGTCGCGAAGCTGGTGGCAGAGGCCGTATGTCATCGACTGTCGCCCAAACGCTTGGTGCGGCTCGAACTCGACGACGCATCCGCCAAGAGCCTTGCGCAACGCACGCAGTTTCGTCGCTTCGCACGCGCAACGGTTCTGGAAGGCTGCTCCATTCAGTGCGCCTCGAGAATGCTGCACGATCTCCTGCCCAACTTGGACCTGGAGGTGATCCCGGTAGATCAATTCTACAAGCTTGAAGGCAACCCCTTCGGCATCGACGACATCAAACCATCCAAGCTGGCAAAGATGATCGAACAGGCCGTAGAAGGCATCCTGGAGGCGCTCAAGCACGATGGGGCCGGCTCGGGTTGAGCCGATCGCGCCCATAGACATGTGTCTTTTTTACGAAACTTTGTCTTGACGACAAACCGAGGCCCCAGCAGACTTACTTGATGGTCGGGCAGGCATTCACACATGGAGTTGACAACCCGTGAACTTCGAGCCGGCCTCTGCACTCCGCACGCGGGGCTCGCCACCGGCGATCCCAGACGAAAACACGCTCAATCCACTTGAGACGGCGGCTTCCGTCGGAGTGACCCAAGCCAAGACCATCCGGCTTGTGAGCGCCGAGTCGCCCCTGAACTTGGAACTCGGCGGCCGGCTCGGCCCCATCGACGTGGAATACGAGACCTACGGAGTCCTGTCTGAACGGAAGGACAACGTCGTGTTCGTGGCGCACGCCCTGTCGGGCGATGCCCATGCGGCGGGCTGGGATCGGGACGCGCTGGGCGCAGGCAGGACGTGGCGCACGCGCAAGCCGGGCTGGTGGGACGCCGTGATTGGGCCGGGCAAGGCCATCGACACCGAACGATTCTTCGTCATCTGCCCCAACGTGCTCGGCAGCTGCTACGGCACCACGGGGCCCTCGTCCATCGACCCGACGACTGGCACCCCCTACGGCTTGCGCTTTCCCAAAGTCACCATCGGCGATTGGGCGGCACTGCACGCGCGGCTGCTCGACACCCTCGGGATTGAACGTCTGTACGCCGTCGTGGGTGGTTCGGTGGGCGGCCAGCAAGCGCTGGAGATGGCGCTGCGTTTTCCCGAGCGAATCGATCGCGCCATCATCATGGCGGCGGGAGCGCGACTGTCGGCGCAAGGACTTTCCTTCAATGCCGTGGGCCGCACCTGCATTCTTGGCGACCCCAACTTCGCCAATGGCGACTACTACGGCAAAGAGCTCCCCGCGGCGGGACTGGCCTCGGCGCGCATGCTGGCGCACATCACCTATCTTTCCGACGAGGGCATGCAGCAAAAGTTCGGGCGGCGTCTAGAGGCCGGCACCTTGGCGCCCAGGCATAGCTTCGGCGTGGAGTTCGCCGTGGAAGGCTACCTGGCCCATCAGGGCCGAACCTTCGTCGAGCGGTTCGACGCCAACAGCTACCTGTACCTCACGCGCGCCATGGACTACTACGACGCGTCCGTGTGGGGTGACGGCGAACTCACTAAGGCGTGCCGGAGGATCCAGTCACGCGTGCTGGTCGTGTCCTTCGATTCCGACTGGCTTTGCCCGCCGGACTCCGGTCGCGACCTGGCCCTGGCGCTCATCGAGAGCGGCAAGAAGGTTACGTACGCCAACGTGTCCGCGCGCTTTGGCCATGATTCCTTTCTTCTCCAACCCGAATCCGTGACCGCTATCGTGAACGGATTTCTTTCCAACTAGAAGCCATGCCTTTCCCAGACGATCCCCGCATCGATCCCGGTCTGCTCGCCGAGCGCGAGGTGGAACGACTGCCGCCTGGTCTTTTCGAATGGCGGATCGCCGAAGTGATTCAGATTGCAAGTTCGAGCCGCGGCCGGGCCAATCCCGGGCAAGGCGCGCGTGGCCGCTGGCAGGACGAAATCATCACCCGCGAAATTCAGCCGGGCGCGAGCGTGCTGGATCTCGGCTGTGGCGATGGACAATTGCTCGAACGCCTGCAACGCGAACGCCAGGTGCGCGGTCAGGGCGTCGAGATCGACGCCGACGCGGTTCTCGCGGCGACCCTGCGTGGCGTGCCGGTTTTTCAGGCCGATCTCGGCGAAGGGCTCAGCCGTTTTCCCGACGGCAGCTTCGACGTCGTGGTGCTGGAAGAAACCCTGCAAACCCTGGCCAAGCCCCGGCTGATGCTGGGCGAGATGCTGCGGGTTGGTCGCCGGGGCATCGTGTCCTTTCCCAACTTCGCCCATTGGCGTGTGGTCGTGAATCTGGTCGCCCATGGCCGCATGCCGGTGACCGAACGCCTGCCCTATCCTTGGTACGACTCGGACAACATCCACCCGTTCACCTTGCAGGATCTGCTCGACTGGGTCGAGGCGTCCGGCGTGCGAATCGTTTCTGGCCATAGCTTTTCCGAAGGCTCCTTCCGCGCACTTCGCCCGGAGGATAATCTCCATGCGGAAGAGGTTCTCGTCGTCGTCGAAAGGAAATAGCCGCCATGTCTACCATCTTCGCTGACAACTCCCTATCCATCGGCCGCACGCCACTCATCAAGCTGAACCGCATTGCCGCTGGCACCAAAGCCACCATCCTGGCCAAGATTGAAGGCCGCAATCCGGCCTACTCGGTCAAGTGCCGCATTGGCGCGTCCATGATCAAGGATGCGGAAGAGCGCGGCGTCCTCGGCCACGGCAAGGAAATCATCGAGCCCACCAGCGGCAACACCGGGATCGCGCTGGCCTTCGTTGCCGCTGCGCGCGGCTATAAGCTGACGCTGACTATGCCCGAAACCATGAGCCTTGAGCGTCGGCGCGTGCTCGCCGCGTTCGGAGCGACCCTGGTGCTGACCCCAGGCGCGGAAGGTATGCCCGGGGCGATCCGTCGCGCCGAGTCCACCGCAGCCGACGAGCCCGACCGCTACTTTCTGCCCCAGCAATTCAAGAACCCGGCGAATCCGCGCATCCACGAGCAGACCACTGGGCCCGAGATCTGGAACGACACCGACGGCGCCATTGATGTGCTGGTTTCGGGCGTGGGCACGGGCGGCACCATCACGGGCGTTTCACGCTACATCAAGAAGACCAAGGGCAAGGCCATCACCTCCGTGGCCGTCGAGCCGGCCGCCAGTCCAGTCCTGACCCAGTTCCGCGCGGGCAAGCCCTTGCAGCCGGGAAAGCACAAGATCCAGGGCATTGGCGCCGGCTTCGTTCCCGACACACTGGATCTGTCTGTCGTCGACAGGATCGAGCAGGTCACCGACGAAGAAGCCATCGAAACTGCCCGCCGCCTGGCCAGCGTCGAAGGCATCCTGAGCGGCATTTCCAGCGGTGCCGCCACTGCTGTTGCCTTGCGCCTGGCCAAGCTGGACGAGTTCGCGGGAAAAACCATCGTCGTGGTCCTGCCTGACTCGGGCGAACGCTATATCTCGACGGCGCTTTTCGAAGGAATTGGCTAGTGTCAGGCACGCCCGTTATCGACGCCAGGGCACCGCGCTTCAACCAGGGCCTGATTGGAGCGGTGGCGCTCCTGGCATTTCTGCTCGGCTTCTGGCCGCTCTTGTCGCTGGCGGCTCTCCAACTTGCGCTTACCTTGACCTTCGGGCCGCGGGTGTGCCTGGCCTGCCTCATCTACTTCAAACTGGTGCAACCAAGATTGGGCCCCGGCCCGGTCAAGGACGCCAGGCCGGTTCGCTTCGCCAACTTGGTCGGCTTCGTCTTTCTCTCGGCGGCCTCGCTGGCGCACCTGGCTGGCTATCACCGGCTCGGTTGGGCGCTGGGACTTTTGGTCGCCGCGCTGGCGCTGTTGGCCGCGATCTCGGGCTTGTGCGTGGGGTGCGAGATGTATCGCCTCCTCGCGTACTTGCGTGGCATTGGTCCGCGGCGCTTCTCTCGCATCGACCTGCAGGAGATCGGCGTGCCGGGGCGATCCGGTTTGGTTGTGCAATTCACCCACCCGCGCTGTTCGGATTGTCAGGAGCTGGAGAAGAACCTGACCGCGCAGGGAATACCGCTGGTGCTGGTGGATGTCTCCGAGCGGCCCGATTTGGCGCGCAAGTACGGCATCAGTTTGGTGCCACTGGCCTTCAAGGTCGACGCCGAGGGCCGCGTCCTTGCCCGCGTAACGGGGTGAGCATTCCCACTCTAGGCCAACTGTCTCGACTTCAAGCGTCCTTGGTCCAATGGCACCTCGTCCGTCGACCTTGCGCCTCTCGCTCTCATCGCGCGTCTCGCGGCGCTGGTGCCACCTCCTCGGCGTCATACCGTCATCTACTGTGGTGTGCTTTCCTCGCACGCCTCTTCCCGCAGCCAAGATCTCCCCTTCAAATCCCTTAGGCACCTGCCGAAGTGTTGGAAATCCAGCATTCCGCCAACACCTCTGCGCCAGAGGCAACAGGACAAAGGCCCAAAGCAGTATTTCTATACCGCTATTCCTCCGACGACTGCCGGCCCCCAACAGCCGACGTGAGGTACGAAAATTGCAAAACTCGTCGTAATGCCCATCTGGGCGAAACGCCTTATTGGCGGGAAGGAATGCTCCATGACCGAATACCACCTCGACCGGCCCGACCTTGCGACAACCTACGACCAGCTCAGTGACAGCCAGTTCGCCAAAGGAAACGATTTGGTCGAGGCATTGGGAATCGAAAGCAAGCATGTGGTGCTGGACATCGGCGCCGGAACCGGCCGACTGGGACGGACAGTGCTCGCGACGAAACTCGGCCCCGAAGGGAAGCTCATTGGCATCGACCCGCTCCCCGAACGCATCAAGGTGGCGAACGCGAAGAACACCTCTGCCAACGGGCACTACCGCGTAGGTTCGGCGGAGGATCTCGGATTCCAGGCGGACGCGAGCGTGGACGTGGTCTACCTCAGTTCGGTGTTCCACTGGGTGCAGGACAAGAAGAAGGCCCTTTACGAAATCCACCGCGTCCTCAGGCCAAAGGGCAAGATCGGCATTACCACCGGGGCGAAAGAGCTGGCCGAAGTCACGCCCATCCGCCAGATCCTCAAGCGAATCCTCTCGGCGCCGAAGTACCACGGCTTGGTGGATCCGGACGCCACCGTGTCCACCCGGCAGGGGACCACGTCGACCGAGCTCATCAAGCTGCTGACCGAAAGCGGGTTCGAGCTCGAAAGTTTGCAGGTGCGCCGGAACGTCATCCGCCACCGCAACGCCGCGGTCTACGTTGACTTCTCCGAGGCCAGCAGCTTCGGCAATTACCTGGCGCACGTCCCCGAGAACTTGCGGCCCGAAGTGCGCGCGGCGTATGTGAAGGCCCTGGAAGCGTTCGACGACGGCCACGGAATCGAGGGCGTAAATTACGGCATTTCCGTCATCGCGCGAAAGAGCGACGAGCTCGCCAGCCTGCTAGCGAAGCTACTGGGTAATGCCGCGGAAAATCCCGCCAACCGCGCGCGCGGCTAAAGCGGAGGGCGGAGCCGCACGCTTCGCCGGCCGCGATCGAAGCAACATCCGCGTCCCGTTGCGCAGGATCGTCGACGAGTCTTACGACATCGAAATCGGCGAGGATCTCTTCGAGCAAGTCCCGAGGGATCTGCGCGCGAATATCCTCGCCGGGGCGAGCCGGATCGCCATCATCACCGATGGTACGGTTGGCATCGAGATCCGCTCATACACCGACTTGATCGGGATTCTGAGGGCCTGCCGCTGAATGCGATTGAGGTGACCATCGTGAGATTCGGCGCGATTCTATTCGACTTCGACTACACCATCGCAGATTCATCCGCCGGGGTGATCGAGTGCGTGAATGCATCCTTGCGTGAGCTGCGACTGCCATTCGCCAGCCCAGAGAGCATCCGTCGGACAATCGGTATGGCACTGCCACGCACCTTCGTCACGTTGGCCGGAGAACAGCACGCGGCAAAGGCCGAGGCGTTTGCAGCGGGTTTCAAGCGCCGCGCAGACCAGGTAGTGGCCGCGCTGACCACAGTCTATCCGCAGGTCGGTCCCGTGGTCCGCGAGCTCAAGCGACGTGCAATCCGAGTCGGGATCGTATCCACGAAATTTCGCTACAGAATCGAACAGACCCTGCGGCGCGAAGGCATAGCAGATCTCTTCGACACGATCGTTGGTGGCGAGGACGTCTCCGAGCCAAAGCCTGCTCCGCAAGGCATCGAGCAGGCCATGACGGCCCTTCGGCTGACGCCGTCGGATATCCTCTATGTCGGCGACACGACGATCGATGCAGAGACAGCGGCACGCGCCAGCGTGGCGTTCCTCGCCGTACTGTCCGGAGTCACGCCTCGACACGAATTCTCCGAACATTCAACGGTCGGGATCGTTGACGACCTCGGCCAACTCCTCGAAATTCTCGCCTAGGTCATGCCCATTCGCCTCGCCATCTTCGACCTCGACGACACCCTCTCGGACCACATCCATAGCTGCATCTGCGGCATCATGGCCCTCCGAGAGCGCTTCCCCATTCTGGCCTCACGGCCCCTCGATGAGCTCCTGTCGCGGCACCTCGCCCTGATCAACGAGTGGCACCTGAGGATCCTGTCGGGCGCCGAAACCGCCGAATCGGCGCGCCCCAAGCAATACCGGGCATTCTTCGATGCAGGCGGCCTGACGACTGTCGACACCGACGACTTCGACTCCGCGATCGCGTGCTACGATCGCGGCTACACCAGCGGGCGGCGTGCCAAACCCATGTAGGGATTCACGGTGACCGCGTCGGCACGATAGCGCTCGAAAGCCTCCCTCGCGTAGTGGGAGGCGGTCGCGCCGATGTCGCCACGTTTGGCATCCAGGATGACCGGGAGGTTCGGGTGCTTGACGTGGATGTAATCGATCAGAGCTTCCAGTTGCGCCTCGGACGATGCGCCCGCGAAGTAGGCAATCTGCGGCTTGAACGCACAGACCACATCTGCGGTGGCATCGACGATTCCTTTGCAGAATTCGAAGATCGCGTCGGGCTTGCCCCGCAGGTGCGCGGGCAGGCGGCCGACATCGGGGTCAAGGCCGACACACAGCAGGGAGTTGTTGCGCGTCCAAGCGTCTTGAAGGTTTTCTATGAAGGGCATCTGTGGTGACCTTGATCGGAGAGAATCGAGGCGGGCCATCACGGCGACGATCCGTTACTCCATCAGGCCGATTTGCAACAAGCAGAGGTCCGGTCGTGGGGCCCAGCCCGTGCGTGTCCAGAATTTCATTCCTTCGGCGTTGCCGGCAAAAACGAAGATGTCGCACTTCTGGATTCCTGCCTTGCGCAGTTTCTCCAAACACCTCTCGACCAGCTGGCGGCCAAGCCCAGCTCGCCGGTGGCGTGTTGCCACAGCCAGGTGATGAAGGTAGCCCCGCCTGCCGTCGTGCCCACCCAGGATGGCGCCAACCAGCTTGCCATTTCTTTGCGCCACGAAGCTGAAGCCGGGGTTTCGTCGTAAATAGCCGGCTATGGCCGAGCGTGTGTCGGATGCGCCCAGGCCAATTCCCTGGCAGCGCCGCCAAAGCGCGACGACGGCATCGTAGTCCCCGATGCGAAAGGCCCGCAGGACGGTCTTTTCGTTCGTGCGACGGTCGAACGTGGTTGCGCGGCTGGCGCTGTTTGACCGAGGTTTCACGACGAAAAGGTTATCAATCGAGCGTTCCGCAGACAAGGAATGTCTGCGGCGTGCTTCTGCACATTGGCAACGCGAAGGTTTCCGCGAAATTGCCAACGCATGAATTCGTTGCCATCATTCGCAGACTGGCCTGTCGGCGAGAAGCATGTTTGTCGTAGGCTCATGGCGGTGCCCCTCTCCGACCTTTACTTTGCCTACGGTGCAGACATGGATCTGGCGACGATCAAAGCGCGCGCGGGCGGAGCCGCAGTCGTCTCGCCTGCCCGGCTTGTCGGATACCGTGTGGCCTTTTTCGGACACAATCCGGTTTGGGACGGCGGTGTGGAAACGCTTGTCGCCGATATCGAGGCGGAGACCTGGGGCGTGCTTTATGGATTGAGGGCCGCCGAGTGGGACCGACTCGACGCAAGTGTGGGTGCAACCGTCGATGGCACGGGCGCGTACTTTCACTATCCGGTAGAAGTGGTCACCTCGCGCGATGAACGCCACCAGGTCCGAACGTACAGGAAGTCCTCTCAAAGGGAGACTTGTCGACCGAGCACGGAGTACTTGGACTTTTTGATCCGAAGTGCGGCCTCACAGGGTGTTCCGGCCAGCTATCAAGACCTTCTGCGCGCTTTGCCGTCCACAGCGGCGAAATACCCCGTGCCAAGAATGGCGCCTGGTGGGCGTCTCCACTTGCCGCTGCTTTGATCGAGGTAATAGGTCTGCATGGGAATCATCGACAGTACGATCGCGCAAAAGCTGTTTCAAATGCATCGTGGCGACCGTGCAGGCATCAACAAGAAGCCAGAAATGGCTTCCGTATGCCTCATCTGTGGTTCCGTTCACATTGATGCCGACCCCGGCGACAGCCGGAGGCTTGTCTGTCGCAACTGCGGCTTTGCCTTCTATCGCTATCCATGCCCGTCCTGCGGATGTGCCATCGACAGCCGAGATCTCACCAATTCACGATGCCCTGACTGCCGCGAACGAAGATGCATCTGCGGCAGCTGCGGGTGCCCGAAGAAACCATCTGATTGAGTGCCAGCAGCCCTCCGCACAGTGCCTTCATGGCGATGAAGCCCACCTCGTGTCGACGACAATGCTCGACCAGCGACAGATCTTCCGCGGGGGAAATGTGACTCAGCGGGAATTGCAACGTGTCGAAGAGACCCGAGGCAACCGCCTCGCGCGCGACGGCGGCACGATGGTTCGTGATGCCGATGAATCGCACGAGTCCTTGACGACGGGCGAAGCTCAGGGCCGCATAGGCACTTCCTTCATCCTCGGGCTGTGGGATCTTTTCGGGGTTGTGGAGCTGGATGATATCCACGTAATCCGTGCGAAGCTTCGTGAGGCTCGTTTCCAGATCCCGTCGCGCACCCGCCGCATCCGTGGCCGTCGTCTTGGTCGCAATGACGATCTGGGACCGGACGTCAGCCAGGGCGTTTCCGATCTTCTCTTCGCTGTCCGAATAGGCCCTTGCAGTATCGAAGAAGCGAATGCCAGCCGCGAAAGCCGCGCGCAGGAGGCGACTGGCATCCTGCATGCTGGCGCGCTGAATCGGAAGCGCGCCGAAAGCGAGTTGAGGAACAACGAGTTGGGTCCTGCCCAGAGAAACTTGATTCATCGGTAATAGTTACTGCGGGCGCGTCGCCGCCATCTCGGCGGGCACGGGGAAATAGGCCTGTTTGGGTCCGATGGCATGCCCCGCCGGAATGGGCACGCCAAGTTCGTCCAGCGAAAAAACCGACGCCGGCAAGCGCAGCGATTCCCGCAACCGCTCCATCGTGGCAGGCACGAACGGGTACAGCATGATCATTAGATTCTTCAGCACGTAGAAGGCCGAGTACAAGGCGTTGCGCCGGCCTTCCTCGGGATGGCGGTCGTCGTGCGGCTTGTACTGCGTAAAGAGGCTATTGATGGTGCGCGCGTAGTTTTCGATTTCGAAAAGCAGCCCGGGAAATTCCGCCCGATCCATGCATTTGACGTAGCGTTGGACCATTCGGATGGTGTCCGCCAAAACGTTGCCGACAAGCCGCCCGTCGGGCACCACGCCGCCGAACTTGGAATGCACCGCCGAGATGGGCCGTTCAAACGCCGCGTTCATCGGGCCCGCCAAGAAGCGGTTCCGCTCGTCGAACTTCGGCACGTCGAAATCCGACGGCTTTTCCGTTAGTCCGAGCAACGCGAGGAAGTAGCGAACCTGATCCGGATCGTAGCCCATAGCATCCAGCAGTTGGTCGCCGGTGAAAAAATTCCCGCGGCTCTTGCTCATCTTTTCGCCAGCCACCATCAGGTGGCACGAGCCAATGATGTCGGTCATCTGGAACTCGCCCGGCACCGGCTGCCGGTGGATGTCCGCCTGGGTGCCAAGCCACATCGCCCCCTGCATGAGCACGTAGAAAAATACGTTATCCTGACCCAGGAACTGCACCACCCGCGCCTGCGGATCGCACCAGTAGTCTTTGTACGATTCGGGATCCCGCCCCTGCTTCGCCAAGGCCACCTGGGAAAACGAGATGGGCGCGATCAGCGAATCGGGCCACACATAAAGCGTCTTTCCGGCCAAATCGGCGTCGATGGCAGGCAAGGGAACGCCCCAGGCGATGTCGCGGGTGATGGATCGGTAGGCCCAGTCGTCCACGTAGACCGACTCGATGCTGTGGCCTTGCAGCGCCGCCTTGCCGGTTTCGAGGTCGGCCTTGTTCGCGAACTGCAACACCACCTGCTTGCCGGGCGCGTACTTGGCTTTGTGCTTGGGCAGGGTTTCCTTGAACGCCTTGTATTCCGCCTCGCGGTCGCCCGCGAAGCGCAAGGACGGCCGGACTTTCTCAAGCACGTCCGCCAGCACCGACGGACGCCACACCTTCTGCTTGCCTTCGATCCACTGGCGCAGTGTCTCGGATACCGTCCACATGTCCAGGTACCAATGCACGGTGTCCCGCATCTCCGGCACGGCGTCGCTCACCGCGCTTCGGGGCGAGAGCAATTCCGTCGGCTCGTGCTGGTGCCCGCACTGGTCGCATTCGTCGCTGTACGCGTTCTCGTAGCCGCACTTCGGATTCGGGCACCGGCCGCGCACCAGCCGGTCGGGCAGAAAGCGGTTCGCCTTGGGGTCGTACCACTGCTTGCTCGTCCGTTTTTGCAGCAGCCCGTTTTCGTGCATGCGCACCAGGAAGTGCTGGCACAGCGCCGCGTGCTTGGGAAAACACTCGGGTCGGGACGTGCCCGTGTACACGTCGAGGGAGATCCCGTAGCGATCCAAGGTGGTCTGCTGCTGGTCGTGAATCTGGTCGATGAAATCGCGCGTGGGCAGGCCGGCGTTCAGGGCGGCCACTTCGCTGGTGGAACCGTGCTCGTCGGTGCCGCACACAAACAAGACGTTTTCCCGCCCGATCAGCATGCCGGAATACCTGGCGTAGATGTCCGCCGGCAGGTGCGCACCCGCCAGGTGGCCAAGGTGCAAGGGCCCGTTGGCATACGGCATACCGGCGGTCACCACCATCCGTTTGGGACGGTGCAGGCGGGACAGCACGGAAGCGACATCGGTCGGGGCGCCAGGTCGATTTTCCATCGGGATCGACTGTAGCCATTTGCCGGCGCCATATCCAGTCGGCGGCGCCGTTTTCTTGGACAGTTGCAAGCGCCGAAGGGCCATGCCAAGACACACGCGCCATGGACCTCGGATCCTACTTCGCACGCATCGGCTACCAGGGATCGCGCGCGGTGTCGCTCGAAACGCTGAATGCGATTGTGTCCGCGCACGTGCGGACCATTCCGTTCGAGAACCTGGCGGTGCTGCTCGGCGAGCCGATTTCCCTCGCGATTGCCGACGTCACGGAGAAGCTGGTGCACCGGCGACACGGCGGCTACTGCTTCGAGCACAACACGCTGCTGCTGCACGTGCTCGAGGAGCTTGGGTTCAGTGTCACGGCCCTGAGCGCACGTTCGCGCTATCAGCGTCCCGAGCGGTACAGCTTGCCGCGGACTCACATGTGCCTTCGCGTGGCTCTCGGCCGACGGAGTTTCCTCGTCGACGGCGGCTTCGGAGGGCTGTCTTCCAGCACGGCGTTAGAGCTCGTGCCCGACGTGGAACAGCAGACGCCTCACGAACCCCGGCGATTCGTCTGCGAGGGACACTGGGACGGCCTGTCGTTGCGGGGTCCAGACGCGGTGCTCGTCCATCAGGCCCACTTGGGCGATGGCTGGCACGACCTATACGAACTCACGCTCGAGCCCATGCCGCCCGTCGACCGCGACATGGGCAACTGGTACACCAGTCGCCACCCGAACTCCCATTTTCGCGGCAAGTTGATGGTGGCTCGCGCGACCGAGGATGGACGCCTCACCCTCGGAAACCGCGAGCTCACCCGTCGCAGCCGGAACGGTTCGACCGAAACGCGCGTCCTCAAAACCCACGACGAGTTGTCCGCGGTCCTGTGGCAAGAATTCGGGATCCGACTCGCCCAGGGAGCACGACTCGAGTGTGCAGGGCTGGCCGGGCTCGAATAGGGTCGGTTTTCGCTGCGCACGTGGCTTGCAGCCACAGCCTCTGCGACCGCCGTGGATCCAACACCAACCAGCTCGTGTTATGAGGTCGGTTTCGCCAGGAGAACTTCCGATGAACGAACTGAAGCTGCGTTATGGATGCAATCCCCACCAGGCCCCTGCCCGCGTCTTCGCCACGAACCGCGACCTGCCTCTCAAAGTGCTTTCGGGCGCGCCAGGCTACATCAACCTGCTGGACGCGCTGAACGGTTGGCAACTGGTGCGCGAGCTGCGCGCGGCGCTGGATCTGCCGGCGGCGACGTCCTTCAAGCATGTCAGTCCGGCGGGCGCGGCAGTGGCGGTGCCGATGAGCGACGCGGTCAAGCGGGCCTCGTTCGTGGATGACCTGGAGCTTTCGCCGCTGGCGACGGCCTACGCGCGCGCCCGCGGGGCAGACCGGCTGTGCTCGTTCGGGGACTGGGCGGCCCTGTCGGACGTGGTGGACGTGGCGACGGCCAACATCCTGAAGCGCGAGGTCTCGGATGGGATCATCGCCCCAGGGTACGAGCCCAAGGCGCTGGAGATCCTGAAGAGCAAGCGCAACGGCACCTACTGCGTGCTGGAGATCGACCCGGCGTGGGAGGCGCCGGAGAACGAGACCCGCGAGGTGTTCGGCATTTCGTTCGAGCAAAAGCGCAATGGCGTGATTCCGGACAAGGCACACCTGGAAAACATCGTGACGAAGAACTGCGATCTGCCGGCGGGGGCGGCGCGGGATCTCATCCTGGCGCTCATCACGCTCAAGTACACGCAATCGAACTCGGTGTGTTTCGCACTGGATGGCCAGGCCATCGGCATCGGAGCGGGTCAGCAGTCGCGCATTCACTGTACGCGGTTGGCCGCCGCGAAGGCCGATCGCTGGTTCCTGCGGCAACATCCCTCGACGCTGGCCCTGCCCTTCAAACCCGAGG
>Ga0265316_10002304_pt1 | contig 19954 bp, 12 predicted proteins | sample 4522metaG_FD_202092 | JGI IMG/M metagenome (GOLD analysis project Ga0265316, IMG submission 202092) | Rhizosphere microbial communities from Carex aquatilis grown in University of Washington, Seatle, WA, United States - 4-5-22 metaG | ecosystem: Host-associated > Plants > Roots > Rhizosphere >... | reverse complement strand
TGGGACTGGTTCGCGCCCACGTCGAAACGAACGTCGAAAGGCACACCCAGACCAGAAATGCGGAAATTCTGGAACGCTCCGTGGCGGCCGGCGATTGGTTGGCTGCGATCCAGCAGCCGGATGGCTCCTGGAGTGGAGAGTCTGCATACCAGGGTGCCGCTCACACTTACTACAGTATGGTTTCATGGGCTCTGGCGCAGTTGGCCGCCCAATCCGGCGCTCCCCGCCACGCGGCGGCGGCAGACAGAAACATCGACTGGGTGCTGGCACACGTCCAGCCCAGCGGCTGGATTGACGGTATCAATCTGCGGGGACATCCTGCTTACTTGCACTTCATTGCTTACGCGATCCAGGGGACGCTTGAGTGCGGGATCCTGCGCCGGCGCGACGACGCGATCCAGGCGGCCGCGAAGCCAGCGTGGGTTCTGTTGCGCAAGTTTGAGACCCACAAGCGATTGTTGGGTACATATGAACGGGACTTTGGAGGCGGTCAGAAGTTTTCATGTCTCACCGGGAACGCGCAGATGTCATGCGTCTGGCTGCGTTTGTTCGAAGTGACCGGCGACCTGCGTTATCTCAACGCGGCCCTCAAAATGAACGAGATGCTGAAGCAGTTGCTCCCTGTCCAGGGTCGCGGAGTGGTGGGCGGGGTCGCTGGATCGTGCCCCATTTGGTGCGCGTACCAGCCGATGCGCTTCATCAGTTGGGGATGCAAGTTCCTGGCCGACGCCCTCATGCTGGAGCAGCGTCTTACCCGCGAATTCGAGACAAAGTCCGAGACGAAGATCGAGACAAAGTTCGAGGCAAAGTCCGAGGCATCGGAATGCGCGTAGCGATCCTCTGCTCGAGTCCGTACAGCGAAACCGGCTGTGCCGTCACCGCTCGCCTGGCGCAACTCGGATACGTTCCGGTTGGAGCACTAACCCTGCCATCCTGGGACCGTGGGACCTTGTTGCGCAAGCTTGGACAATGGGGCGTGCGCAATTCGCTCCACTACGCCGCCGCCAAGCTCGCCCCGGGCAAATCCACACTTCAGAAGCAGGTGCTGAACCCCTATCTGGAGCGGGCATTGCGGCATGGAGACGGAGTATTCCGCAGCTTGCGGGAGGCGGCACGCGCTTATGCGTTTCCGGTCGCGACATGCGGCGACCAGAATTCACCGCTCGCCGTAGCGCAACTAAAACAGTGGTCTCCCGATCTCGCAATCTTCACCGGCGGAAATATCCTGCGAGACGAGGTGCTGAAGATTCCTCGTCTCGGCGTTTTGAATCCCCACCTTGCCCTGCTGCCCGAGATCCGCGGCATGAGCAGCCCAGAATGGTCGCTCCTGTGCGGAGTTCCCCTCGGCCTCACGATTCATTTCATGGACAGCGGCATTGATACCGGCCCGATCCTCTTGCGCCGCAAATTCGCAGGCGCTCACGGCTGCGACTCGCTGGTCGACTTGCGCAACCGCATGATCGCCGACGGGATCGAGTTAATCGCCGAGGCCGTGGCTGGCCTTGACCGCGGCACGATCTCGGCTGTCCCGCAGGCCGGCGGGGAAGAAGATCGTCAATTTTTTGTGATGCATGAGCGGTTGAAAGCCGCGGCCACGCGGCGGCTGAAGACAGATCGGTCGAAAAACGATGGGTCGACAAAAAACCAGGCAAATCCCGCGGCTGGCGCGTGCGATGTGGGCGGGTGCGATGGCTAGGCTCGGCACCCTGTGGCAGATCGGCCGGACATTCGGGTGGCGCGACGGTCTCCTGCGCTTGGAATATGAACTGCAGCGCGCTAGCGGGCTGATGTCGCGCCGTGTGCGATCAGTTCGGGGCTGGGAGTCCTGGGATCTGACACACATCGCTCCGAAGACTTCGCCGGCAGATCTTCTAAACATTCGTCGTCAGGGTGGCCGCCCTTTCTTCTTCTCGGATTCTCGCAGCCTCGAAGTTCAACTCAAAGAAGTTCTCGGCGCCCACGGCGAAGAATCAACCGTCACCGAGGCGAACAGAATTCTCGAAGGCAGCCTGCCCTTCTTTGGACGGCTATCATTTGCCTGCGGTTTTCCTCCCCGATGGTTTCAGAACCCGGTTACGGGCCAGCGCGTTTCGCCCGATCGTTCGTGGACACAGATGCGGTTTGCCGCTGATGACTACGGCGATCTCAAGTTCATTCTGGAACCGTCCCGATTCCTGTTTGTCTACCCGCTGGCGCGAGCTTACTCCGTCAGTGGCGACGAGCGTTTTCCCGAGGCCTTCTGGAGTGCGATCGAGAACTGGGCCGCCAGCAGTCCGCCGATGTCTGGTCCGCTCTGGATATGTGGACAGGAATCCTCGCTGCGGATTCTAGCTTGGTCCTTTGCTCTTTACGCCTTTCTCCGTTCGCCGGCGACAACACCGGAACGAGTAGCGCTGTTGCTGTCGATGATCGCCGTACACGCCTGGCGCACCATGCAGACCGTGGGCTACGCACGGTCGCAGCGCAGTAACCATCTATTCAGCGAAGCCGTCGGCCTGTGGACGGCCGGAACTCTCTACCCTGAACTGACAGACGCGGCTGGTTGGCAGAAACAGGGTGAGCGACTTTTGCAAGAAGCGGTTCTCGATCAAATCACGCCCGGCGGAGCTTATCTCCAGGATTCATTCAACTATCAGCGGATGGTGCTTCAGCTGCTTTTCTGGACGCTTCGCCTCGCTGAGATTCACAAAATCCAGCTCGACCCGGAGATTCGCGCGCGCACGGTCGCAGCCTGGGAGTTCATCGGCGAGTTTGTGGACTCAGAGTCCGGACACGCGCCCAATCATGGCTCGAATGACGGCAGCTGCATATTTCCGTTGGCCGCGTGCGATTACGGCGACTATCGTCCTCTGCTGAGCCTTGGAAGCTGCGTGCTGAATCGTCCGACCGCACTTCCACCGGGCCCTTGGGACGAGGCTGCGCTATGGCTTTGCGCCGAGAAGCGGGTGCCCCATCCAAGCTCCGCTTGGGTGGGCCCGTCCAGGACCGCGAAGCCAGGCTATTACCGCATCGGCATCGGCAATTTCTGGGCGTTCGTGCGGGCCGGGCGCTACACGCGGCGTCCTTTTCAAGCCGATCAGTTGCACGTGGACCTGTGGTGGCACGGCCTCAATCTGGCACGGGATGCCGGAACGTATCTCTACAACGGCGAGCCTCCCTGGAACAACGGCCTTGCCGGCACCGCCGTTCACAACACGGTCATGGTCGATCGCCGCGACCAGATGCGGCGCGCCGGCCGTTTTCTCTGGTTGGATTGGGCTCAGGCGTCGGGCAGATCTTTCTCCACGTCTGCCTCAACGTCATTATCGAAGCCGACATCGAAGACGACCGCGGATTCTCCAGACTGTTTCGAGGGCGAGCACGACGGCTACCGGCGCCTCGGCGTGAAACATCGGCGGATGGTCCAATGCGTCGCGGAAGAGGCCTGGATCATCGTGGATGATCTCCTGGGCGCGGATGAGCATGAGTTGCGGTTGCACTGGCTAATGCCGGACCTGCCGTTCGCGGTGACTTCCGATTCACCGTTTTGCGCGGTCCTCTCAGCGGAGAATGTGCGCTTTCGCTGGAACGTCCTCTCCAGTTCTCCGGGGAGCGCTGCCATCCTCCGCGCCGGGAAGAATGTCGCCACCGGCCTCGCGCGCAGAGATCGAGATCAAGATCAAGATCAAGATCAAGATGAGGAGTTGCTGGGCTGGGAATCGCCCACCTACGGCGAGTTACGTCCGGCAATTTCTCTCATTTACCGTGTGCAAGCGCTCTTGCCAGTTCGAATTGTGACTGTGATTCTGGCCGGCGAAGCGCTTCGCATTCGGCAGAGCGATAGCAATTTGGTCTTGTCGCGCGATGCCGCGCAAGTTTATCAAGTGAGTCTGTCACCAGTGCCAATTGACAGAGCGAGCGGTTAGCCATCGTACAATTGCTTCTGTTGTATGTTTTGAGTGGTATTTTTCGGGGCCCGATATGAAACAGCTTCTCCAACAGGTCAGCGGCGGCGAGATCGAAGTGGTCGACGTTCCCGCTCCGAAATTGCTTGCGGGTTGCGTATTGGTCCGCACTGCCGCCTCTCTGGTTTCGGTCGGGACCGAACGAGCCTCGTCGGAGTTCGCCCGCAAGAATCTGCTGCAGAAGGCCAGGATGCGTCCCGACCTGGTGCGCGAGGTTTGGAGCAAGATCCGCCGGGACGGCGCGGCGGCGACGCTGGCCGCGGTCCGCAGCCGCATGGATCAGCCCAGCACCCCCGGTTACAGCAGCGCCGGAACCGTGGTCGCCGTGGGCGAGGGTGTTACCGACATCCGTCCGGGTGATCGTGTGGCGTGCGCTGGCGTCGGCCACGCTGTGCACGCCGAGTTCGCTTGCATCCCGCGCCTGCTGCTCGCTCGTATCCCTACAGACTCGTCAGTCATCGTCAGTTTTGATCAGGCGGCCGCGACCACCGTTGGGGCAGTCGCTTTGCATGGTGTGCGAACCGCCGAAGTCAAGTTGGGCGACATTGTCGGGGTGATTGGACTTGGCCTGCTCGGACAATTGACCGTGCAGATTCTGAAGGCCGCGGGGTGTCGCGTCGTGGGGATGGATATTGACCCCGGGCGGGTTGACCTCGCGCTGCGTCTGGGTGCTGATGCTGGCAGCGTCTCCTCCACGACATTCTTCGACGCGTGCATGCAGCAGTCCGGCGGGCGTGGTGCGGATGCCGTCCTGATTGCCGCGCAGACGGCCAGCAGCGATCCGGTCAATCTCGCCGCCGAAGTAGCTCGCGACCGCGCCGTAGTCGTCGCGGTTGGCACCGTGGGCATGGCTCTCGAGCGCAGGCCGTTTTACGAGAAGGAACTCGACTTCCGAGTTTCCCGCTCCTATGGGCCCGGCCGTTATGACGCGGCGTACGAACAGAAAGGCGTGGATTATCCGATTGGCTATGTGCGCTGGACGGAGACCCGCAATATGGAGGCTTTTCTCCAGCTTCTCGCCGATGCCAAAGTGGATGTGGGCGCGCTGATTACGCACAGGTTTCCGATTGACCAGGCGCAGACGGCCTATGACCTCATCTCGGGGAAATCTCAGGAAGCCTTCCTCGGAGTCCTGATCACTTACCCGGAGACGGCCGACGAAACCCGGCGCGTAGCAGTAGGAGCAGAAGGAACCGGGAAAGCCGGAGCAGTCGCCTTTGACGGCGCGAAGTCGGTTGCCATTGGACTGCTCGGGGCGGGCAACTTCGCCACCAGCACACTATTGCCGGCGATAAAACGAGTGGGCGGTGTGAGCTTGGTCGGTGTGTGCGCCGCCAATGGCTCCCATTCCCATCACACCGCGAAGAAGTTCGGATTTCAGTACAGTTCCACCGATGAAGACAGCTTGATCGGCGATGCGGCGATCAACACCGTCGTAGTCGCCACCCGTCATCATTTGCATGCCAGAGAGGTGCTGGCAGCCCTGAAGTCCGGCAAGCACGTCTTCTGTGAAAAGCCGTTGTGCCTGAATGAAGAAGAATTGCGCGACATCGTGCGGGTTTATGAGGACCGTCAATCAAGTGGCAAGCCGCTTCTCATGGTCGGTTTCAATCGCAGGTTCGCTCCGCTTGCGCTTCGGCTCAAGAGCTTTCTTCGTGGGATTCATGAGCCACTGGCGGTGCATTATCGCGTGAATGCCGGCTTCATTCCTGCCGATCACTGGCTGAACGATCCGGAACAAGGTGGAGGTCGCGTGATTGGGGAAGTCTGCCATTTTGTGGACTTCCTGACTTTTCTGGTGGGTGCTGCCCCGGTTGAGGTGCAAGCCCACAGCCTTGCCAACCCCGGCCAATACAGCAACGATAACGTCATCGCTTCGCTTCATTTCGCGGATGGGTCGCAAGGCACGATCAGCTATTTGGCGAACGGCGACAGATCGTATTCGAAAGAACGGGTTGAAGTCTTCGGTGGTGGAGCGGTGGCTGTGCTTGAGGATTTTCGGCGCCTGGAACTCGTTGGCCGGGGGCGAAAGCAAGTGTTTCGATCGCTGTTCGGTCAGGACAAAGGTCATCGCGGCGAATGGGAAGCGTTTGTTGCCGCCCTTCGCACTGGAGCAGAATCCCCCCTCCCTCTCGCGGAGATTGTGACCACGATGCTGGCCACATTTGCCCTGGAGGAGTCGCGTTCTTCAGGGCGGCCCATTTCGGTCGGAGGACTTCAGAGCCATCGCGAGAGCAATATCGTTTCGAGGAATGAGGAATAGGGCCATCGTCCTCCAGCGCGCTTGTCAAGGATTTCTGTCCACAGCCCCGTGAAGATTCTCTACGTCTCACAATACTTTCCGCCTGAAATGGGAGCGCCCGCGGCGCGCGCCGCCGAGTTGTCCCGGCACTGGGCTCGAATGGGGCACGATGTGACCGTCCTCACCGGATTCCCAAATCATCCGACCGGCGTTGTGCCCGAGGAATGGCGCTCGCGGTTGCGCCGCCTGCACTACACGGAAACCGTCGATGGAGTGCGCGTCGTGCGCACGTGGCTCTGGCCGCTGCCGAACCGGAAAGCGCACGAAAGAATTCGCAACTACGCGTCATTCTGCATCTCGGCTGCGGTCAGCGGATTGGCGCTGCCTACGCCGGAAGTGGTCATCGCCACGTCTCCGCAATTGCTGTGCGCGCTTGCGGGATGGTGGCTGGCGTGGTGGAAGCGCGTTCCCTTCGTCTTCGAGGTGCGCGATCTCTGGCCGGAATCGCTCGCGGCCGTCGGCGCAGGCGGCGAAGGAACCTTGCTCCATCGAACGCTCGGCGCTATCGCCGGATTTCTTTATCGCCGCTCCGATCGCATCGTCGTTGTGTCGCCAGCTTTCAAGGACCACCTGATCCGGCACTGGAACGTTCCGGCAGCAAAGATTTCCATAGTCGAAAATGGAGTGGAGACCGATCTCTTCCGGCTGGATCCGGCAGCGACGGAAGTGCGAACTCAACTAAAACTCGAACATCGTTTTCTGATTTGTTACATCGGCACGATGGGCAATGCACATGGACTGGAGACTTTGATTGCCGCCGCGGAAGAACTACAGACTGCGCTGCCCAACGCAATGTTTTTGCTGATTGGGGAAGGGGCGGAGAAGGAACGGATCGTGGAACTCGCCGTCGAACGTGGACTCACCAACGTTCGGTTCCTTGGCCAGCAGTCGCGGGAACGGATTCCGGCTTATATTTCGGCTGCCGATCTCTGCCTGGTCATGTTGAAAAAGACGGAACTGTTCAAGACCGTGATTCCCACCAAGCTCCTCGAATACATGGCATGCGGGCGGCCGGTCGTTGTCGCTGTCGATGGGCAGGCCCGCCAGATTGTCGAACAGGCCGGCGCCGGCGTTTTTGTGGAACCCGAGAATAGTCAAGCGCTGGTGAACGCGATCCTGGACCTGGCGAGGGATGCCGAGCACCGAAGGCGAATGGGAACCAGCGGGCGGGAATACGTCGTCAACAAGTGTTCCCGCGAAAAGACGGCGCGGGATTATATCGCTGTGCTTGAAGCGCTAGACGTCTAGCGCGACCGGTCCTCTCCATGGAAGTGGGAACGCGAGGCAAATGCGACGGCCGCGGACAGAGCCTGCCCGGAGCAAAGTCGGAAGGGAGTGCGTGCCCTAATGAATCGCGACGACTGCCAGCGCGGTGGACAACGACATGGCCGCATCCGCCGTGCGATATGCCGCGGCTTTGCCCGCGCTTCCGGGGATGAACAATATGTCGCCTTTCACCAGGGCCACATCCGGTGCCTTGGCATAGAGTATCTTCTTGAGGCTGACGGGTATTTCCTGAATCCCGTTCGGTGTTTGCCGCAGGATCCTGGTTCTGTTCAAGGCAGAGGTTCGGGTACCGCCGCCGGCCAGCGCCAGGGCTTTGAGCACAGTGAGCGCGGTGTCCTCTGAAACTAGAAACCCGCTGGGACGCTGCACATCGCCCACAACATAAACGATGCCGGCGCGCGAAACAATGACCAAGTCTCCCGGATAGAGATCCACGTTGTCTTGGGTATCTTCGGCCAAGTTGGTCGACGATAGCTGAACCTCGACCTTCTGACTCGGATCTCCGTGATGCTCGATGGTGATGCTGCGGCCCGCCTTCTCGGTCAATCCTCCCGCCGCCGAGATCAAGTCGAAAAGGCGCCGTTCACCAATCGCGGGGTAGGGCCCGGGGTGACCGACCTCTCCCAACAATGTGATGGCCTGCGATGCGGATTCGTCCACGAAAATGGAAACGTGCGGGCCGCGGACAAAGCCCCCATCCTCAAGCCGCTTTTGGATTAACTCCTGCGCTTCATCGGTGGTCAGGTCGGCGACGTGAACATAGTCAACCAGCGGAAGGTAGATGTCCCCGGAACTACTGACGCGCGTCTTGGTGGAGAGATCGGGCACTCCGAAGACGGTGACATCGATCAGATCGCCGATGCCAAGCTTTGCACTGGAATTGGCAAGCAGTCGAGGGGATTGGGGCGAACTGGCTTCGTTTCCAGGTGCGGCCTGCGGTGCCTCTCCCGTGGCTGGAGTCTGGGCCATGACGCAGAGGCTGCACAAGCCAATCAGAAATACGCTCAGGCTTCGCAAAACGAAGCGCCGATTCCGCCCGGACATACCAAGACTCCTGGATTTATGCGTGAGCCGAGTTTAACACACGCAACCCAGCAGAATCGGCGCTGAACGTCCTGTCTCACCGCCCCCGGACCATCAATCGTTAACCATGAAATGCACTGGACCTGTTGCTCAGCGGCGGCTGCGAGTTGTATAGTTTCAACAAATAAATATTTTCATCACATTGGCGCCACTAAGGGGAAACTCCGTCTGAAAGATATGGACTGAAACTTCCGCGCACCAGATGTCGTGTGAGATGCCGGATGTTCCAGCCGGAAGGGAACTCTGATTTTGACGCTCCTGTTCTTTGGATTGTTTGCGTTCTCACTGGCTCTCTCGTTTGTGGCTACGCGCGAAGTGCGCGACCTGGCGACCCGCAGAGGCTGGGTTTCCGTGCCCCGAGACGGACGGCACCTTCACCACACGCCGCTTCCCCGTTTGGGGGGCGTCGCGATTTTCCTGGCTTTCACGGTCAGTTTGAGCCTGTGGCTTGGGCTATCCCTAGTATTTCCCCGACTGGTCGATGGACTTCCTCCCACCACTCTTCTACGTATCTATGTTCCAGCGTGCCTGATTTTCTGTCTCGGCATCTACGACGATCTCCACGGCGCAGGTCCGTATTTGAAGTTTGTCGTGCAGGCGATCGCCGCCGTCATGCTCTTCGCCGGCGGAATGCGCGTTCTCGATCTGCCGCTGATCTTTGGCGCGCACTCGCTGCCCTGGTTCATCGGCTTGCCGCTCACGGTGTTGTGGGTGGTTGCGGTGACCAACGCCTTCAACCTCATCGATGGCCTGGATGGTTTGGCCGCCGGGTCGGCCTTGTTTTCGACGATGGTCTTTTTTGTCGTCTCGCTGGTGACTCATTCCTGGCTGGGCTCCCTGATCAGCGTGACACTCGCTGGCGCCATCCTCGGATTTCTTCGCTTCAACTTCAATCCGGCCACGATTTTCCTGGGTGACTCCGGCAGCCTGTTCATCGGCTTCATGCTCAGCGCGCTGGCCCTGGCAGGAGCGCAGAAAGCGCCGACGTTCGTGGCCGTCGCCATTCCCGTGGTCTCGTTCGGATTGCCGATTCTTGAAACCTTGCTGTCTGTCCTGCGGCGGATCATCAGCGGGCGCCCGATTTTCACCGCTGATAGCGAACACATTCACCACAAGTTGTTGCAGATGGGGTTTTCGCATCGCCAGGTGGTGATCGTTCTCTATGCCGTCTCCGGTGTATTTGCCATGCTCAGCCTGTTCCTGCTTTGGCCGACGGGCAGCACTCTCGGACTGGTGCTGGCGGTCATGGGAACCGGCATCTGGCTGGGAGTCCAGCACCTGAACTACCTGGAGTTCGGCGAACTGCGGCGAGTGGCACAGCGAACCATCGAGCAGCGGCAAATCGTGATCAACAATCTTTCGGTGCGCCGTGCCGTTGAGGAACTCAAAGTGGCCGGCGATTTCGATCAATTGCGCAGCGTTCTGATAGCCGCCTTCGATAGCAACGATTTCGATGCTTTCGAACTGCAACTCAAGCCGCTTCCCGGCGATCAAGCGGCGTTCGGCGAATCCGACCGGCACTTTCACTGGAGCAAGTTTCCTCACATGGCGGCCATTTCCAGCCAGCCCTCATGGAAGTTGACGCTTGACTTGGTGACAGCTTCAAACCAGCGCCGCGGCTCGCTCGTGGTGTATCGCATCTACAGCCACCGGGATCTGCAATTGGATGTCAACCTACTGATTTCCGAATTTCCCACTACCCTCGCGGATGCGCTCGATCGAGTGCTGAGCACGCCCGAGGTTCTCGTGTCCGCGGGGCAGCGCGACTCCCGGTTCCTGGCCGCCAACCTCTGACGGTCTTTTGAAGGTGCCTGCCCTGTTATTCTTGCTCCCTTCCTTTCGATCCCTGAGTTAGTATTGAAGCAACTATGGATGGGAGCGTTCTCAGAGTGCCGGATCCGATTGCAGGGGCTCCCAACGGAGAGCGGCGCCGCTGCGTTCGTCAGAAACTCCACACTCCGGTTTACGCCAGTTTCAATGGCCCGGAGACCGGAATGGTCGTGGACCTGAGCGAATTGCTTGACCTGCACGAAGAGGGCTTCGCCGTGCAGACCAGTGAACCCCTGGAAGTGAACCGGGCCGTAACCCTTTGCCTCGAGCTGCCGGAAACAAAAAGCTACATTCATGGCAGCGGCCAGGTGATGTGGAGCGATGAGGCGGGCCGCGGAGGAATCCGGTTTTCCGCACTTCCGGAGAGTTCCCGGAAAATACTGAGAGAATGGCTCTTTGCCAACCTGCTGATCGCCTCCTCCAACCACGCAGCCCGAACCGAGCAACTCGCGCAGCGCGAGGAAGAGAGATTACGCGAGTCAGTGCCGGTCATTCGATCTCCTAATGTCGTCCCCATCTCTGACGGAAGCGGATCCCCCTCTCCCGTGGAAGCAGTCCGCCGCGAGCTTCGCGAGATCGGTGACGACGTCGATGCGGTTTTGCAGCTCATCACCGGGCGTGCCTTGAATCTAACGGGAGCCACTGGCGCTGCCTTGGCGCTGCTCACGGATGACAAGATGATCTGCCGGGCGCGGACCGGTGAGCCAGCACCGCCGCTCGGAGCCCCAGTGGACGTGAACCAGGGGTTGTCTGGAGAATGCGTTCGCAGCGGTCTTCTCGTCTCCTGCGAGGATGCGGGAAACGATCCGCGTATCGATCCGGAAGTCGGTCGCGCCCTGGGCATAGGCTCGCTGATGGCTGCTCCCATCGTGTCCGATTTTAAGGTGGTTGGCTTGCTTGAGGTTTTCTCTTCACACCCTCACGGTTTCACCAAGGCTCACGAGACGATTTTGGATCGGCTCGTCGAAATGGTCCCCAAAATCCATCGCGAAACGATGCCGTCCGAAAAGGCCCAACTGCAAACGCTGATCATTCCAGAAGCCGTATCGGACGTCGTGGAGCCTCCCGTCTCGGATCTGGGTTCGATCGAGTTCGATTCGATCCGGGCGCTTCGCGAGGCCTTGTGGGAGCGGAATGTTGAAGTCCACGCGCAAGACCTTCAGCAGGTCCCCGAACCGATCGTCCCAGTGAAAGCTGCGGAGCAGGCGCCCGAGCCGGTCGGTGAACCCGCGCCCACGGCTCCGTCTCGCTTGCTTTATCGTGCATTGCTCGGGTCGGTCATTGCAGTGGTAGCGATGGTCGTCGGATATTTAGCCGGTCCCATGATCGAGAAGCGTTGGGCCGACTCGCCGCAAGCGGCGCGGCAGTCGCTAACCGAGACGGCCTCCACGGTTTCAGGGCAAAGGGCGACTGATCGCAGCGCGCAAGCGAAGTCCGTGGCCGAACTGCGAAGGCTCGCGGATCAGGGGGACGCGGACGCACAATATCAGATGGGCTTGCGCTACCACAACGGCGAGGATGTTCCGCATGATGACGCGCAGGCCATGCAGTTTTACCTGCGCGCCGCCGAACAAGGGCATGTGACCGCGCAGTCTGCGCTTGGCGCCTACTATTGGGCGGGGCGTGGAGTTCCGGAAGATTTGTCCAAAGCCTATTTCTGGTCCGAGATCGCGCTCGCCGGGGGTGACGAGAACAGCAAGTCTCGACTCGAAGGGCTGGCTTCACAAATGACCCAGGCGCAGGTCTCCACCGCCCGCCAGCAGGCTGAAGTCTGGATACGCTCCCACCGTCAACGAGCTAAGTCCGAGGCGAACTAATCCGTATTTTCCGCAGGACGATCTGCAACCCAGCCAACCGCCAGCAGACGCCAATCGAGACGCCAATCGAAACGACAGACCCAATCCCACAGCCGTAGAATATGTGTGTGGCGACTTTGCGCGACATCCTGACTGCTGACGAGCGCGTCCGCGAAGGCGACCCCGCTCTTTGGGAAAAGCTGGATCGCGATCGAGTGCGCTGCTATGCCTGCGGCCACTGTTGCCCAATTCCCGAGGGACAACCCGGTGTCTGCAAGGTTCGCTTCAACCACGGAGGCACACTCTACGTTCCCTGGGGGTATGTCGCCGGAGTGCAGTGTGACCCGATCGAGAAGAAGCCGTTTTTCCATGCTTACCCGGGAGCCCTCGCCTACAGTTTCGGAATGCTGGGCTGCGATCTGCACTGTGCCTACTGTCAGAACTGGGTCACCTCGCAGGCGTTGCGCGACCCGAATGCCCTCTCACCACCGCTCCAGGCCGACCCGGACCTGCTGGTCAAAGACGCGCTGTCGCAGGGCGCAAAAGTCGTGGTCAGCACTTATAACGAGCCGCTCATCACCAGCGAGTGGGCAGTCGCAGTCTTTCGCCAAGCCCGCCAGGCAGGCTTGCTGACCGCGTTCGTTTCCAATGGCAACGGGACTCCGCAGGTGCTCGAGTATCTCCATCCCTGGATTGATCTCTACAAAGTGGACCTCAAGAGCTTCAATGATCGCCACTATCGCCAACTCGGCGGACGCCTGCAGCCGATCCTCGACACCATACACAGTTTGCACAAAATGGGCGTGTGGCTGGAGATCGTCACCCTGCTGATTCCCGGCTTCAACGACAGCGAAGACGAACTGCGGGAACTGACCGCATTTGTGGCCGGCGTTTCGCCCGATATCCCCTGGCACGTTACCGCCTTCCACGAAGACTACAAGATGACGTCGCCCCCCGATACGCGTCCCGAAGATCTGCTGCGCGCCGCCGCCATCGGCCGCGAAGCTGGACTGCGCTACGTCTACGCCGGCAATCTTCCCGGACAAGTGGAGGGCCTCGAAGATACTCGTTGCCATCAGTGTGGCGAAATGCTGATCCAGCGCTGTGGCTATTCGATCGAAGAATACAAGCTAACTTCAGAAGGCGATTGCCCGGCCTGCCAGACGTCAATCCCCGGCCGCTGGTCGAAGAAATTTGACGGCCAGATTGCGGCCTCGCCCTTTCTGCCCCGCAGGCATGCGCAATTGGTGAAGGGGCCGCGGAACAAATGAGATTCGCATCAGGGCATCGCTTTAGCGATGCCATAAGCGCTGCTTACGAAAGCGCCTTCAGGCGCTGTGATCGGGATTGGAATTTCCTCGCGGGCTGTTAAAATCCTCTCGCAACCATAATCGTCATTCATGCGAATCGCAAAAACATCGCTGCTGGCGGCCTTATTCTGCCTCAGCATCGGCTGCTCTCCGCGCGATTTTCTGACGCGCCGCCTCGCCGCCGACTTGATCTCGGCTTCCGGAGCATTCAAAGCGCCGCAATTGTTCTGGCTCAGGACCGGCATCGTTTCCAACAAGGATTTCAGTTCTCCCGACTCCATGGTGTTACAGCGCCGCGGATGGATCATCGGCACCGAGCAGAAGTGTCCCGCCGAAGTCGATCCTCCGCCCTGCTGGGACGTGTTGCTCACGCCGCTCGGAGTGGATACGATTCGTCCGCTGATTTCAACTGCGTTGCCCGACAATGGCCCGATTGGGATCCAAGTCGCGCGCCGCGAACTGCTGAATGTTGACGGAATCAGCAAGGCCGGTAACTTCGCCGACGTCGAATTCACCTGGCGTTGGGTATCGATCAATCAGGTGGGCTCCGCGCTTTACGACAGCGGAGTGCGCTACCGCTCGACCGTCGGATTCCGTGGCTATGACGACGGATGGCGCGTCGTCGACCAATCCCTGCCGAGCAGCCAGCCTCTGGATGAGGCGCTGCGCAATGCGCAACCCGCCGCACCCTAACCAAGCCAAGCCCGCTTCTGAAGAACGTTGGTTCGCGAAGGTTCTTGGAAAAGGCATGGCTTCACAGGCTGCGGAAGAACTCGATCTTGTACTTGATTTTGGGTGGCGCAGCGGTTCACCGCTGCGGTAAGTCCGTTGTTTTGAATCCGGCTTCAGCTGCTGAGGGCTGCGGCGTCGCAACACGAACTTGTCGGCAATTTGAGAAAAGCAGATGCTTCTCAGGATGGAGATTCCGGCGAACGTTTGCCATCGGTAGCGCGCGCGGTGTATACCTCATAGTTCTCGAAAATTGTTAGCGAAAATTTTATGCGACGATCAATCCTGTGTATCTCACTCCTGTCCTTGATTTCCGCTTCGGTCTTTACTCATTCAATCTTTGCCCAGAACCAACCCGCCAAGCCCAAACTCATGCTCGATGAATTCTTCAACTCGGTCGGCTTCGACGCGGTGAGAGTTTCGCCGGATGGTAACTCCGTCGTCATCGCAACGGAAAAGGCCGACTGGGAGCAGCAGATCTTCCGCAAGGAACTCTGGCTCTACCGGACCGCCGCCAGCAGCCTGACGCAGTTAACGCAATCCGGGCATGACAGCTCGCCGCAGTGGTCGCCCGACGGCCAGTGGATCGCCTTCCTCTCGGAACGCAAAGCCGGCGATGCCAAAGACGCAGACGCGGGAGACGGCAAAGAAAAAGACGGCAGTGACAAGGATAAAGATAAAGACGTCGCCCAGCTATTTCTGATTTCGCCCAACGGCGGCGAGGCCTTCGCCATCACCTCCGGCGAGGAAGAAGTCCACGCCTTCGCCTGGTCCAGCGACTCGAAGGCGATCGTTTTCGCCACCCGCCAACCCTGGATCAAGCAGCAGAACGACGATCACAAGAAAGATTGGAAGGATGTGATCCGTTACCGCGGCGATGAGCGCGGCGACGTGATTTTCCGCCTCAATCTCGGGGAAGCCCTGTCGCGCCATGCTGCCCTCGGCTCAAAAGAACTGCCCGACGAGGAAAAGGATTCCGGTGCAACGCCCGGCGCAATCGCCATTGCCCACACTCCTCTGCGCGTGGATCAAATCGCTATCTCGCGCGACGGCCAGCGGTTGGCTTTCGTGACTGGACCGGTGTCCGAGCGTCAGGAGAAAGTCGAAGAAATCGAACTCTACCTTGTCAACTTAGCTGACGACAAATCAAAGGAGGGCGCAGCCGAGGCTGCGCCCATCCGCTTGACCCACAACGAAGCCGTCGAACTGAACTTGGAGTGGGCGCCGGATAATCGCCATTTGTTCTTTCAGATCAACCTGGGATCGCTGGAACGAAAGTATGAAGATCCACAACCGCGCCTCTATTGGATCGACACCGGCGACACATCTGGCAACACGTCAGACAAGAGGGAAGTCCAGCGCTGGTTCGCCGATTACCCGGGCGAAGTCGTGCGCTACACGCCGCTTCCGGACGGCTCCGTGGTCTGTGCCTGCCGCATCGGAACCGAGGTGCACCTGGTATCGCAAGCGAATCCGAAAGCCGCTATCGTGAAGCGCGAGGGATGGGCTGGAACCTATGAAACTCCCTCAGCCGCGTTGCAATCGCAATCTCAAGGTCCGCGCATAGCGTTTGCCTACTCGGCAACCGAGCGGCCCACGGAAGTTTACCTCGCCGACGGTCTCGACAAACTGGCGCAGGCACGCCCCATCACGTCGTTCAACAAGCTGTTCACCGAGCGCGATCTGCCCAAGGCCAAGCCTTATCGCTGGACCTCCGACGACGGCACGTCCGTCGAAGGCATGCTGATGTATCCGCCTGGAAAATTTGAAGCGAAGAACCTGCCCCTGTTTGTGTTCATTCACGGTGGGCCGCAGGATGCCGACGGCAACCATTTCGAGGCGGATTGGTATCAGTGGGATCGTCTCGCCGCTACCGCGGGCTGGCTGGTGTTCGAGCCCAACTATCGCGGGTCGACCGGCTACGGAGACAAGTTCGCGCTGCAGATCGTTCCTGAAATTGTCTCCCGCCCCGGCAAAGATATATTGACCGGAGTCGATGCGCTGGTGAAAGACGGGATTGCCGATCCGAACCAATTGGCCGTCGGCGGCTACAGCTACGGCGGTTACATGACGAACTGGCTGATCACGCAGACTACTCGCTTCAAGGCCGCCGTCACCGGCGCCGGCGCGGTGGAGCATGTCGCTAACTGGGGCAACGACGACACGGTCTTCGACGACGCATACTACCTCGGCGGACTGCCCTGGGAAACCCCCGATCGCTATCGCAGCGAAGGCGCGATTTACCAGATCAACAAGGTCCGCACGCCGACTCACATGGTCGCCGGGGCGGACGACATCCGTGTCGCAGTGCTTGAGGATTACCTGCTCGATCGCGCTCTGCACGAGCTGAATGTTCCGAGCGACTTGCTGATCTTTCCCGGCGAAGGCCATGAGCTCGCGAAGAATCCCTGGCACGGAAAAATCAAAGTGCGCGAAGAATTGAAGTGGCTAGCGAAGTATGGCGGCGTAACGGGCACGAACTAAGGTTGTGTGGAAGCGCGGGCTACGCCCCGCTGGACGGGGCAGAGCCCCGTCACCACACGAGCTAGAGCCTCGCGAGATTGATCTCGCCTGTGCTTATCGGCGTGCGGCGGCCGTTTGCAGTTGGGCAACTTTCGCGTGCGGAGAAGATTGCTGATAGCGGGCGATGCCTTGGTAAAGCGCTTCCGCAATTTGCTGCCGGTAAGCCGCGCTCTGCAGGTTGTGCTCGTCCGCGGGACTGCTCACAAAAGAAATCTCGGTAAGAATGGCGGGCATGGTTGTTCCCGTCAGCACGGCAAAAGCGGAGTCCTTGATGCCCCGGTCGCGAATGTCTGGGCTGTGCGCCGCCAGGGTGGCGTAAAGAGAACGCTGCACCGTTGCGGCGAGACGTTGCGACTCCTGGATTTTTTCGTGCAATCCTCCAGCCGATAACGATACCGGTGTTACTTTGGCGAAGGTTCCATCGTCATGTGTTTCGACTTCCCGAGACCCCGGAGCGGAAAACAGATTCGTATAGTAGGTCTCAACCCCCCGCGCCGCCGCCGAACTGCTGTAGTTGGCGTGAACGGAAACGAACAGATCGGCCTGTGCCTGGTTGGCGATGTCAGCGCGCTGATCGAGCGGCAGGTAGGTGTCGCCCGACCGCGTGAACATTACTTCCGACCCCAGTCGCGCTTGCAGCAACTTGCCCAGGCGCTGAGTCACGTCGAGCACCAGGTCCTTTTCCAGCAATCCCTGCCGTCCAACCGTGCCCAGGTCCCAGCCGCCGTGCCCGGCGTCGAGCACGATTCGAAATTTCCCGGTCTTCGTTAGCGCCGGCAGGCCGGACGCCTTCGCCGCCAATGCCAGCGCAGGAACCGCATTCACTGCGACCGGGGCCGCGTCCACGGAGGCCGTCGCTAATTTCGTGGCGGCGCCTTTCGGAGCAAATTGCTTTGCAGTTAAGGTTTTCTCTGTGGCCCGCAGCTCAACCACCAGGCGATAGGGGCTCGACTCCATGCTGACGGAGAAGTTCGATCCGTCTTTGGTGTCGAGCACGACTCGCGTTACGCCGGCAACGGGCTGAGCGATCCGCACACGAGTCAGTGAAACGTCGCCGACGTCCATGGTCTTTCCATCCAATTCGGGCGACAGAACCGTGTCGTGCAGATCAAAGTAGATTCGCTCGGGCGACATCAAACGATGTACTTCGTAGGGAACCTGGTCCTCCATGTCGATCACCACCGTGCTCCCCATGGACGAAGACCAGTGACGCACACCCGTGATTTTCGGCAATGCCGCCAACTTACCTTCTGCCACGGCGGCGAGGGGCGCTGCATCGGAATCGAGTCTCGCCGGACTCATCAGATTGTCCGAAACCGCGGGAGATAGAACATCCGCCGGGGGCGCGGGCGGCGCTGTTACCGATTGCCGTGAGATCGCCGTGTTCGTAACTTCGACCTTGGCGATCGCCGTCTTCCCATGAACCTGCATGCCCCACCACGCCCCGGCTGAAAATAACGCGGCCACAACCACCAGGGCCAGCACGACGCTCAATCCCGGGCGCGAACTGCCCGGCGCTGAGAAGCGGGTCTTTACAAGAGAGAAAAATGGCAATGGCAACGACTGAGGCGGCGCAGTCGTCGGTTCTTCGAACTCAAATGGTTCATCCGCGACGCCAGGCTCAGGCAGTTCGACCATGGGCTCTGGTAACTCGACCGTGGCTGCGGGAATGACAACCGGCTGTGCCAGCACTCGCGGTTCTATATCTGGAAGCGCGGCAGGTGGAATTGGCAGCGGCGCTGCTATGGGAGACGGGCTGAGCCTCGTTTCCACGCTGCTACTAGGTGCGATTTCGGGGATTTCACTCGCCGCTGCGTTGGCGACGACCGGGAATGCCGCAGCTGGCCTCGCTTGTAGAACTTCATTGGCCACATCCGACAGCCAGTTGATCCGCCGGTCCTGATCCTCGGGTCTGAGCGCGGAAAGAACCAACTCGGCGAACAGATCGAAACAGCGAATGTCATGATCCGTGAAAGCCCAGGCGGTGGTTGAAAACGCCTGCAGCACGCCCAGTTGCTCACTCCGGCCACGCAGCGGAACCAGCACGGTCGAGCGAGCTCCTAGCGCGCGCGCGAAGTCCAGTTCGACGCGAGCGTCGATTTCACAATCGTCGCAACGAAGAATGCGGCCCGATGCCATGCCGTCCTGCAGAAACTCAGATTCGCCGATCAGGTGAACGCCCCGGTCGACGGCGAGTGGTCCGGCCGCCGCGCGGGACACCATTGCGGGTCCTTCCGCCAGCGCAACCACGATGCCGTCGGCCTGCGTGATGGCTTGGGCGCGGTCGCAGATCAGTTGTAGTACTTCATCAAGGATGAAGCGCTCCGTCTCGAACAAGTCGCGATCGGATGCGCGTCCCGTGGCCAGGCGCCGGCTCTCTATCTGCTCGTGGAGGTCCGAAAAGGCGAGCAGTGCGCGGAGAGCTTCCTGGCGCGCAATCGATTCGAGGACGCGATTGCCCTCCTGCAGGGGGGAGCTAGGGTCCGTCGGTGTCGGCGATTCCCAGTCAACTCGAGTTGGATTGGCACTCATGCTGGCGCGGTCAGGATCAAGAAAAACGTGGCTTCATCGTATCCGGGTCTCGACGGAAGGCTCATTGCCGCTCTTGGTTCAATCGGCGAGCCCCGTCGCCGGCGATTCTCACCCGGGAACGACCGCCACAACTCCAACTTCCAGCCTAATAGTCTTTAGGGGGGTACCGCAATGTCCGGTGGTACACGTCCAACTGGAGCATTGGGATGCGCAGCCCGAGGCCGCCGGCGTCGGGCGGTCTGCGCTACGACCCTTCAGATTTTGCCCTCCGCCGCAATTCGTCCTATGGTTAAGAGGTAGCCCCAAAAGCAGCCCCGGAGATGTGATGAGCGACCCAATCGACCAAGAATCGGAAAAACTCAAGAAACCCAGTTGGTGGTGGCCCGGAGTCGTTGCAACTAGCCTTGCGGGGGCGGCCGTGGCCGCGTTCCGAGGCTGCTGGCACAGCAAGATGACCTGGCCGATTGGAGTGCAGGGATATTCCTACCAGGTTTGTTTGAACTGCGGCGCCATGCGGTTGTTCGACGAGAAAACTTTCAGCGCGTATGGCCCGTTCCGCTATGACCTGGACGAACTCATCGCGTGGCAAAAGTCCGCAGCCCGCACTTCCCATTGATC
>Ga0265316_10002303_pt1 | contig 19957 bp, 17 predicted proteins | sample 4522metaG_FD_202092 | JGI IMG/M metagenome (GOLD analysis project Ga0265316, IMG submission 202092) | Rhizosphere microbial communities from Carex aquatilis grown in University of Washington, Seatle, WA, United States - 4-5-22 metaG | ecosystem: Host-associated > Plants > Roots > Rhizosphere >... | reverse complement strand
AACGCGGCGGCGCGCAGTAACCTCGCCGTCAAGCAATACGGAAATAGTCTCGACAGCAGCCTGGAGTAGCCCAGGAGCAAGCTCGGTTGCGCTCTGGGTGATCAATCGGCACGCGCCAGTCTCGAACTGTTGCGAGAGTTCATCGACGCCGTCCCGAAGGCGGCCGTGCACGCCGTGCGCAATGCGTACTTCGGCGAGGAGAGAAAGTTCGAGCTCTACAGGGATCCAAGATCCGCAAAGAGGTGGAGAGCCGCGGAGGCAAGTCGATAACGCTCCCCGACCTGGCCGATCGCGTCGCCGATGACATCTACGTAAGACGCATCTCGCTCAAGTTGGCAGCGCCGAAGGTTCCCATCGGCAATCGCGCGGAGCTCGGGAGGTGGCGCGGGGATGTGGGCAAGGTCCTTGCCGGGGTCTTGTCGTGAGCGTCGAGGAGACGTTCGCGAAGGTAGTCGGTCGACAGGCGTCGGACGAAGAGCGACAGCGACTCTACCGGCTGCGCGAAGCGCTAGGGCTACGGGACAATGACGCGTTCTGGAGCATCGTCATGGCGCTCGAGTATTACGACTCCTTCTTCCGGCAGTACCCCGCGCAGCTCGCAGCCCACACCCAACGCTGCATCGAGGATGCACGGACTGCGTTCGCGGCGGCGGCCGAGCGCGATGCCGCCCACGCGCAGCGGACGCTCTCGGAGAAGGTCGCGGAGACGAGCGTCGCGATCGCGCGCCGCTTGGCCGAGAGGCCCGTGGGGATTCACCGGGTGACGATGCTTGGCCGTGGGGGTGGCGTTCGGAGGGCTGTGCGTCAGCGCGGGGTACAGATTGGCTGCGCCCGTGAGGCCCTTTTGGGTAGCGAAGCGGGAGACGACCGCACCGTTGCAAAGAGCGGCGGCGGTGATGCTGAGGGCACCGGCCGGGTGGATAGTGTTCGCGCTCTGGTACCGGCCGCGGTGTACGGCGCGAGGACGGGCTGGTAACGGCTTCGAAGTCGGTCCAGCGGCGCGACAAGATCCTCGGCTGGGGCATCGTCGTCGCCTGCGTCTTTGCGAGCACCGCTTGCCTGGTGACGATGGCCAAGCTGATCTGAAGAACCAAATGCGTCAGCGGAAGTTCGCGGTCTGAAGAACCGAATGCTTCAGCTGAGCTTGAAGTGGGTTGTGCGCGGCAAGCTTGGCCAAGAGGCATGGGCGTCGTTCTCGACGTTGTGCAGGAGCAGCTCATCCGGGGCGCGATGAGACGGCAAACGGAGTTGCCGGATCGCGTGCGCGTCCCGCACGAGGCAGGTAAGTTGGCTCGCGCGTCCCGAACTCCTTCGGCAGCCGAACACGGCGGACGCACGGCAAGTGATCGCCGTGCTGACGCATTTGACCGGCCGTCACTTCCACGCAAACAGTTCTGTTGGCGGGGAGAAGCCCTACACCTCCTTCGGTCCGATTTCGGTACAATGTGTCCGGCGATTCGAAGTCGTGTTGGGTCAAAGGGGGAGGCAGCGGTGGTGCACCTGCATCGGCTCGTTCGAGCCGTGGTGGCGCTTGGCCTGTTGGCCGCGAACAGCTGTCAGGGCAACTCCAGCGGCCCTTCCGAGAATAAGCCCGACGGTTCGCGGGCTGCCGATGCAGCTACCGCGGAGCCGGACGGGGTCGCCGGCGAGCTGCTCGTGCCCGACGCGGCGTCAGTAGCGCTTCCAGCGCTGCCGTCCCCGAACGTGATTACCGCGCAGCTGTGGGCTTCCATCCCGGTTTCCGCGGTCCGCCGTGTCCGTATGCGCGACGACATCATCTACGTAGCGGCGGATCCTGAGCCGCTTCGGATCGACTGGAGGTCGCAAACCTATCGGAAGCTTGGGCGACCTGCCGATGCGTCCCAGCTTACCCAGGACATCGTCGTCCCGATTGGCGGCAGCCGCATCGTGACTATTTTCGCTTCCGCGAGCGAAGCGACGATTCGGTCGTCTCGCGACGATGGGGCTACGTGGATGGGGGCTAGCGGCCCGCCTGCGACATCGGGCATCCCCTCGTCGCTCGTCAGCTTCCCAGACACGAGTTCCGGTCCCGGCCGAACATTTATGGCGTACGGCGGCACCAGTTTGGAAGTCTCCGACGACGGTGGACGATCGTGGACGCTCGTCATCCCGGGGGGGTCGGTCCCCGCGCAAGGCTTTACTCTAAACGGTGCCGGTACAACGCTATGGTGCGTTGCCGAAGCCGTACCCGATCGAGTGGCCGCATTCTGGCTGAACGTCACTTCCGGCCAAAGCCTTCCAAGCGTGTGGCAAGAGCAGGTGCTCGACGGATGGGACGCGAATGGGGTTTACAGCGCAGAAGGCGACCCGTTCGCTCCCCTTGGAATCTACATTGGCGGTGAGGGGCGACTGGGTTATCTCAGGCCGGATACCGACGGGGGCATCATCGCCGAATCCCGATGGGTCACATCGCCCGAGGCTGGCCCATATACCTATATCGTAGCCATCCTTCCGTCGTCGACGGTAGCGGATTCGGTGGTGTTCGGGGGTGGAGAGCAAGGTGGGGGTCCAGCACGCGTTCTTGAGGCCGCAGGCGGGGGCGCCGCTACTCAAGACGTAGTCCTCGACGGTAGCCCCTCGGGTACGGTCCGAGGCATTGTCCGGGCTGACACGCGGCTGCTTTTTTTCGTCGACACAGGCGCGGCGCTTGAAATTTATGCCATCAGCCGCTGACACGCAATTGGCCGAAGAAGGGCGTCTGAAGGCATACGCCTTCCGGGCGTACCATCCTCGACGCTCTCGCACGGTCCCAAAAGTCGATCGCGCCGAATTTCGCCGAAAGGTCGGTGGTTATCGTTCGAAGGCGGTGGGGCACTTACTCCTTCCCCAGATAGCGACCGCGCTCGTCCAGTAGCGAACGCACGCCCGCGGCGGCCAAACGTCGCGCCTCGAGCTCTCGCGCGAGCTGCGCGACGACGCCCAATTCCTGGGCGGCCGACGCCCGAGCGAGGGCGATCGCGAGCGCGTCCTCGACGGTCAGGGGACCCGCTGCCGAGTGAATTTCGTTTGGCCCAATCACGACCTGCTCACGCGCACTTACGTCAACTCGCGTAGGGTCATCTTTACCCGCGCGTCTGGCGCTTCCTCATCGTATGGGCCGTCCACACGGGCTCGTATGTCGGGGCGCTGCTGGGAGTCGCGGGAGCGACTACCCTCGTCGTGATTCGACGAAGGGACCGACCCTCGGAGGGCCCCGCTCCGGTCCGTACCGCCAGGCAACGGCGGCGATCCACTTTGTTCCTCGCAGCTTCCTTGCCGGTGGTCTACGTGCTGTTCTGCGTCGCCGCGCGCGTCGGCTACCGCGTCCTCCTTTACCCTGCTCCGCCCGGCGCGCCGCTTTCGCTACCTGCCGACGACAAGGTGCTCTCGCTCCAGGCGGAGGACAGGGTCCCCGTCGTCGCGATCGAGCTCCCTCCCCCGGACGATCGCGCTCGAACCGTCGTCATCTTCCACGCCAATGGCGAGACGATGGACGCGCGCCTCCCGCTCGCCATGGCCCTCCACGCACACGGACTCGGAGTGGTCCTCGCAGAGTACCGGGGATACGGCCTCGCGCGCGACGCGGGTCGTCCCGACGAGGCGGGCCTGTACGGCGACGCGTCGGCGGTGCTTGACGCGCTTCAGCGCCAGGGCATCGGCCGCGATCGGGTCGCGCTCCTCGGCATCTCCCTCGGTACCGGCGTCGCTGTCGAGATGGCCGTGCGCGGCCGGGCGGCCGCACTCGTCCTCGTGAGCCCCTACACCTCAATTCCCGCGGTGGCTGCCGCGGTGCTCCCTTTCCTACCGGCCAGATGGCTCTGCCCGGACAAGTTCGATACGCTATCGAAGGTGCCAGGTCTGCGCATCCCAGCGCTCCTGATCCATGGCGATGCCGACGAGGTTGTGCCGTTCGCCATGGGCCGACAGGTCGCTGCGGCGATCCCCGACGCGACGATGAGGGTCGTCGCAGGCGGGCATCACAATGACCTGTTCCCCACCGAGCCGAGGCAGCTCTTGGAGGCTATCGTCGAAGCGGTAAGGCGATGACGACGGACTGCTCGACCGCAACTGGTCGCTACAACGCGTGCCGCGCGGTCGGCAAACATCGCCAAACGAGCCGCGACCGCGGCGAGCGGAAGGAGGAGCCCTCCTGGGCGGGCGTTCACGCCGGAGGAACCAGCGCGCAGTGGCAAGAGGCGACGTTGTCGAGATGCTCCCGCCGCGGCCCGTCGGCACCGTCTACTCTCCCGAGGCTCGCCGCTCGAGCCGCCGAGCCTCCAGTTCCTTCACGAGTTGCAGGACGACGTCGAACCGCCCCGCGGTGGACGCTTCGGCGAGAGCCCGCGCGAGCGCCACGTCCACGGGATCGGCTTCGCGTGCGGCAGCACGACGCGGCAGCACGCTGCACGATGGCTCACCATGTGGCGCGGTTTCGTTCACCGATGACGCAGAATCCAGCGCGATCGTGAAAGATGCTTCGTCTGCACCCGGCTTTAGGTTCCGCCGCCGCAAGGCGTAAGGGTTCAACTCCCTTCCCGTGCACTTTTTACACGCTCGTTTTCGCGAAGGTGACCCAGAGACGATATTCCGGTCAGGGTCCGCCTGCGAGAGCTCGCGCTCCTTCTTCTTAGGCGGCAAGCTCGCGTCGTGGGGGCGCTCGGTCATGGCGGAGGAACGGTTGAAGAGAATGATGCTGGCGCTGGGACTAGCGGGGCGCGTCGGGGCGATGACGCGTAAGACACGTCATCCGTCCGGGTGCGCGGCCGCGATTAGCTCGCGGGCCAGGTAGCGCTGCTCGCGACGCCGCCCGGTGACCTCCTCGAGGATGTGGGCATCGACCAACTTGCGAATGTTGGCCGACGCCGCCGCGGGCGTGACGTCGAGGAGCTTGGCGGCTTCGCCGATGGTCATGGCCGGGAGGCTGAACAGAGCGTCTACGAGCTTGAGCAAGAGGGCGCTCGACCGAGCCGACGACAGGCGGGCTCGGTAGTCGCGCCGCAGCGAGACGAGCGCCTGCGCGCGCGAGCTCGCCGCGTGCGCCGACTCGCCGATGGCGTCGAGGAAGAAGCTCACCCACGCGAGGAAGTCGCCCGTCATGCTCACCCGCAACATCAGGTCCCCGTATTCGGAGCGCCGCCGCTCGAAGTAGGGGCTCAGATACAGCGAAGGTCCGTCGAGCCGCTCGTAGGCGCACAGGATGAGCGGGATGAGCAAGCGCCCCACGCGTCCATTGCCGTCGCGGAACGGGTGAATGGTTTCGAACTGGTAGTGGATGAGGGCGAGCCGGACGAGGGGCGGCAGCGTGCTGTCAGCCTCGGGGTGGATCGTGCGTTCGAGGTCGAGCATGCACGCGTCGAGCGCGCCCGGCGGGGGCGGGACGAAGCGCGCCTCGCGGATGTCGCGCGTCGACCCGATGAAATTCTGGACCGTGCGGACCTCGCCGGGCCGCTCCTCGTCGCCGCGCACGCCGCGCATCAAGATGGCGTGCAGCTCCTTGATGAAGCGGACGCAGACCGGCAGCTCGCTCAGGCGCGCGAAGCCGTGGTCCAGGGCATCCATGTAGTTGAGCACCTCGCGGGTATCCGAGGCAGGCCCCGACCCGGTAGCGTGGCCGCCCTCCACCTCCAGGAGGACGAGCTGTTCGGGCGTCGTCACCGTTCCCTCGATCCGGCTCGACGCGATCGCCTCACGGCGCAGGAATGGACGGCTCAGAAGGTGCACGTTGAGGTCGGTCCCCATGGCCCGTAGCATCCCGGTGAGGTGCCCCAGCTCCCGCTCTGCGGTGGTGAGCGACCGGACCGCCGCGGCGTCTAACTCAAGCGTTTCCGGGGCCGGGTCGGGCACGAACGCCACCGCTCCACGCTCCGCGGGCACGAGCTTGCCAGGTGCTTTCGTAGTGAAGTCGGATGCTTGCACGATCTAGCTTAGGAAGCTTGGGTACCTGGGAAGATACTTTAGGAAACGCCCCGAACCTAAATTAGCGCATGCCGGGGTCCTCGCTCGCCTCCTTCGGCGCCGAATGGGATCCCGCGAAGCTCCAACCGCACGCGTCTCGCTCCGTGCAGGAGGTGCGCGACGGAGCGATCGCGCCCCCGGCGTGCGAGGGCCTCGTAGGTGGTTCGTCGCAAGGGGTAAACGAGCGAGGCGTGAACCTCGTCGGCGGAGTACAGGGCCGCGTACGCGAGCACCTGGTGAATGTCCGCGCGGTGCGCCTCGCGCGCATCGTCCGTGAAGCGCTGCCATCCGTGCTCGTCGAGCTCGGCGAGGTGGGCCTTGTACTTCGCGTCGACGATGTGAACCGCGTTGCTCGTGAAGACGACGACGTCGGGAACGAGGTGGCCTAGCGATCGATGCGATGGATCCGTCCATTCGAGGGGGAAGACCGTCTCGCGCTTCCGTCCGACCCGGACGCTTCCACCGACAAGCGCGGCCTCACGTCGTACGAGGGCCTCGACGTAGTTCTCCCACAGCTCGTGCAAGGGCAGCGCCCAAGCCAGGCCATCCATCTCCCGTCCGCCGCCGAGCCCGCGTTCGTCCACGACCCACCCGAGCGCTTCGAGGCCGCGACGGAGAGCGGTAGCCAGCAGCCGATCGCTGGCCTCGACGCGTTCGAGGTCGCCTCGTCTCGGCACGAGGGGGAGGACGTCACGCACACGAAAAAGAAGTTCATCGGCCAGCGAGACGAGTAGGCGCGCGATGGGGTCGCGTCCGCCGACCACCGCGAGCTCGGTCCGAACGCGCTCGAGCCCCCACCGCGCCATCCTCCGGACGAGCGGGTCCGCCGATAGCTCGGGGTAGCGACAAGGGAGGTTCGCCCAGCGGCCGCTCGTGAGCGACTCGTTGATGTACCGACCCCATAGGATGCGCCCCCTGGGCTTGCGAAGGACCTCCTCTTGCGTGTGGTAGCCGCGGCGGAGGGCATCGAGGAGCTCCGCGATCCGGGCTAGCACTGGGCCGGCGAGGACCCAGGGGGGGACCTCCCGGCCGCTGCCCGGAACGAGGGGCCCTTCAAGAAACTCCGGCGCAGCGGCCCAGCCAGTCTGAGAAAGCACGCTGCCCACGCCTGCCCAGCCAAAGCGGGGCTCGACGACAAGCCCCGCCGTCACGTGTCCAGTCTGGGCCGACCGGAGCGGATGGCCCCTGCTCGCCCGCCAGGTACCAGCCTGACGCGAACGCCCGCCTCTGAGGACCCGATCTCGGGGCGCACGTCGAGCTTGGTCAGCGCTGGCTCGTTCATGCGGAGGAAGGAATCCGCGAACGGTCCCCATCCGCCGCCGCGCTGGGCCGGTGCGAAACCGTCGGCGTCGAGCGTCACGCCGGCGCCGTGGTCGCGGGCCTTGAGGAGGGGCTTCTGGGGGGCCGCGGCTCCGGCGTGTCGCGGCGCGACCCGAGCCGGAAGACGGCGCTGACCGCTACGCCGACTTGCCATCAGCCCGCACCGTGTCCTCGAGCGCGTCACGAACGGCGTAGAGCTCGTGGGCGCCCGGGCCAAGAAGCCCCTGCTGCAAGTACTCGTCGAGAAGCGGGATGATCTCGAAGCGGAGCCGGTCGCGGAGCTCGTCCTCGTTCTTCACGAGGAAGTAGGCGTGCCCGGGCATCAGCTGGAGCGCGTCGCCGGGCGCGTGCTCGACGAACACCTCCGCTACCAGATCAAAGGCGGACGTTGCGGCCTGAACGCCGCGAGCCGCGACGGCAGCACGCTCCGGCGGAAGTGTCACGAAGGCGAATCGGCGCCGTACCGCGAGGTCCATGGACGCGATGCTCCGGTCCGCGGTGTTCATCGTCGCGAGGACGTAGAGGTTCGTCGGGAGCGACAGTTCGGTATCGCCGTGGACAGGATGCGGCAGGTGTACGCGTCGGGCTCGCTCGCCGCCGATCTCCGTCGGTTCGAACAGGTAGATCGCCTCGCCGAGCACGCGCCCGAGGTCGGCCCGGTTGATCTCGTCGATGACGAACAGAAATGGAGCGTCCTTCGCGGCTCGCGCGGCTTCGAGGAGCCATCCTGGGCGGACATCGAAGCGGAGCGTGCGCTCCTTCGCGTCGGGGGAGAGGCCCACCACGAAGTCCTCGTACGTGACCGCCGGGTGGAACTGCACGGTCAGGCCTCGCCCGCCGAAGAACTGACGGCGGATCTCGTCCGCCATGCGCGTCTTGCCGGTCCCAGGCGGGCCTTGCAGCACGACGAAGCGGCGCGAGCGCAGCAGCTGGTGGACCTCGTCGATGGAAGGGACAGCGAAGATGTCGTCGCGAAGCTTCGCGTGGAAGGCGTCGTACTCGGGCTCGTACGCCCTCATGACCTGCCAGCCCCGCTCGAAGGCATAGAGGTCGAGGAAGGCCTGAACGACGGCGCGCGCGGCATCGAGCTCCCGGGGAACGACGGCGCACGCGTAGAGCTCCGCCCCGTAGCGCTTGAAGACGTGCTCGAAGCCCGGGTACTTGTCGCGCGCCGTCTTGGGCACGGACGTTCCCAACGCGGAAGGGTCGTGCTTGACCCAATTCTCGACGCCCATGCGGGCGAGGTACCGGCGGAGCGCGGTCACCCGGCGCCGGTGCCCCGGCCGCGTGAGGATGCCCTCGTCCGGCGCGAGGCCTCGCGTGCCGCTACATCGCTCACATCGAGGCGATGGAGTGGCTCGGGCGCATCCGGCTGTTCCTGCGCAAACACAGCTGGATCCCCGAGGACGAACGAGAGACCGGCGAAGAAGGAAGGCTTCCGGCGTAGCGAACCCACGCCTCTGCAACCCCGCTCGCTCGTCCGGCGCCGGCGGTAGAGCGCCCACGGGTTCGGCGGCGGGGGCCGGGGATGCGGTTCACAGTAGGGCGTTATGTTTTGGGCGGTGAGCAGCTTTTGCGCGAGCATGGAGGTAGCGGTGTCGCCAACAGCAATCTGCGAGCCGGCGTCCGTTCCAAGCGCAAGCGAGCTCTTTCGGTGCGGTGCGACTGGCACCAAGTTACGCGCTGGCGAGCCGCGGCTTCGGTCCCGTGGTTCCAAGCACGCCAGCGGAACGCGCGGCGTGTATCGCGCCGGTGCGGGTCGCAACGCCGAGCTTCTTGTATGCGTTCTTAAGATGCCACTTTACGGTGTCGAGCCCGATCCCGAGCGTGGCCGACACGTCCTTGTTGACCATTCCTCCTTCGATGAGGCGGAGGATTTGCAGCTCGCGAACGTTCAGCGGCTCAATCAACGAGGGCCATGCGCTTGCAACGGGCGTGGCGGAGCCCGTCCCCCCGACGGGCGGCGCGACCGCGACTGCACCCGCGGAGCGCGCGACCCCCAGGAGGCGCCCGACGTACCGTGACGCCGGGAGTCGGCGAAGCAGCAGGTGGAGCGCCTGGCCTTCGTCCGCCAGCGTTCGGACGGCGCCCTGCTCTTCGCCAAGGACAAGCGCAGCGGCGAGCTCCGCGCGCGCGGCCGTCCCGTCGCCGGCGGCTTGGATGGCGAGGGCGGTGACGACGCGCACGGAGAGCTCGAAGCGACGTCGACCTTCGGCTTGGGCGCGATCCCGCAGATCGACGAGCAAGGGCAGCGCGGACGTCGCGTGTCCGCGGGCGATCGCTACCCGCGCCCGGGCAAGCACCCCGAGCTCCCACGCCTGCTGACGATGCGCGTCCGGCGGGCGGGGGCCGCTCGGGGCGTCGCATCGCCGGGCTGCTAGATCCACATCGCCCGCCGCGAGGTGGATGCGCACCTGTTCGAGCATCACCGCCGCTGCGAGGCGCTCGAGTCGGCGCGATGCCGCCTGACGCGTGCACTCGTAGATCTCCGCGCGCGCCGCGTCGTGGTCGCCGCGTGCCTCGTTGAGTCGGATGCGCGCGACGTAGATCGCGATGGGAATGTCGGGGATGCCGCTCTCGCGCACCGAGAACGCCGCTTCGAGCAGCTTGTTCGCGCCGGCTAGATCGTCGCGCTCGTAGCGAATTGCGCCGAGGAACGCCGACGCCATCCGGGTCGCGTAGCCGTGGCGGCCGACGTCGCGCACCGCGACGTCGAGCGCACGCTCGAAGCTCTTCTCTGCGCCATCGAGGTCGCCGAGCTCTTGCTGCGCGAGCCCCTCGATGCAACGCCCGTATACCGCGCTGAAGCTCCCGCGCGCGCGATCCTGATGGGGACGTCCGCTCGTCACGGCGCCACGCGCGGCCGCGAGGCGCCCGCGGCGGAACTCGGCGAACGCGCGCACGTTCGCCGCCACGCCGAGCAACCACGGCTCCGTGCGCAGGTGAGGCATGGCTCGTTCGAGCAACGGCGCGATGCGCTCGGGATCGTCGAGCTCGAAGCCCACGTTGACCGAGCGGATGAGATCGAGCTCGGCTGCCTGCGCCGGGTCACTCGGTGCGAACGCGTCGAGCATCGCGCCGGTCTCGCCGGGCAAATGCAGCAGGCACCTGGCCCAGGCGATCGCGACCTGGAGACCCGGTCGATCGGCAACGGCCGAAGGGGAGAGCTTGTCGACGAGAGCGAGCAAGAGCGACATCCGGCTCTGCTCGACGAGCAACATCGCGTCGCGTTCGACGAGCTCGACGGCACGATCGGCGGCGCTCGCCGAGCGCGCGTGGCCGACCGCCTCTTCGATCAGGCCTTGATTCGCGAACCACTCCGATGCGGCGAGATGGAGATCGCGAGCGGACAAGTCCGGGGAGGCAGCGAGGCGTCGTCGCAGCAATTCCACGAACACCTGGTGGTAGCGGAACCAGCACCGTTCGGCGTCGAGAGCGACGAGGAATAGGCCGGCCTCCTCGGTTCGATCGAGCAGTTTCTGGCTCCCCGTCTCGCCGGTCACCGCATCGCACACGTCGGCGCACAATCGATCGAGCACGGAGGTCTTGACGAGGAAGCGCGCCCACTGCGCATCGAGGCGATCGAGGATGTTCTCGGCGAGGTAGTCGGCGACCGCGCGGTTTGCACGCGCCAAGCCGGCGATGACCTCATCGGCTTTGCGATGGGCTGCGCCGCGCAGCGAAATCGACACGAGTCTGAGCGCGGCCGGCCAACCCTCCGTGCGATCCCACAGCGCGCGGGTCGCGGCGGCGTCGAGCACCGGCTGGCCGCTCTGGTTGAGCAGGGCATCGGCCTCGTCTGCGTCGAACCGTAGGGCCCGGGCGTCCACCTCCGTGAGCTCGTCGTGCGCGCGCAAGGCGCCGAGCGGGAACGGCGCGGGCGGCCTCAGCGTGAGGATGAAGTGCAGGTTGTCGGGACTTCGCGCCACGAGAAAACGCAGCAGCTCCCGTGCGCGCGGATCGGTGATGCAATGACAGTCGTCGAGGATCACCGTGGCGCGTTTTTTGGTGGACGCGATGGCGTTGATCGCGGCGGCGAGTACGCGCGACGGCGCGTCGGGGGCTCCGTCGGCGAGCAGCGACGCGAGATCGCTGTCAACGGCGGGCTGCGCTCGATGGAGTGCGGCGAGCAAGTACTCGCAGAGCCGCTCGGGGTTGTCGTCGTCGGCATCGAGGCTGAGCCACGACACGGCGTCGCCAGCGCGAGCGAGCCGCTCGCCCCACTGCGCCGCGAGCGTCGTCTTGCCAAAACCGCCAGTGGCCGCGATCACGCACGCCCGGCAACGCCGAGCCTCGTGGCGCGCGGCAACGTCGGCCAGCACGTGTTCCCGCGTGATCCATTGGGCGCCGCCGCCCGGAGGGCGGAGCTTCGTCGCGATCAGCATGCGGGGACCAACATACGCCACCCGAACGGGTGGTGAAGATCGCCACCCCCCGGGGTGGTGCTTTTGCTCGCGGGCAGGGCGTACCTGTGGGCCCAGAAGGAGACGGTCCCATCGCACGCCTCGACAGCGTTCAGGATCGTCTCGCGAAGTCGTGCGGGCCTACGCCGGTGTTTCGGCTGGGCTCGTCACGGCGGTCCACGAACTTCGGGGCCAGTCCACTGAAACGGCCGACGCAATCGGCAGCGATTTGAAAGGAAGGAACGTCATGGAACTCTTGGCAAGAAGCTGGGGCATTTGGGTCGTCCGCGGAATCGCGAGCATCCTCTTTGGCATCGTGACCATCGTGTGGCCGGGCGCCTCAATCGCCGCGATCGTCTTGATGTTTGGCGTGTACGCACTCGCCGACGGCGCGCTCCTTTTGAGCTTCGGATTGCGCCTGCCGGAAGGGAAAGCGCCCTACGTCGTCCGCGGTCTCGTCAGCGTTGCGGCTGGGGTGATCTCCTTCGTTTACCCCGGACTCACGGCGCTGTCGCTCTACGTCCTCGTCGGCGCCTGGGCGCTCACCGCCGGCGCGGCCGAACTCGCGATCGCGTTCGCGATCCGCAAGGAGGCCGCAAACGTCGTTGGGCTCGTCTTCGCGGGGCTCTTGTCGATGGCGTGTGGTGTCGCGCTCCTCGCGCTGCCGCTCGCCGGCATGCTCGCCCTCATCGGACTCATCGCCGCCTACGCGATGGTCAATGGCATTGTCCTCATCACCGCCGGAGTGCGCATCCACAGCCTGTTCGGTCCGGCCAACGCGACGTGACGGAACGCAACCCACCAATGGAGAGAGAGAAGAACCATGGACAAAGAGATCGTGATTGTCGTGCCCAGTGAAAGCGCGGCCTACGAGGTCGTGAAAGCCCTCAAGGCCCTCGATGAGGAGGGGTCGATCGAGCTTTACTCGTCGACGGTCATCGTGAAGTCCAAGGAAGGGACAGTGTCCGTCAAGGACGCGCGCCATCTCGACGGCGGCTTGGGAACACTCCTCGGGCTCTCCACGGGCGCGCTCGTCGGCCTGCTCGGCGGCCCCGTAGGGCTCGCGATCGGCGCAGCGGTCGGCGGCGCGACAGGCCTCGGCGCGGATCTGGCCTACTCGGGCTTCGCGGGGGACTTTGTGAACGGCGTCGCGACGCGCCTCCAGCCGGGGAGCCACGCCGTCGTCGCCAGCGTCTGGGAAGACTGGACGGTCCCCGTGGACGTCGCCGTGGCGTCCCACGGCGCCGTCGTATTCCGCCAGGCCACGGACGACATCGTGATGGCCCAGATCCGCGCCGAGATGCAGGCGCTCAAGGAAGAGCAGGTGCACGTCGAGGCGGAGATCGCGAAGGCGACGGGCGATGCGAAGACGACGCTCGAGGCAAAGCGCGTCGAGCTTCGCGCGAAGCAGGCCGCCCAGCGCGAACGCCTCCAGAAGCGGGCGAAGAAGCTCGAGGAGAGCTGGGAGGCGAAGATCGCCAGCGTGAAGAAGAAGGCCGCCGAGGCAAAGGCGGGGGCGAAGACGCGCCACGAGGAGCACATGCAGAAGCTGTCGCGCTTCGCGGCCCTGCAGAAGGAGTCGTTCCGCGAGCTTTTCGCGTGAGAACCCCGATTTCGTCGTGAACGCTCCCCCACAGCGTGGCGAAGTACTTGCCGAAGCCAGTCGTCACCAGGTCAGCGACTCCACGACCCTGGCGGCATCGCAGCATCACCATCCCGGCGTCGCGTCGAGCACTTGGCGCACCTTCGATGAAAGCGAGTCCGGCGTGAACGGCTTCTGAATGAATGAGACGCCAGAATCCAGGACGCCGTGTTGAATGATCGCGTTGTCCGTGTAGCCCCTCTGTTCCGCGAATCGCCACCGTTGGCGGTCCGAGCCATGGACTCCAGTCAACCTTCCCTTCGGCCCGGGGCACGTAGATCTTGAAGGTCGTCCCGATACCTGGCTCGCTGTAGAGAAAGATGGTGCCCCCGCTTTTCGAAGGCGTGTTGGGTACATCGATGGGCGCGCACCTCAGGCGACCGCAACGGGTACAGCCGGTGTCGCTGCACGGCCGGCCTTGCCGAGCACCTTGTCTTCGAGGGCCGTCTCGATGACCTGGTCCATTCTGCTCGCGAAAACGAGCTCGAGACCCTTCTTGATCTCGTCAGGCACCTCGTCGAGGTCCGCGCGGTTGCCCTCGGGGACGATGACCCTCTTGATGCCGGCCCGGTGCGCCGCGAGGACCTTCTCCTTCAGGCCACCGATGGGCAACACTCGTCCGCGCAAGGTGATCTCGCCGGTCATCGCGACGTCGTGGCGAACGCGCACGCCGGTGAGGAGCGAGACGAGCGCGCTCAGCATCGTCACGCCCGCGCTCGGGCCGTCCTTGGGCATTGCGCCCGCGGGAACGTGGATGTGGATGTCGCTGTCGTCGACGAAGTCGCGCGAGATCCCGTAGCGCTCGGCGTTCGCACGCACGTAGCTGAGCGCCGCGGTGGCGCTCTCCTTCATCACGTCGCCCAGCTGTCCGGTCAGCGTGAGCTTGCCCTTGCCCGGCATCTTGGTCGCTTCGACGAAGAGAATTGCGCCGCCGACCGGCGTCCAAGCGAGGCCCGTCGCCACGCCCGGGTCCTCGGTACGCTCGGCCACCTCGTTCGTGAACTTCGCCGGACCGAGGCTGCGCCGCAGGTCGTCCTCGGTGCGAACGACCACCTGGCCGTCGACCTTGCCCTCGGCCGCCTGGACCACCACCGCTCGGACGATCGCCGCGATGTGCCGCTCGAGCGAACGGACTCCCGCTTCGCGGGTGTACCGGTCGATAACCGTTTCGACGGCATCGTCCGTCACGTCGATTTGCTCGGCCGTCATGCCGTGCTCGCGGAGTTGCTTCGGTAGCAGGTGCCGCCTGGCGATCGACAGTTTCTCGGCACGCGTGTAGCCGGGGATCTCGATGATCTCCATGCGGTCTCGCAGTGGCGGGGGAATGGTGTCCCCGACGTTCGCCGTCGCCACGAACACCACCTTGGACAGGTCGTAAGGGATTTCCAAGTAGTGGTCGGCGAAGGTGTCGTTTTGCTCCGGATCGAGCACCTCGAGCAGCGCGGACGACGGATCGCCGCGGTAGTCGCTGCCGAGCTTGTCGACCTCGTCGAGCATGAAGACGGGCGTCGTCGTGCCCGCTTTCTTCATGCCCTGGATGATCTGACCGGGAAGCGCGCCGACGTACGTCCGGCGGTGCCCGCGGATCTGCGCCTCGTCATGCACGCCGCCGAGGGACGCGCGCACGAACTCGCGTCCGAGGGCCTTGGCGATGCTCTTGCCCAGCGAGGTCTTGCCGACCCCAGGGGGCCCGATGAGGCAAAGGATCGGGCCCTTGGTATTGCCTTTCACCCTGCGCACCGCGAGGTACTCGAGGATGCGCCTCTTGACCTTCTCGAGGCCATAGTGGTCGGCATCGAGGACGGCACGGACCGCCGCAATCTCGGACTCCGGTGAGGAGCTCGGCTCCCACGGCAAGTCTAAGATCCATTCGAGGTACGTGCGGACCATCCCTGCTTCGGGCGACTGGCCAGCCATCGCGCGCAGGCGCTTGAGCTGCTTCTTCGCGACCTCGGCGGCCGCGGGCGAGAGCTTTGCCTTGGCGACGCGTTCGGCCAGGTCGTCGAGGTCGTTCGACTCCTCTTCGCCCTCGCCCAGCTCCTCTTGAATCGCCTTGAGCTGCTGCCGGAGGATGTACTCCCGCTGGTTCTTGTCGATGTCTTCCTTGACCTGCGAGTTGATCTTGTCGCGCGTGCGCAGGACCTCGGTGCGACGGCCGAGATGCGCGAGGAGCCTGCGGATCCTCGCCTTCAAATCGAAGAGGCCGAGCAGCTCGACCTTCTCTTCGACGGAGGCGTCGAGGTACGTCGAGACGACGTCGGCCAGCTCGCTTAGGGACTCGATCGAGGCAACGCGCTCCGCGACATCGCGAGGAATCGGCAAGAGCTCGAGGAGCTTGCCCGTTGCCTCGCGCAGGCTCAGGCCGAGGGCCTGGAGCTCGTCGTCGTCGCGGGTCGCGCCTGGCCCTATGGGCTCGACCCGCGCTTGCAAGTAGGGCGTATTCTGGTCAAGGGAGTGCAACCGCACACGGGCGACGCCCTCCACCGCGATCGCGTAGGTGCCCCGCCCCTGCTTCTCGACGGCGACGACGCGCGCGAGCGTTCCGAGATCATGCAGATCGGAGCGGGACGGCTCGTCGACGCCCGCCTCACGCTGCGCGAAGACGACCACGTAAGGGATCTTGTCGGCGACGACGCGCTCGACCAACGCTATCGTCTTCGGGCGGCCGACCTCGTAAGATACCATCGCCTTGGGGAAGAGGACGCTGCCGCGCAGCGGCAGCAACGGAAACGATGAATCGTAATCGGGAATGGGCTGACCGGACATGGAGGCGCTCCTCGGCCACGCGCGATGCGCTGCGCGGCGGTACGGGTTCGAGCGACAAGCCTGGGCGTCGCGCGCTCATCGGAAGCCTCATCCGACGAAGGCGAGATGCCCGGCATCGAGTCACCGTAATCACCCCGCCGCGCGGGGGAAGTGTCGTTGATCCGACAACTCCCCGATCGAACCGGTACTAGGGCTTGACGACTTCGCCTCCGAGTCCAACTCCCTTCCCGAGCACTTTCGCGATCGAGCTTCGCCCGTGCGGGTCCTCGCGAAGCTGAGCCGCCAGGCGGTCGACGTTCAAGCCTGCAGCGGGGTCAACTGTTCGGTCAGCTGCTCGTGCCCGCAGGGGGAGTGCCCGTGCATCGGACCTGCGACAGGCATCATCAGACACCGCCTTCGGAGGGCATCCGCCGCCCGTCCCGGTCGGCCCGCCGCGCTACTGATCCCCTGGCCTATGCGGGCTGCGTGATCCAGGCGCGCCAAGCGGGCCAAGTCCTCACGGCATCGGCGACCAAAGCATAGCCGCCACGATTCGGGTGAGCACCGTCTCCAGCAAGAGCCTCCTGCGTCCAAACCGGCGACGACAGCGTCAGACGGCAGACCTCCAGAAACGGGATGCGCAGCGATTCGCACAAGCCCGTGTACTCCGCCGAAAGGGCGCAGATGCGTTCGTTGGCGTCGGCGCCATCGGCAACGCTCGCCGGACCGATCATGAGCGTCGGTAGCCAGTCGCGTGCCGCTTGCAGAATGGTCCGGGCATTCGCGATCGAGTCAGTCGGCTTCACCTGAGGGCTGCCATCTCCGTCGCCTGCCATGCAGTCGTTGGCGCCGAAAGAAAAGACGAGCCGGCAGTCGTGCTCGAGCGGCAACCGAAGTCGGGCCTCACGCATCCAGCGCGCAGCGACGTCCGCGCTGGTGTCACGCCGAATACCCAAGTTGTACGCCGTCACGTTGCGGCCGCCTTGGCGGGCCCTGGCTACCACCCCACCAACCCACCCCAGCCCGTCGTCGTCGCCGGTGCCGTTGACGAAGCTGTCGCCGAAAAAGCAGATCCGCATGTCGTTTCTCGGGCTATTGCGAGCCACGTTGCGCTCAGCGCCTCTCGGCAGGGATGCACTTGATGTTGGCGGCGAACTGCTCGTGGGCGCCGGGATCGACCGGGCGGTGCTTGACCTTTGTGCTCGCGGGGTAGACGCCGAGATAGTTGTCGCCATTGAGGTTTCGCGAGGGCCTGATGGGGCGTGCCGAGAAACCTCCGCCGCAGTTCGGGCACACATTGCCCAGGACGTCCTCGACGCAGCACCGGCAAAAGGTGCACTCGAAAGAGCAGATCATGGCCTCCGTTGATTCGGGCGGTAGGGGTTTGTTGCAGTGCTCGCACGAGGGTCGCAGTTCAAGCATCAGCGTTTCGGCTCCACGCTCACACTTCCCGCAATGACCTGCCAACGACCGCCCTCTTTGCGCCAAGTCCGCGTATATTGGTAAGTGCCGTCGAAGCCGTTTCCGTCGAAGGTGCCCACCAAGAGCGCGCACACCGTCACCCGGGCGAAAAGTTCGTCGACTTCGATGCTCGTGTCTTCGAGGTCGAGCCGGGTGAGGTGGAGCCTTCTGGCAGCGTGCGCCGCCAGGTCGTCTTGCTTTCGCACAATGGCGCCGTCGGGTCCAGCGAAGACGAGATCGTCGTGGATCAGATCAGCGAGCGCGGCGACGTCGTTGGTCAGCATCGCCACTCGCAAGCGCTTTTCCGCGTCGAGGACTTCGTGCTCCAGCGATTTCATCGACGCGGCAGTCTAGACGATCGCCGACCCTGTTCCACGGGCGACCACCAACGATGGTCACCGTCCCCCGTACGTCCGTTGGGCGGAAAAGGCGCCAGGCCAATCGGGGACTTGGGGGAAGACGCACCGACTAGCCTGGCGGAGGAGTAGGACGGCAGTTCGTCGGAAAAGTTTACTGGGGTTAGGCCGCCCCAACGAGCATCGCGGTTTCTTGAAGCGGTCCCGGTGCAATCGCCTGATATATCGCGCGACGATTCGTCTTGGTATGGGCGTTGCTCGTGATGCGGGCCTCTCGTCGGGCTCTCGCGCTGGGACCGACGGCGGGTACACCCAATACGATCGGCTTTCTCCACGAACCGATGACATGGATCGACACCGTCAGAGCTACGCGGTCGGTACCCGAGCATGCACGATGCCGATGTACGGCATGAGAAACCCAGGCCCTGGGTAGAGGGATCTCAGCTGCTGGTGATCCCAATGTCGCACGAGCTTCAGCCCGCGCGCAGCCAGAAAGGCGGACACCTGGTCGGGTTCGGAGCTGATTCCGAAGAGGAAGGGCTCGCCCTTCGACGCCGCGAACTTCGCCTGAGGCACGGCACCTTCGAATCGCTCCGGATGCGCGATGCTTTCGGCGTACGCGTAGTCGAACACGACACTGGACCCAGCGGGAGCGCGCGACGGATCGACCCGGCTACGCCCTTCCGCGCGATGGTGGGCGCGAGATTCTTTTCCGTGGCACGCGCATGCACGTCAAAGTTGGGCACGCCGAAGGCGCAGCCTACTCGCTCATCGAGATGGTCCACCCGCCCAACGTCGGACCCGCCCTCCACCGGCACCCCGGTGGCGACGAAGCTTTCTACGTCCTCGACGGCGAGTACGAGGTCCGCTGCGGCGACCAGGTGTTCGCGGGCACGTCAGGGTCCTTCGTCTTCGTCCCGCGCGGCGCAGCGCATGGATATACCGTCGGTCCGGCGGGTGGTCGCGTCCTCGTTGTCACACCGGCGGGTCTGGAGCGGTACTTTGCGGACGTTGCAGATCGACTGGCAAACGGACCCGTCTCGACGCGGCTACGGGAACTTCCGGAGGTCGTGCCTGTCTCTGTCTCCCGATGGAGGCCCTGATGCCCGTAGTCGCTTTCTCGATACCCATCCTCGCCGGCAAGACGGAAGCCTTTCGGGCAGCACACCGTCGCTTCGTCGTGGATCGTCGGACTGAGTTCGAGGCGTCGCGGCGACGTCTCGGTGTCACGGCGGAGCGAGGCTTTGTTCAGCGTACGCCCAATGGCGATCTCGCGATCGTCGTGTTCGACCTGATCGATCCCGCTCGCATGTTGGCGGGTACGGCTTCCTCGACGGAGCAACTCGACGCAGATTTCCGCCGGTACCTGCTCGACGTCTTCGGGCTCGATCTCACGCAGGCTCCGACGGTGCAACCGTCGGAGCAGGTCTTCGACTGGCACGCGTAAGAGCGCCGGTACACTTTGAGTTTCTTGGGATCCGGGGGAAGATTCCCAAGAGGCCCTAGGACGTGCGCGCCGCGGAGCAGATCGAGCACCGTGCGGCGATCGGATTCGTGCTCTTCGCGGTTGCGTGTGCTTCGCACGCGCCGGCCGAACGGGCGCCCCCGCTCGGCGATTGGTCGCCGCCGCCTCTCGTCGTCAGCGATGCGAGCAATGCGAGCGACGGGAGCGACGCGCAAGATGGGCCTGATGCAGACGCTCCTGGGAACGCTGGCGAGCGCGCCCCGCTCGGCGGATTCCCTGAGCAACTCGAGCTGCTCGATGGCAGAGACAAGGTCGGCGTCGTCTCCGTGCCCCTCGGCGCCCGCGAGCCGCGGCCGATCATGATCGCGCTCCACGGCGGAAGCGAGAAGCCCGAGCGCGCCTGTGCCGCGTGGCGCGGCATCACGGAGGCTTACCCCTTCGTGATCTGCCCGCGCGGCTGGGGCGGGAACGAATCGCGGCTCGGATGGAGGAGCGCTTCCGACACGAATCAGCGCATCGCTCGCGCCGTCGCCGCGACGAAGACGACCTTCGGCTCGTGGGTCGAGGACACGCCATCCGTTGTGCTCGCGGGCTTCTCGATGGGTGGCAG
>Ga0265316_10002302_pt1 | contig 19960 bp, 25 predicted proteins | sample 4522metaG_FD_202092 | JGI IMG/M metagenome (GOLD analysis project Ga0265316, IMG submission 202092) | Rhizosphere microbial communities from Carex aquatilis grown in University of Washington, Seatle, WA, United States - 4-5-22 metaG | ecosystem: Host-associated > Plants > Roots > Rhizosphere >... | reverse complement strand
TGCCTGTATTCCCAGTTGCATCGCCAGATCCATGGTTGAGGCCAGATAATCGAAATAGTGGATTTTTTTAGCGATAAACTTCGTACTAAGCCCGTGAGTTATCTCTAAAGCAAAAAGCCTGTCCGGGCTAGACTCAAGCCGATAACCTAAATGCGGCACCGCTACAATATCATAGCCTAGGTCTTTCAAATCCTGGATATGCTTCCACAAGCCCTGCCGGCTAATTCCCAGGCGGCTGGCTATTTCATCGCCCGAGAAATATTCATGCTCCTTTTTGAGATAATAAAGTATTCTTTCTTTCACCCTACGCCTTCTCTCTATTTATCCATCCAAACCACGCACCTTTTTATAAATTAAAGTGAGCACGGAATTTCATTTTCTTTTCTTGAAATACTCTTCAAATTTTCCCCAGAATGGGTCAATCCTGGGGTGCTCAAGCTCATGGCTTTTATTCCCGTTAAAAACACGCATGCCTTTATGCTGCGCAGTTACCTCACCCACAATACTGGCAGGTATCCCGGACCCTTCCAAAGCCGATACAATGGATTTAGCTTTTTTCTTGTCTGCGGTAGCCAATAATGTCCCCTCGCTTATAGATTTATAGGGATCAATATCAAAACAGGAGCAAACCAGGCGTACTTCCTCCTGCAGAATAATCTTATTTAAATCAATACACATACCCACCCGGCTATGCTGGGCAATCTCAAAAAGCCCACCCCATACCCCGCACTCCGTAGCATCATGCATAGCTGTCACTCCGCCTATAGAAGCCACGATAGAAGCATCTTTTACCGTGGACATTTGATAGAAAACATTTTGCGCACGTTTCAAAAAAGAGGCTCCATATTTAGCCTTAATAAATTCCGGAAAATAAGCAGCCATCAAACCGGTAGTTTCAATAGCCGGCCCCTTGGAAACAATAACCGCATCCCCTGCTTTAGCATGCGGATTAATAAGCTGTTTCCTGTTGCCTAAGCCAAGCATAGTTGCTCCGCCAACCATAGGATAGTTGCAGCCGGCATAACGGGCGGTATGTCCGGTTACCACGCTAATGCCCAATATTTTGCATTCCTTGTGCACGGCATCCCATAACCTTATCAATTCATCTTCGGTAATCTGCGGGGGGAGGTTAAGATCAATCGCCAGATACCTCGGCGCAATACCGCTTACGGCAACATCACTGGCAATAATATGCACGGCAAACCAGGCAGCTTTTTCTATACCTAATTCTTTAGCGATAAAAAAAGGGTCTGTTGACAGCACCATTACCTGAGCGCCAAGTTGCACCACGCCAAAATCCACGCCGTTTTGCGGCTTGACCAATACGGAGGCGTCAGGCGAGCCTAATTTATGATATATGTGTTGATTAAAGAAATCGGGATGGATTTTCCCAAGTTTAGGAAGGTTATTTTTCTTCATAAAGCGGGCTCATAGCGCGCAATTTTTTAACAACCAAAGGTAGTTTTTCAAGAAAATATTCTATATCACTTTCCTTGGTCCAACGGCCAAGAGTAATCCTAAGTGAACCATGGGCAGTTTCATGATTTAAACCAATGGCCAATAAAACATGCGAAGGCTCTAAAGAACTTGAAGTGCAGGCTGAACCCGTAGAACAAGCAATGCCAAGCAGATCCAAATTCAAAAGCATAGACTCCCCTTCAATATATTTGATGGAAAAATTGACATTATTCGGCAGCCGCTTCTCTGGATGGCCATTAAGTATTACCTCCGGTATACGAGCGGGAATCTCCTTGATTAACTTGTCCCGCAAGGCGCTTTGAAATTTAATTTCATTCTTCATGTTCTTTTGACAAAGTTCGATTGCCTTGCCCAATCCGACTATCCCGGTAGTATTATAAGTTGAGCCGCGCCTGCCCCTTTCCTGATCACCCCCGCGCATAAATGTTTCCAGGCGGGTTCCTTTGCGCACATATAAAGCACCTACTCCTTTTGGACCATAAAATTTATGCGCGGAAAGCGATAAAAGGTCTACATTAAGTTCATCAATATTTACCGGAATATGCCCTATAGTCTGCACCGCGTCGGTATGAAAATAAACTCCTTTTTCTTTAACAATTTTACCCAGCTCGGAGATAGGTTCGAGCGTACCAATCTCGTTATTGGCCTGCATTATACTGACCAGGATAGTCTTATCAGTAATCGCCTCCTTTAACTCTTGGGGAGAAACCAAACCATTTTTATCTACCTTAAGATAGGTAATCTTAAAACCTTTCTTTTCCAGGAATTTAAGCGGCTCGATAATAGCATGATGCTCAATAGCGGAAGTAATAATATGATTGCCTTTTTTCTCCAGCGCGTAAGCAGAACCTAAAAGCGCAAAATTATCTGACTCTGTGCCTCCGGAAGTAAAAACAATCTCCTCAGGCTTAGAGCCGATAAACTCGGCGAGTATCTCACGAGCATCCTCAACCCCTTTTTTAGCCTCTTGCCCATAGGCATGCAGGCTTGAGGCATTGCCGGACTTCTCAAAAAAATATGGCTGCATCGCGGCTAAGACTTCCGGATCGGTTGGCGTAGTTGCAGCATAATCAAGATATACTTTTTTCATTAATTACCTCATTTAAACTACCTGTTCGATATCCCTCTAAATCTAACGTAATATAGTTATAACCTAAATTCTTTAATTTATCAACTATTGCCTGGCGATTACGCAAGAGCCGGTTAATATCTTTCTTCTCGACCTCAATCCGGCAAAGTCCATTATAGTGGCGCAGCCTAACCTGCCTAAACCCCAAGCTAATTAAATAAGCCTCTGCCTGATCAATACGCCTGAGCAGACCGGCGGTAATTTTAGTGCCGTAAGGAATGCGCGAAGCAAGACAGGCTAAAGACGGTTTATTCCAACTAGACAAACCCAATCTCTTACTTAATTTGCGGATATCTTTTTTATTAAAACCCGCTTCCAACAAGGGAGATTTGATCTTAAGCTCTTTTTTGGCGATACTCCCCGGACGATAATCTAATTTATCCGAAATGTTGCTGGCATCCAAAACACAATTAAACTTTTTTTTTCTGGCAATAACAATTAACTTAGAAAATAATTCCTTTTTACAAAAATAACAACGCAGAGCGGAATTAGCGGTGAATTTTTTATTGTCTAATTCTGCGGTTTTAATTACCTTAAGCTTTACCCCTATACCCCTGGCCAGTATTTTTGCCTTACGCAGTTCATCTTTGGGGTACGTGGCAGAAACCGCGGTTACTGCCAGGATATTTGTTTTTGGCAAAATCTGCGCACAAAGCTTAAGTAAAAGTGCGCTATCTTGACCTCCGGAAAAAGCAATTACGCATGACTTATACCCGCAGATTTTACGCTTAAGGCAAACAAGCTTATGTTGAAGAGTCATTGCTGATTTATTTTACAGGGCAACGACTTCTTTTATTTCCGGTACTTCCTGCTTCAAGATCCTTTCAATACCCATCTTCAAGGTCATTGAACTCATCGGACAGCAGCCACAGCTACCTTTTAGTTTTAACTTAACAACCCCATCACTGGTTACATCAATTAATTCAACATTTCCGCCATCTGCTGCAAGCATGGGCCTAACCTTATCTAAAGCCTTCTCAATTCTTTCTCTCATTTTTTACCCCTTTCTAATTAACTCATTGTACCACTACAAACAATACCTACAATTTATTTTTCTTCTCTTTCGCCTTGATTTTATTCCAGTTGGCAATAATCTGACGCGTAGAGCTGACTTTGGTTTTGCCGAAAACGTGCGGGTGCCTGCGCTTTAATTTACTTATTAACCCTGCGATTACCTTCTCGATATCAAACTTTTTCTGCTTTTGGGCAATCTGGGCATTAAACATTACATGCAGAAGAATATCCCCCAGCTCCTCCTGCATATGCTGGTAATTATTCTTTCTTACCGCGGCAATAAATTCATCCACCTCTTCTTTTAAATCCTTAATCAGGCTCTTATGCGTTTGTTGCTTATCCCACATGCAACCGCGCTTACTATGCAGGATAACAAAAATATTCTTTAACTCTGTAAACCTGGTATTTTTAGCCATTTTCCCTAGAATTTGTTTATTGCAAGATAACGGAAGGCGCTTAATGCGGCCTTTGAGCCTTCTCCGGCGGCAATAATAATCTGCTTCTCCGGCACATCCGTAACATCTCCTGCGGCAAAAGCCCCGGGGATATTGGTTTCATTACGCAAATTTACCTTTATTTCCCCTGAGCTATTTTTTTCTACATCCCCGGCGAATGCAGAGTTAGGAACAAGCCCAATCTCCACAAACACCCCTTGCACGGCTAAATCTCTTACCCCTGTATTATTTTTAATTTTAATCCCATTAACAAATTTATCCCCTGCTACTGATATAACCTGGTAATCATTAAAAACAACGACATTGCCGACCTCTTCAACCTTATGACGCATAATCACATCCCCGCCTAAGCTTGAAGCTTTATTTATAATGTTTACCTGCCTGGCGATCTTAGCCAGCTGTAAAGCAGCATCTAACGCGGAGTTTCCGCCGCCGACAACGGCTACGGTTTTAGCACTGAACAACGGGCCATCACAGGTAGCGCAATAAGTCAGACCGCGGTTCTTAAACTCCTTTTCTCCTGGCACCCCTAGCTCTTTTGATTTTTTCCCCGAAGCAATAATTACGCTCCTGGACTGATAATCTGCCTTATTGGTTTTAACTAAAAACAGCTTTCCAGACTTCTTAAGCCCCAGTACTTCTTCGTTTTCCTTAAGCACAGTATCGTATTTAAGCATATGCTCCTGAAATTTCTGAGCCAACTCGGGACCAGTAATAAACTGATACCCGGTATAGTTTTCAATATCCCCGCTCCAAGCAGCCTGGCCGCCGATATCCAGACTGATCACTAGAAAATTTAGCTTTTTTCTGGCTGAATATACACTAGCGGTTATTCCCGCCGGACCGGCTCCAATAATAATCAAGTCATAAATCTGCATATTTACAACCCTAGCGCGCTCTTTATTCTCTCCTTATCAAAACCTACAATAATCTCACCTTCAATATCCAGGACAGGTACGCCCATCTGTCCGGATTTCTGCATCATTTCATCCACAGCCTGCTGATTGCCGGAAAGATCGATATCTTGAAAATTGATATTATTTTCTTTTAAGAATTGTTTAGCTCGAATACACCAAGGACAAGTAGCAGTACTATAGACTTTTACGTTTTTAGCCATGGTATCACTCCTTTCTTAAATAATGCGGGGCAAGATTAACTATCTCTTCTACTTCAATGACAATTAGATGTTTTGGCCGCGGGAGGCTAGCTTCAGGATGATGAGCATGAGATTTATCCTGCGATAAATTATGCAATAGCCTTTTGGCTAAACGCGCAGTAATATTATCTTCCCAGGATTTGATAAACTCCTGGCTGATTTCATTATCAGAGATAACCTTAGCTTTTCCTTTAAGGCAATAACCCATGAATTTATGTTCATCAACCGCGCTGATACTTACCAGGGAATTACGCTTAATATTCTCAGCAGTTAAGCCATAATAAACGTCCATCAGATAAATCTGCCCGTTGGAGTCAATCTTAACCATATCCTTGCATGAGTTATGGGGAAATCCATTTTTATCTATCGACGAGACTATTACGAAACCCTGGGTGCGTAGAAAATCGATGACTGCCACTGGAATTTGTTTCATTTTTTATCTTAAGAGTTTAGCGAATTGATTACCAAATTCAAAACAAGCCTTTAATTCTTCTTTATTCGGGACATATTTAACAGATACGCCGGCAGCGCTAACATCAACCCCGCTGTCTTTTAGCGTCTCCTGCATCTCCTTAACTGCGCCCCCCGCCCAGCCATAAGAACCAAAAAAACCTACCTGCCTGCCTTTAGGCTTAAGCCCCTTAACTATCTCTAAAAATGCGGCGATATTAGGCAGCATATCATTATCATGCGTAGATGAACCAAACAAAAAACCCTGGGCGGTAAGCATCTGCGTGATTATTTCAGTGCGGTCACTTTCAGCGATATTATAAAGTTGGACCCCTGCTCCAGCGGCAGTTATGCCTTCAGTAATTTGCCTAGCCATCTTTCCAGTTGCACCCCACATAGTTTCATAGGCAACTACGACCTTCTTGTTCGTTTGGCCTTTTGCCCAAGAGATATAAGAATCTATTATGCGTTGCGGATACTTGCGCCAGATAACCCCATGGCTGGGCGCGATCATTTTAATAGGTATATTTAATCTTTGCACCTCTTCAATCTTCTTCAAAATCACAGAACCAAGCGGCCAAAGGATATTGGCATAGTATTTCTTCGACTCTTCCATTAAACTGCATTCATCCACCTGGTCGTCAAAACGTTCACTTGTTGCATAATGCTGTCCAAAAGCGTCATTAGGCATAAGCAGGGCATCTTCGGGACAATACGTAAACATACTGTCCGGCCAATGAATCATCGGTGCCTCAAGAAAAGTAAGCGTGCGTTTGCCCAATTGCAGCTTATCTCCGGTTTTCACTGCCTGAAAATCCCAGTCTCCATAATAATGCTTATAGAGACCCTCCTTACACTTAGCAGTACCTAAGATTTTTGCCTTAGGGCAAAGCTGCATAAGTCTAGGCAATGCTCCGGAGTGATCAGTTTCAACATGATTAGCAACAATGTAATCAATCTTCTCGGGGGGAATGATTTCTTTAATGTTCTCGATTAATTCCTGCGCAAATGGCCCATAAACAGCATCTATAAGCGTTATCTTTTCATCTACAATAAGATAAGAGTTATAAGTCGAGCCTCTTTGCGTGGTATATGTATGCCCGTGGAAATTACGCACATTCCAATCCAGGACACCTACTGAATATATATTAGGCAGAATCTTTATAGCAGCCATTACTTACCTCCTTACTAACAACAGGCAGGATTAATAACCCTGGAAGTTCTCTGTAGCTATTTTTTCGGCATCTAAGCCTAATTCACCGGTTAATATTTTACACATTGCCTCAACCATCTGCGGAGGACCACAGAGATAGAACTTTCTCTCCAGATAATCCGGAATTTCATTTTTTATTACACCGGCGTTAATCTGCCCTACCGTGCATTTAAATCCCTTCTCCGCCTCACACAACACATGCGCTACCCGTAAAAACGGATAACTTCTGGACATGGCGGAAAAATCATCCTTAAAAACTATATCCCGTATAGAACGATTGGAATAAACCAACACAATATCTATACCTGCATTTTTATCAACCGCATATTTGCAAATGCTTCTTATAGGGGTTATCCCTATGCCGCCGGATAGAAAAGCAATCTTATGCGCAGATTCATCCAGGACAAAATTACCCATAGGGTATTGGATATTCACCCTGTCTCCGGCTTTCAAAGTATTCAGTGCCTTAGAGAACTCACTCTGGGTTAACTTCTTAGTAAACTCTAAATAACATTTCTCAGTAGGAGAGCTGGAAATGGAGAGATATCTCTTTAGGTTAGGGTCCCCCTGAAGCATAACCAACAGGAATTGTCCGGCTTTAAAATCCAACCAATCGCTAATCTCCAAACGGAAGCTTTTAATATTGTAATTGCGCTGGATAACCTCTTTTATCTTAACATCAATTTGTGCAAGCATCTTATTTAGAACTACGACAGATGTCAAACCTATTAACCTATTTTCTCAAATTGATCTTTGCCTACGCCGCATTCGGGGCAAACCCAGGTATCCGGTAAGTCTTCAAAGCTCGTTCCGGGAGCAACACCATTATCCGGATCCCCCACTTTAGGATCATAAATATACCCGCAGACCAAACATTTATACTTATTCATTTTACCTCTCTTCGGTTAGATGGTTTTTAAAATCACTCTCTGGGAGGAGCTTTCTTTTCTGGCATCCCCATTTCCGGTGCGCCTTTTTGCTGCATCATTTGCGCCATACCGCACATCTTCATTTTCTGCGGCATCGTGCATGTTAATCCACCAAGACCTTGAGCAAGATTAGAGATTGCGCTTGAAAAGATAACCAAGGCCGCCAGTAAAAGGGAACACACTGTTAAATAACCAAAAACCTTAAGCCGTTTTTCTGTTACCTTGCGCAAAATATAAAGCACAAAAAAACTAATAGTCAAAAAAAGCGAAATCGGCACAATGGCCATTAAAGGACAACATCTCGACATAAACATACCACCCTCCTTTTGTTAAATACAACTATCCTCTGCCTTCTCGATAAATCTTTTAAAACCCGCCATAATAATCCCCTGTTTATTTCTTTAATATCTTTTTTAAATCTTCATCAGGGGTGCTAATCAGCCTTAGGTCAAATTTTTCTTGCAGAACAGCAAAAACATTTTTGCTTACAAAGGCGGGTGGAGTTGGCCCTATATAGATGCCTTTGACATTAAGATACAACAAAGTGAGTAAAATGGCAACTGCTTTTTGCTCAAACCAGGATAAAACCAGGGTCAGGGGAAGCTCATTTACCGTACAATTAAATTCCTTGGCTAAAGCCACAGCAACCGCAATAGCAGAACAAGTATTATTGCACTGACCGAGATCAATTAATCTGGGTATCCCTTCAATCTCCCCAAACTCCAACTTATTAAAACGGTACTTGCCGCAAGCAAGCGTAAGAATTATACAATCCTTCGGTACCCGTTCAGCAAATTCTGTGTAATAGTTGCGCCCGGGTTTTGCCCCATCACAACCTCCAATTAAGAAAAAATGTTTGATCTTACCAGCCTTAACCAACCCCACAATCTTATCAGCCAGCCCCAGGATCGCAGTATGGTGGAATCCGGTTAGAATTTTTTTTCCAGGAGCCTCAAGCAAGCCCGGTAATGATTTTGCTTTTGTAATTAAAGTTTTAAAATCCCGGCTATTCAGATGCGTTGCACCGGCTACACCTGTAATACCTATGGTAAACAACCTATCCAAATAGCTGTTTTCCGGAGGGATTAATACGCAATTAGTAGTTGCTAATAATGCGCCGCTAAAAGCGTTAAACTCCTTTTTCTGTTCCTGCCAGGCCCCGCCATAATTCCCTGCTAAATGTTTAAATTTCTTTAGTTCCGGGTAGCCGTGCGCAGGAAGCATTTCGCTATGAGTATAGATATTTACTCCAGAGCCCTCAGTCTGCTTAAGCAACTCATAAAGATCAAGCAGGTCATGGCCGGTAACTAAAATACCCGGACCGGCTTTAGTGCCGGTTTCAACCTCTGTAGGCACAGGATTACCGAATCTCTGCGTATGCGCCTTATCCAGCATCTCCATGGTTTTTAAATTGATCCCCCCGCATTTTAATACCAATTCCAGATATTGATTCAGATCAAAGCTAACATTAGTTACGGTCTTAAAAAGGGCTTCGTGCATGAAGGCATCCACTTCTTCATCGTGAGCCCCCAGTTCACGGGCATGATACGCATAGGCAGCAATACCTTTTAAGCCATATAAGAGTGTATCCTGCAGGCTCTGGATATCCTCATTCTTACCACAAACCCCTAGTTTTGTGCAACCTGATCCACCTGCTGTTTGTTCGCATTGATAACAAAACATTCAAACACCCCCTTTAAATTTATTCCACCTTTCTTCTCCCACGCACTCTTTTGCCGCTCTACACCAATCCACACAAGAAGGCAGCCGCTCTTTGCAGATTGATTTTTTACACTTTGGACACTTAACTTTAATTTCATCAGAGAAAATCTCCGCCACATATCCACAGTGAATACAAGTTATGCTTTCCGCCTGCGCCTTGCGGGAATCCTGGCCCGGACAGTTATTCATTTAACCTCTTCTCCTTTATATTAAAGAAGCTATGGTTATCTCTTTAAGCTGCTTAAATACACTCTCCTCAATAGAATGCAGTCTTTTTCTTAAAACACATTTACCCTTATCAGGACAAATATTCTTTTTTAAGAAACACCCGCTTAAGCCTGCCTGCCCTTGGAAAATACGCATTATTTCAATTATATGAATCTTCTCAGGAAGGAGTTTTAATTTAAATCCTCCCCCCTGGCCTTTAAAAGAAACCAAAATCATTTTTTTATTTAACTGCTGCAAGATTTTACGCATAAAAGAACGCGGGACACCAAGCCTTTCAACCAATTCATCCACAGTTACAATATTCTTATTTTTTGAAATATAACAAAGCGCGCGCAAGGCATAATCTGTATTTCTAGTTATAAGCTTCATAGTAGTCTCCGAAAAGATAAATTAATTGTGGGGCAGTTTATCGTCATGCCCAGGACAATCTACTGCAGCCCTCTTTACAGTGAGCCACAGGCCTAAGCATATATCTAATCGTTACATTCATCCTAAAATCACCTCCTTCCAACATTGATTTAATGATACCACATTAGTATCATTTGTCAAGTAAAAATTCTAAACAGTTGAGCGCTTGCTTACCCCCCTGAAGAAATGTACCTCGGGAATTTTATTCAGCAGCGGCACAAAAATATTCGAAATTAAAAGCGCAGCCAACTCAGCGTCAAAACTAACTTGCGCCTGAACAAAGACGAAAATTAAAGCTGCTGCCCCAATACCAAAAATCAGCTTGGCCAAAGGCTTGATAGGAGTTGTTTTTGGTTCAATCAACATTATAAAAATATAAAAATAGCTAAGATAACCAAAAATATTTATCAACGGAACCCTGTTTAATACAGCTTGGATGCCAAACAGACCCAGAGCTGTAATAAAATAACCCGTAATCAACTCTAATTTACGAATTTTATAAGTAAAATACAAGCCTACGGGTATGAGTATATACCAAGCAAAAGTTCCCCTCCATTGTGTATTTGCTCCAAATAAAAGGATGCTCAAGAATATTCCGCATGCCGCAGGGTTCAAAACATGCTTCTTATTAAAACAGATCAGGTGTTTCGAAAAGATGGCGGCTAAAGAGGCCAAAACAATGACCCATTTAGGGTTATCGCTGGCCAAAACAAATCCAATGATCAAAGCCGATATAACCGAGCTTTCGGATATAGAAAATTTCCTGATTTTAAAGTAAGAAAAGAATAAATCCGCAATAATTACGCTAATAAGGGCAGTAATTATTGTAAACAAAAAAACGGTATCTTTATCTTTTATCGTTAAAAATACCGCAAACCCTGCCAAGAATATGATCAGCTTTGTTTTAATTGAGAGCGATTTCATCATTTAATATTTTAATTACACGGTATTAACTTAAGCTTACAAAAACTATTCCCATGATGATTAATCCAGTGCCCAACCAGCGTAAAGAGCTGAATTTCTCTTTTAAAATAAACCTGGAAGCCAAAGCAATGAATATATAATGCATGCTGTCGGCAGAAAAAGCAAAATTAAGATCCGCCTTAGAAAGTACGAGCAGCCAAATACATAATGATATTATACTAAATAAAAAACTCAGCCAAAGCCTGGGCTTAATCACTAATTGAAAGATAAATTTAAAGATCTTGATGAAATTAAGTTTGGGGGAGAAATTCAAAGAGTCTATCGTGGACTTTAAAAATAGTTGATTAATCGTATCACACAGGCTGGTAAAGGCAATCATAAAAAGAATAATCAACAACCCCGCTCTCATGTGCTCTGTGCGATCCTTTCTTTACTACTCAAAGAAACAAAGATAACTCCTATAAGGATAAACAATATACCCACCCATCTCAAAGCGGAAATCCGCTCATGTAGGAAGAAAACCGAAACCACCGGGACAAGTATATAGCTGAAGCTGGCTATAGGCACAGCTACACTTAAGTCTATTTTAGAAAGAATCGTAGACCAGATGACAAATACCACAACTACAGTAAGTAATCCTGCCCATAAAAATGGCGAAGAAAGAATCGCTTTAAGGAAAACCAGCGCACTAGAGAGGCCGGTTACTGGAAACCTAGCTTCGGATAGAGCGCCTTTCTTGAAAAAGAAATGTATCGCTGTTTCCAATATGTCGCTGACAAAAAGCAGCATTAATATCTTTAGCGTTACCTTTTTTTTAAACATAGGTTTTATTTTTTATAAGCCAAACCATAAGTGAGAGAACTATGGCTTGGCCTTTCAAATAGCCAAAACCAAGAGAGATAACTTGAATTTTTGTTTATTTTAGCATAGAATAGACAAGTACGTGATAAAAAAGATGTACTTTTATAAAAGTACCTGACTCAAAAAATATAATCGAAAGTCTTAAAATAAATCACACGTGCAGATAGTTCTTTTTCTTCTATTGTAAAAAATTATAAAGGATAATATGATAATTTTCTCAACCAAAGAAGACAAGCGTTTAATCACCGATATACCTAACACCAGCTTTTTCCTACCCGGAGACAAAAACCTGTGCTTCTTAATACATGGACTCACCGGCACCCCCAAAGAGATGGGTTCTATTGCCCAGCGTTTGAATAAGCGGGGATTTTCCGTAGCCACCCCTTTAATGGCTAACCATGATAAATCCATCTCCTGCCTTAAAAGAACTACCTGGAAAGAGCTTTATAACTCTATGCGTAAAGAATTTATTAAATATGCGGATGATTACGAGAATGTTTTTGTGGCGGGCTTGTCTTTTGGCGCCTTAATCGGATTATTACTGGCTCATGAATTCCCGAATAAAGTAAAAGCGCTAAATTGCTTCTCCCCCACCCTATTCTATGATGGCTGGGGTAATCCTAAATCCAGGATTTTGCTACCCCTGGTTTACAAAACTCCATTTAAATACTGGTGGTACTTTAAAGAGGAATACCCTTATGGCCTGAAAAATGAACGTCTACGCTCTAAGGTTGAAAGTTTCTATAAAGACGCCAAACTCTTTGACTATAGTAAAGTACATCTTTACGGCTACCCAGTAATTCCGGTATCCTGCATGTACCAAAACTCTCTTTTAGCAAAGAAGGTAATGTCTATACTTAAGAATATCCATACCCCTATACAGTTGCTCCAAGCAAGAGATGATGATGTAACCAGTCCTAAAAACTCTTACTACATTTATAACCATATCAGCTCACAAGAAAAAGAGATAATCTTTTTAGAGAATTCTTACCACATTATCACTGCGGATCAGGAAAGGGATAAGGTTGCCGAAAAAACCGTGGAATTCTTTGAAAAACATAAAACTTAGAAAAATATTTTAAGCAGCCGCTTAATTAAACCCCGAAGTAAACTTTAGCTAAATCTTCTCTCTCTAACTCATAGCAGATAATTTTATTGAAAAAACAGGATGGACCAAGCCGGTAAAATAAAAATCCCTTGCCGGATACTGGCAAGGGATTTTAGATTATTGGATAACGCTGTTACCAAAATACGAATAACCTTATTCAGCAAGCAGAAAATTTAGCTCCTTACTTTTTACAGCAATCAAGAACATTATGATTTCTTGAGGGCTTTATTTAACGCTTCTTCAAAAAGGTCTATCCCTAAATCAATCTCTTTTTCGGTAATATAAAATGACGGAGCGATAGTAAAGACATTTTTATAATACCCGCCGACATCAAGAATTAACCCACGCTTCTTGCCTCCGGCGCTTAGAGACCCGCTTAAACCCAGATTTACAATTTTATCGGTTAACTCTTTATCCGGAGTATATCCATCTTTACCGCACATCTCTATCCTTAAGGCCAGACCGAGCCCATCCACATCCCCTATCTGTGGATATTTCTTCTGTAATTTCTTAAGCCGCGAGATAAAATATTGCCCCTTTTTATGCACAGAGGTAGAAAAATCCGATTCTTCTATCAATTTCATTACCTCAAGCCCTACTGCCGTACCTAAAGGATTGCTTGAAAATGTCGCGTGGGTTGATCCCGGAGGGAAAACATCCGGCGAAATAAGTTTTTCCTTGGCCCAAACCCCTGAAATAGGATTTAATCCATTGGTTAAAGCTTTACCGAATACAATAATATCGGGAGTAATATTAAAATGCTCAATCGCCCAAAACTTTCCCGTACGGAAAAAACCCATTTGTATTTCATCATCAATAAAAAGGATGCCATAGCGGTCAAGTATCTCTTTTAACCCTGAGAAATAATCCTGGGGAGGAATTACATAACCACCCGTGCCCTGGATTGCTTCCGCGTAAAAAGCAACGAATTCACACTTGTTGTTCTTTTTGTTGACTACTGAATGGTATTCGGTTTCGAAAAGCTTCTCAAACTGCTTAAGACAGTATAAATCGCAAAAATCCTTCTTTTTATCATATGGACACCTGAAACAATACGGGAAAGGAATAAACATTGCCCTATCCCCAAAGTGGCCAAACTTTTCTCTATACCTAAAACTTGAGGTGATAGCTGATGCCCCTAAAGTCCGACCGTGGTATCCACCCATAAAAGCAAATACCAGGCTTCTGCCGGAATGGTTGCGCACTAATTTCAGCGAATCTTCCAGAGCGCTTGAGCCTCCCACATTAAAATGTATCCTGCCTTTTTCCTCAAATGTGCGTTCATTCTTTTGCGCTAATTTCGCGGCAAGCTGAATCTTTTCCTCATGTAAATACTGACAGGCAAGCTGCGGTAGGGTATCAATTTGCTTTTTTAATGCGGCGTTTAAACGCTTATTCTTATATCCAAAATTAGCTGCTGAATACCACATCTGTAAATCTAGAAACTCCACACCTTCCCGATCATAAAGATAGCTGCCTTCAGAGCTCTTAAATACATTTAGTTTTTCGGCATAATGCACCGTGTCCCCCCATGAACAGTATTTTGCTTCCAAGTCCAACAACTGGTCATGAGTAAATGTTTTTTCTTCCTTAACTGCCTTAGTCAATTGTTTTTGGCTCATGCTAATTTCCTTTTTAAATTGTTAAACACTTCTTTTAAGTTATGAAAGACTACGTGGTCCAGTTTATTATCTTTAAAATATTTGAGTAAATTGTCCTTCGCAAAAACCAGCTGGGCATATTTAGCCGGGCAGACATCTGAAGAACCATCCCCCACATAAATTATTATAGAGCCTTTTGGCGATTTTGCCAAAAGATTTTTTGTTTTGCAATGCGCACAAACCTGGCAATCCTTATTCTTAAAAGGATAATCCGTAATAACTTTATCCCGGGGAAAACTTAATTTATTAGCCAAAACTTTAAGCTTCTTTATCCCGTTTATCTTTAATATACGATTAAGTATATAATCAAAGTTGTCACTTAAAACTACGGTTTTTACTTTCTTAGCCTGCAGGAACTTATAAAGCGTCTTAAAATATGGATCAAGTTTTATCTTAGGCAAATAGGCGTCCAGGGATCTTTTATCCAAATCCATGCCTCTAAACTGACCCTCCATGCAGGTTTTGGAACCAATCCTGCCGCTTTTCCACCTTTTTTCTAGCTCTACCCAACGGTCATCCTTTGAAAAAAGCAAAAGCATATTGTCGAAAACATCACAAGTGGCAATAGTATTATCAAAATCAAAAAATACAATACACTTTTTAGGATTAAATTGACCGTTTTTATCCAACATATAATTAGGTAAAATATTACCCCTATTGCCTTCTAGGGGTAATATTATTAAGGTGAGCTAATTTCATTTGTTTATCTATTTTACCTCTAAGCTCCTTAACTGTCAATACTCATTTTTAGGGTTAAAAACCCCGGCTAAATCGGCCTGACAGAAGATGCACTTGTTTTTCGCTACCTGTAATTTGCTTACTCTAAACCCCACCCTTTTAATAAGCACTTTCTTGCATGCAGGACACAGGGTATCCTGCCCCCAAGAGCCGACATTACCGGCATAGATATAGTGTAACCCTGCGGCATTTCCTAAATCGCAAGCCAATTTGAGGGTACGTTCAGGAGTATCTTGATAAGCATCAAATTTATAATCCGCGTGAAATCGGGAGACATGCCAGGGGATATCCTTATCTACTCCCGCAATAAAGTTGGCAATACCGGAAAGCTCACCCAAAGAATCATTCTCACCGGGGATCACCAAAGTAGTAATCTCAACCCAGACTCCGGCATCCTTTAGCCGCATAATCGAATCAAGTACTGGCTTAAGATGGGCAGAACAAATCTTTTGGTAAGAGCTGTCTTTAAAGAACTTTAAATCTATATTTGCCGCATCCAAATAAGGTTTAAGCAAACTAATTGCCTCGCTGGACATGTAACCATTGCTTACAAATATATTATATAAACCCGCTTCCTTAGCCAACTTGGCTGTTTCCAAAGCAAATTCAAGATAAATTGTCGGCTCGGTGTAAGTATAAGCTATACTCTTACAGTTATTCTGCTTGGCTAAGCCGACAACTTGTTCCGCGCTAAAATCCTCTCCCAGTTGCTGATTAATAGAATCAAACTCCTTTAATTCTTTATCCGCAGTAGTCCCTGTGAGTGTAAGCGAACGGGGATTAAACTGGGATATCTGCCAATTTTGACAAAAACCGCAGCGGAAATTGCATCCCACACTAGCAATAGAAAAAGCGAAGGTCCCGGGAAGAAAATGATATAGAGGTTTTTTCTCAACCGGATCCACATTAGCAGCAACCAGTTTAGCATAGTTATGAGTGTATAAAACTCCTTTGATGTTCTGCCTGACTCCGCAAAAACCGAATTCTCCTTCTTTAATTATACAGCCGTGAGCGCAAAGCTGGCAATGCACCTTTGCGGCGTCTAAATTGGTATAAAGCAGAGCTTTTTTCATATAAGTAGATGCGCAAACCTGCTTTTTGGCATACAAGCAATCTTATGCACATTATCTTTAGTTTCGGGGATATGCCGATAAAAGACTTCCATATCCTTTAAACCGATGGTATCGGAATACGCAGAGGTTATTTCGGAAGATAGAAAAATAAGTTCCTGAGTCATTGAACCTCTGGCCAAAGCAGTAGGCCCGGCTAAATCCTTTTGCGGAGAAAACAGGTAATCTCCCGGCTTGGCCAACTGTATAAGTAATCTGTTTTCCCCCTCATCCCTGCCCACCACTAACCTAGAGTTCTCCTCTATGCGAAAATGCCTGCCCGTTTTTAAAAGTGCGAGGTTATCCAGGTTTAATTCTTCATGGCGGAGCAATTCTTCTAATCTCTTAGAAAAACAAGGATCGGTCAATAAACAACCTCCTGCGGGATTAGCATATTTATTGATACCTAATTTCTTTGCCAGTTGCATCTGAGGAGTACGTATGCGGCCGTTAAAATTAAGCAGCCTATCCCGCTTAACCCAACCCTCCCGTTCCGCTAAACTAGGGCTAAAAAACTGCGCGGACAAAGGCCGCAGCAATAAATCATCAAGCCCGCTTCTTTGTTTAATCAACCCTAAAGCCTGTTTATTTTGAGACATTGGTCGCTGGCCTAACACCTCTCCGGTAACAATGAAATCTGCCTTTAATTCCGTCAACATTTCTTTGGCTTTGGTAAACATGAGGATCTTGCAGTCAATACATGGATTCATATTAGAACCAAACCCATAGCGAGGATTGCTTATAAGAGATAAAAAATCAGCCCCCAAATCAAACTCAAGTAGTTTTATCCCTATGTCGGGAAAGCTTTTTCTGATATCAAGCTTACAAAAAGGTATCTTAAAATGTACCCCGATAACCTCGATACCTTGATCCTTTATAAGCTTAGCAGCCAATAAACTATCCAGGCCTCCGGAAACTAAAGCCAATGCTTTTATCTTCATAGAATTTAATTTACGAGTTGGTCTGGTGCTTAGTTACCCTCTAAGAACTTTTTGGCGGCGGCCATGAAGACAATGCCCAGCAAACAAGCAATAAAAGCTAAGGTAGCCCGTTTTTGATTACTCTCTTTATGCACTTCTGGGATGAGGTCGGACATGGCAATATAGATAAATCCCCCTGCGGTTAGAGGCATGATAAAATTAGAAAAACCCTGCGCAAAATCAGAAATAAAATATCCAGTAAGCGCTCCAATGATAGCCATGAGCGCGGAAATAAAGTTATAAAGTAAAGCTTTCTTGCGGCTAAACCCACCGTAAATAAGTACCCCAAAGTTTCCCAATTCTTTGGGAATCTCGTGTGAAATAATCGCCAACGTTGTAGTAATGCCTAATTTAATAGAAATTACAAAACTTGCAGCAATGGCCAAGCCATCGATAAAATTGTGGAAAGCTTCGCCGAAAAGGTTTAAATAGGTAAAAGAGTGGATATGGCAATCTTTATCATGACAATGCCTCCAATGGAGATACCTCTCCATCAGGAAGAAAAGAATTATTCCTAAAATCAGATAATAAAAAACATTTGTACTATTTGACTTTTGGAGTGCTTCCGGAAGGATATGTAAAAAAGCACTACCGATAAGAGCCCCGGCAGAAAATCCAATCAGGCAAAAAAGAATCTTATGCAGCAAATTATCCTTCATCGCCAGGGTGAAAATGCCTACCAAGGAAATGAGACTAACTAAAAATGTGCTGGCTAGAATCCAAAATAAAACCATATATAGGTAATTATCCTAAACAGGGTTTTCTGCCTTTATTGGCTTTTTTAGAACGCCAGTTAAGTTTTCCTCTGCGTTTTCTTTTTCCCATGTCTAATCCTTGTAATAAGATAACGGTACATTTAGAGCGACATAGCGCGCTGCTTCAAGCAGACATTCATAAATAACCTTACCCATGGGCGTACCGGCATATTCGCTTAAGCCTGCCTTAAAAATCTTATCATGGGGAGTATTTACTTTATTTCCGGGATTTTCCACTGCCTGGCTTTGAATATCCCTGCTGCTTATGACATTTGAAGTGGCGTGATCCACAATACGCAGACTCAATTGCATAGTTGCTTTGTTCAAAGGGGTACCTAATAAACCACCCATAAAACTGCTGGCGGCGCTTCCGCCGCCGGCTATCCCGGATTTACCTCCTGAATTCTCCGGGACAAATTCAATAATCTCTGTACTAATAATTAAACCCGTATCCGACGGAGCAACGATTACAAAACGTTTGGTATTATTTAAAATACTGATAAGATACTCTTTTAAAACCTGGCCGACATCCGCGTTAAGTCCGGAGGTTTTTAATTCAAAATCGCTGATTGCTATTTTAGCCTTAGGCCCGGAGTATCCCTCCAGGGGATCCCCTTCCAGGTATTTACCACCCACAGACTGCATTTTTGTAGAGAAACATCCCGCGATAAGCAGCGACATAACCACACAGCAAAATAACTGAAAGCTTTTTTTCATGCTTGTTTTTTAATATATTACCAATTAACCCCACTGTCAAGGGAAACCTAACTATTGCATCAATCGACTATTTTCTCCAGCTGCCTGACTCCGGAGATAATCTTGAATGGATGCTCCCTTTTAATTTCGGCTATACCGCTTGAGCCGCTGGTTACGATTATCGTCTTAACTTTTGCGCGCCTTCCGGCTTGCGCGTCAATAACCATATCCCCCACATATAAAACCTGTGATTTCTTAAGGGAGAATTTTTTGATAATCTTATTTAATATCGCGGGGTCAGGTTTACCGCGTTTTAATTTATCGGCGCAAAGCACATAATCAAAGAGGCCAATTATGCGCAGGTGTTTTAATAAAATTAAAGAAAACCTGCTTGGCCGGTTGCTGGCTACCGCTAACTTGAAACCCCGGATTTTGAGCTTGCACAAAAGCGGTTTGACATACGGGTAAAGCCGCGATTGTCTAAGCAAACTAAGCTTATGGTGGTTACGGTATAGGCGTAAAGCCCGGCCTAAATCATGCTCAGAAACATACGGCTTAAGTAAATTCGCGTCTCCCCAGCCTACGGAGCGGCGGATAAGTTCCGGGCTTTTGGATTTTAAATCCAGCTTACGCATTACGTAATTAAAACTGCTGTATATAGCAGCATAGGCATCTATCAAGGTGCCATCTAAATCAAAAATAACCAGCTTAATCTTGCGCATAATGAAAATATAGGCAGGGTCTTATGAGCCCTGCCTATATAAAGTAATAATTAACGTTTAAAATAGCTGCTTGCGCTACTTTTGAGCAGCTGGTTCTGATGTTGAACTTGACGCAGCGCCTGTTTCAGTCACTGCCCCTGGATTAACTGCCGGCTGTTGTTTAGGAGCAGCCTGAGTATCCGCCTGTTTAGTAGTATCTTCAACGGTCTGTGAAACAGCAGAA